>PJEL010003326.1_pt1 | contig 13879 bp, 17 predicted proteins | sample 1853271 | NCBI WGS metagenome assembly PJEL01 (sample SAMN08108733, study PRJNA415343) | Invertebrate metagenome, whole genome shotgun sequencing project. | host: Globobulimina | place: Sweden: Gullmar Fjord | collected 2015-08 | reverse complement strand
ACCTCTTGTTTACCGTCTTCAACGGGGGGGGGGCGGCAGTGGACCCAAGCAACTGCAGTGCGAGGGAGAATCATTCACTACCACCAACCACAATATTTATATATACTAAAGTAATCCTTGAATGAAGTAGTTTCTTCTGAAGAAGCACTAAACTCTAGCCAACGGGTGGTCAATATTCATCCATTTAAAATCTTTGAGTGGGTGTCTACACTCCAGCATCAGCTTATTCATGAAACAACAACTCTACAAGCCCCCCTACACCATTGAAACACGCCTACCAGAGCTTCTAGAAGTGACATTGAAGCTTCTACAGTAGATGCATCGATGAGTGCATCCACTACAGCGATTACTCTCTCCTCCTTCAGCTTGTAAGAGAACCGAACAATGGCATCGACCTGCGGTACGTGGGGGAGCAAAGCAGCACGCAGCATGAGAGGTGAGGTTTCAAGGCACATCAGCAGTTGATACTGCCTGAAACTTCCTTCTTCATTTTTACAGACGAGTTAACGTGGTATGGTATTACTGCGTCGTCAGTCAAATGTGGCATCATTAGTAGTACCGCCTTAAATCAATCCTTCAATCAGCGATAAGCAACCAGCACACATCAGAAACAAACGTTAACTCTCTTTTAATAACACTGGCGGCTATCCAGCAGTGTACATACCAAGCCTGAAAGACGACGAACGAGTTGAAACGTTGATACTTTTTCTCTAGAACCAAGTATGCTCTCTCGCAGTGCCTACGGTAAACATGTGAGAGTTCATTCAATATTAAACACCAAAGTAGGGTTTTATTAACCTCCTACTTTTCGTTTTACCTACCTGCAGTGCAAATAGAATACCAGAAATACCATTCAAGCATGATGTGGAAATGATGACTCGAACTAATCCAGCCTACATCCTCAGTGTAAACATACGTAAAGATACCATTAGGACTGTAAATATAACCTTTGGGTATGTAATGACACTAGAGCAGGGTTTTGCTACAATTTCTAGTTCAGTGAAAATTGACATGCGGAGGAATTGTTCATGAGAATCAATGAGCTTCTTCCTCGACTCAGCTGTTGCCAGATCCACCAATCCAGAAAGGAGAAAGAAAAATACCTCAGTTGTAACATAGGGGCATTTGATTGATTCGTATACCTGTACATCAGCCGTATTTGCAGAGAAAGGAGAATGACGAAGAAGGAGTGACAATACCGCCACTAAGAGATGAGAAACAGATAGCAGCAACAAACGCATCAGTGGCAGCAGTAGCAGAATGGAAAGAACCGTGTACAGAGAGTAGTCTCTGAGCACTATTTTAAATTTAAACTCCGTCCACCATTTCTTCGTTATGCTCTGTTTCACATGCTGCTGCAAGATATGATTTCTATTGACGCGTAAACGACAAAATAGATATTCACAGCCAGTATCAAAGAAGTCATCACCGCTTTGTTCCTTCACCCTAACATTAACTAACAATAACTTCAAGTTGTGGCAGTTTTCAAAAGATCAAAAGACAACAACCTGAAAGGCTAAGAATAGATGATGCCGCTGTAGGAGATAGCAAATGATTCAGACCCACCCCTGGTGAGAAAGAAAGCAGCTAATGTCAAACGAGAGACTCGTATAGTTTAGACGCATGTGCATCAGTGAGCGAAAGTAATCAAATATACATTCATTTCCACTATACTTCTTAGCATCACCACTCAACTACTACTACCGTCGTTAAATGTGCCATTGGCAAGCGATTCTGGAGACTGCAGCTATACTACCATCAATCGACATACCTCCTGCAAAAGAAGGAACACTATAGTAGCACTGTGGCCTCGATGGGTGGTGGTGCTGTTGTGTGTTCCCTCCATCAATACAGGCGGCATAGATGTTTGGGCACGAAACCTAGCAACAACAGGGATATCAGGATTCGATAAGCTGTGTTTCGGTTTTCGGTCAACGTGCGAGCGCAGCCCTGCGGGCTAAGAAAAGTATCATTTCTGATTCTGATCTGCAAGAGCAATAAATATATGATATTTGCATGCCTCGTAACATTGATTGAATGTGCTAGACCACCACATACAAGAAGACAGGGTATGGATAAATACTCAGTGTGGTTGGTTACTCACTTGGCTAACTGCCCATGCCATAGCAAGTGCAGCTGATCCTCCACCATCATTACATAAAGAATATTCTCTACAAGTAGGGAACTGAAATACCATGGGAGGCGGCCCCCAGCGAGTCAGTCAGTTGCAACATCGGCTTTACGGTTAAAGTTAAATATTGCTGATGAAAAACTTTTCATGGCAAGTTGTGGAGTTCATTATCTATGTAATCTAATCCGCTGTTAACACTAACTAACACTACTACTCTGCCTCCTATCTCTCAAGCAGCACAAATGCTGCTCTCTCTCTCTCTCTCACACACACACACACACACATACACATACACACGCAAGGGAGCAGCCAGCTAGTCAGTAACATGTCGAACCTCATACAAATCTTAACCAAAGCTCAACAAACGCATGCATACGCGAAGCGGCAGCTTAGGCTTACCTGCAGCGCGACAAGCAGTGCATTAAGCGTAGCATGTAAATATTTTTCGTCTTCAACTTTTGAGTGGCAATTGTGGCTGTGCCTTTAGAAAAGTAGTATAGCAGCAAATTAGCGCTTCATTGTTATTTGTGCTACAAAACACAACACTACAAAAGACTTTAGACTTGCTAGACGGTACTACCCATGCAGCGCTAGATATTGTTGGGTTTGGTAAGAGGTATATAAAAGGAGGAAGAGGACAACCTGCAGCAGTAATTGCAGAGCTTAAGCATCCACGACAGAAGCCCTATCAAGCAAACGGGATAGGATAAGAATGTGGCTATTATTACTGCACGGAACAAGCAAGGGGAGTTATAGTTACTACCTGATGTGCAGAGGAGCAACGAAGCAGCAGCCTTGCCACAGCCCTTTAACACTCAACATTAGTATGCCGACTGGACCGGCTAGTTGTGAGTGTATAATAGAAGGGGGGGGGGGAAAGAGTAGTACTACTGGTGTGTTATTCTAGTGGGTGGGTGAGAATGAATCTAATTTGTTGTTATATTATCCGACGATGGATTAGAATATTCAAACAGTCACCACCATCCACCAACACGCTAACAGACGCAAGTTCAACAAAGGCACAACATAAGAGTCATGTAGTGATCCACAGTGTTAGATTGTGGTAGTAGTTAGTGGTAGCAAAAATAGTTTTAGTTAAAGACAAAAGTAGCATCGAGAGGCAAGGGACCTTCAAGGTGGCCGAAAGTTGCCATAGTCCGTCAATTATAAAGCGGGTTTTGGTTTTAGTGGTGGTTCTGTCAATGTCTTGATGTCTCCCCTTGGAAAGTTTCGCCTGTATTTGCTCTAAAAGTGCACGAACAAGAATCTGTAATGGTTCGTTTTCTGCTGTGCTATGTTGTTGCTGATTAAGTTCAGTCAGAGAAGAAGCCCAAGCCCCCCCCGCCTCCTCCTTCCAAATGCATTTTTGGCATAAATTCTATAGTTGCATTGAATAGCTATAAAATTAGAAGCAAGTATCCCCCATCGGATATGAGCAGCAGCGCAGTAGCAGCCAAAAAGGGTACGAATAAAACGTGGTAAACCCAACCCTAACCCACAGATGGGTAAATATAAGGTTATTGAGTCCCAGACATGGTGTACGTACCTGCAGTTGTAACATTGCTCGCTTGGCCCTTTTCGATCGCACTTTTGATGACAGTTTCGATTTGGAATGATGGAGAGGAGGGTTAAGGTGGTGATTCTCCTGGATGTCTGCATCAGTGGCAGCAGCTGATACAGCAGCTGATACAGCAGATTCTGCAATAGTATTCCTGAGAGCAATGGCAATGGTATTAGAGGAGTGTTTGATATGTAAATCATCATCTCCAAGTTTCGAATCGAGCTAGTTCTTTCAGTGGGATCGCGTGCTCTTGATTGAGCGTATACGAAGGGAAAACTAGAACTACTAAGCAGCAGAAAACACTAATAATAAAGAAGCGAGTGATGTCAGGTATGGTGGTGGCATAATAACCCCTGAAGTAGAAGGTAAGTATCATAAGAGACAAGATGATCTGGCTCGCCTAAGTGCCTCCTCTTCACTGTCGAGTGCAGCTGGAAAAGAATGAATAATTACTCACAAGAAAAACAAGCAATAATATTGTATATGTAAAATCTAAAGAAGCTATCACCGTTAAAGGTAGGCAGGAAGGCAAGTGGTACAATAAGTTCTGAGCCATTCATTCATCCATGCCTTGCGTAATTACAACCTGGATCTTCTGGCACATTTTTTTCAAAGCCACCACCATTTACAATGCTGCAGTACTTGGACTTCTTCCTAACCTTCCTTTTCCTTTGTCTCCTCTGAGACCCATTCCGCTGCTTTTGATTTCTTGATGATTCAGGCACCAGATGTAAAGTTGAACCATAACAAGCCGTAGCATTTGTAGTAACATTTTTGTCGCTATTACACTTCTCTGGTGGTGCAGCAGTCGGTCAGTTAGAATTAGAATTAGAAGGGCAGTACTGTAGTATACGAAGAAGAATCAAAACAATGACACATATGTATTCAAACTTTGTCCACCATACGTTTGTGGCCCGCTAAATGATTTATCAAGTGTCGTCGTATCACGATCCAACACATACCAACATATACTATTTGGGCGAGGGCATATTGTTATGTTACTGCGTGCAACAGCAGTAACATCGGCATACATTATTATCCATTCATCTACTATAATACCTTGGCATTGCATCGCTGCAGACATTCGTTCCTCCCTTCGCTTATGGACATCCCCAAGACGCTTTTCAAGGGTTTTCCATCGCTGAGCGGCTATTTGCTGTTCCTCGAGCTGTCGTGCGCTCATCTGGGCAAGCTTTGTATGAGCTCGGTGCTGTTGTTTAGCAATGAGATGCTGATTTCTTCTTTCTCTCCCCCCCTAAAGATAGAGACAGACAGACACGACAAGCAATGAATGAGATTATAAAAATGAATAGTAGTAGACATTAGAGTGGTCACCATATAGGATGTTACTGAAATGACTGACACGTCCTTTCTTTTCTCTGGGCTAAGCTAAGCTACTGTCTTTGTACTAGGATCACACACCTGGATTCTTGCCTCAACCTCTGCTAACCTTTGGTGCAAGGAAGCCTGCAATCCTTCCACAGTCAATCTTAGAGAGTTGAAAAAAATCAGTTTCATATTCTGTGGCCAGCCGTGTGAGTGGTGCCAAGATACTGACTGATTCAATAACATTTCATTTGACTGTCTGTAGTTGTTTCAATTGTGAACGCACGTCGTAAGAAAAGGAGACGTATACTAGCCAATGTTACAATCTGCTAACCCTAACTCTAACCCTGCTGCTCCTATCTGTCCAAATACGATACTGCTTCCTATACCACCTGTTTATAAAGATGACTTCATCTACTTTGATGTTTTCATCATTCGCCTTGGCCACTATTTGTTGCATGTGTGCCGCCCTTCTGGCCCCTGCACTGTCTAATCTCTTGCGTATGTCTTTCACTATCTGTTTTCGAGCCCAATCCTGACAGATTAAAAAAAAATTGGGGAACATCGAGAGGTAACCAAACAGCTCACACGAAACGATGGATATACAATCACTGTGCTTATAGAAAGGTAATTACACTACATTAGAGCCTTGAGTCCTAAACCTGGGACACCAGGGAGATAATAATATACCTGCTTTCGTTTCAATTCCTGTGCTCGATCACTGCGCTGTTTTTGCTTTACAGCCGCTCCTGTCATCCAGTGTTACTACCATTTGCAAAGATTGAGATAATGGAATGGATAAACTCTACCAACCATGTGCGAGGTGCATGCGGTTTAACTCAGCTGCCGCCTGACGGGCATCGTGCCTAAAGGTACAATGCCAACAATGGGATGCAGCCGTGAGGAGGCAACACAGCAATACAGGGTGGGGGAGGGAGTGAACGCATGCCTGCGCTTGGCCTCTACAGGGCTGAGCTTCTTTCTTTCAGGACTTGAGAGTTTCTTATGAAGCAGACGACCCTTTAATGGGTCTTCCAGTATACCACCACCCTCTGTCGCTAAGCAGCCACGATAAGTTCACCAGTAAGTACGTTTCAATAATAACGTATGTAAACATACCAGTGGGAGAATGTAAAGAGTAGAAAACGTCGATCCTGCTCTGAGAATCGTTTTCTACAGTTGAAGATGCAAAGCCTTTAATGGGTGTGAGTACAGCATGACAAGAGGTGAAACCAGCACCAGCTGGGTAAGTAACAGACCCGCCCGATACATCAAGGAACATCGACGTGTACAGTAACAACTCACTTTCTTCAATGAAATTGATATCATCTTCTGAACTGGGCCCAAACCAGCATTTTTCAGTTGACGTTCCACCATCCTCCTGCTCAGCAGCTTCAATCTTGATGAGGTGGGGGTGCTCAGAGCAATCGTCAATCTCCGAGTTGCAAAAATGCTTTATAGAGCACAGGGTCGGTTTTACATCAGTTGATATCTGAAAGTGAGTAAAATAGTAGTTTTTATTTAGATTAGTGTGACAGAAATATTCACAGGATATGTATTGTGTGGTGTAGGATGCTATCTGGGTCCCTTCCACCACTTTGGTTGATGTTATTCTATATTCTGGTTGTTTCATTAAGATCCAAAGCCCCTCTCTTTCAACCTAAGACCAATACAGGCACTAATCACACACACCTCGATTGTTGTTGTAAGCTTAGCCCAAGCATCATCTTCAGCTCTAGCTTCAGCTTCCACAAGGGCCTCTGCTTCTGTCCAAATGGCTTCCATTACAGAATGTGCAGCATCTTCAGTTAACACGTCATCCTCCTCTTCATTTTCTTCATTCCCGAAATCATCTCCTTTTGATCCATCATTACAATCATTTATTACCATACTCCCATCCTTTGACGATTCAGGAGAAGGAGGCTGGCCTATAGGTTGTGTTGAAACAGCCGAGGAAACGTGTTGCATGCCTGAAGGCGTAAGTGTCTCAGCCTTCTGTATCCGCTGCTCTTCGTCCCCCAATTCTGCCATCCCCGGGGAGCAGTGGCTTGTCTCCTGGATCCGCCCTAAAAGGTTCTCAAAGTCACCGATGTAGCTGTGCATTACCTGAGGAATAATATTTTTAGTGTTTTAACTATTAAAAAACAACACTACAGTGGCGTAAGCGTCAACGTTCACACAGAACGTTGGGATGTGGGTTTCACAATATTAGTAGTGTATAGGTTTAAAGTAGGGCGAATTCGACATGATTCCAATGAAAGCTGCTGGTTGGTGTTGAGAAATTCCGAGTTATCACCACCTTCAATGCTTCAACACATTGCTCTTCGCTTTTATTCAACTCGCAGAGCTCGTATAGGTCCTCTACAGCAATTCCTATCCCACGAAACAGCAAGTTCCAGAGCCGCTGGTTTGAGTTCGTCATGGGAGCAGCTGCACCAAATGAAGTAGTAGTGCCACTGCAGATAGAGCGTGATGCAGACAAAGAAAGCGCAGATTTGGAAGAGAGAAGCTTTTTCAAGTGAGAATATTGTGCCCGGTGCTCTGATGTTCCGCTGGTAGCCTGACCTAACACATGTTTCACTGTTTTCCCTCCATCTTCCCGTCCATCAGTACAATTTGTCACTGCTATACTATGTGCTGCTCTATCCCTTTCTTCTGTGTCTTTCTCCTTCACCAGGTCCTTCGTTATTAAGGAAGCCATGGCCAAAAGTGGAGTGAATGCAATCCGGGTAAACCCTTTTTTTAAAAGACCGAAAGCATTTTGGTTACAAGGAGAAAGAAGATGATATTTGACTTCTGTGTGACATACAGCAATAACACAAACACCAATGAAAATAGCAGTACGTTTGGATATGATACACCCATGAAATATACATCATTCAATAGCAGAAACAATCAGACCAAAAAACGCGGGTTGATGTATCTGAAAAACGTTGCTGCAATTGGGTGGGCGGGTCCCACAAATGCAGCAGCTGGACTACTAAATTAATTAGTCACGGAACAGAATGGAGATGCTGACCGTGCGAGGATCGAGAGTGAAAATTTCAGAGATTGGGGGAGAAAAACGAATGGAGATTAAGAAAGATAAAACACGACGACCAAAACTCAACTCTTCATTCTAGGTCTCCTCCCTACCCCTTGCCAAAGGAACCACTCTCCTACTTCACACTTGAACAAAAACACTAGCTGCCATTCAATGCAGTCACCCACCTTATGCACCTATGCCCTATACGTAGGTTGTTTTGCAGGAATACATTTCTGTGGTCCAGAAAAGCTGGTTACACCCGTTCAAGAGGTCTGCAACGTCCCAGCACTCTGGATACATCGACCCATTACTGTTACAGAATAACAGCTGAATAACACTGCCAGTTGCAACGCCGGAAATGTCATCACAGGTAGAATAAGCGTCAGAGAAACAGGTGCAAACTGGAGTTGAAGCAGTAATGACCGCTCCTAAATTAGAAATTTCCTTATAAAGCGTTAGAAAAAATGACCCAAAGGTACATTTTTTTCTCGAAAACCAATTTACTTAATGTTATTGAAATGACATACAGAACCATAGGTGTAAAACTAGTAGTAATGGCACGTTACGGCGCTCGGTTTGTCGTATTGAAACACCCCCCTTTGGAGTGATTGGTTGAGTAGGTTGAACGTTGGGAGGTGAACTAAAATCTCCCCCAGACACGTAATGTTATAAAATGCACTCTTCTCTCTTTCACCATGAAATCCCCGAATTATCAGTTATTCATTGAGGGTAGACGCGCGCTCTCCACTACACAAAGTTACTGTTAAGTTGCACTGTGAACATGATGACTCATTGTTGGGTCTATTAGTTGCCTGCATATTATGATTCAAGGTTGTGGTTGGGACAAGTGAGTTGTGTAGAACGAATGGAATATTAGTTACAGTTTTAGGGAACGTTACACATACGTAACATGTGGGTCCATTACTTTGTTAGAAAACGTAGGATAGAACAATCTCATCACTATTCGTGTGTCCGTAGCAAGGACTGTAACATAGTGAATGAAGCTATTTGTTTGACTACTACACTACTTGTCATTCGTGTGGTGGTAGGCGGTTGGAAGAGTCTTGTATTCACCATCCAGAGTACCCGGAGGCTTCTCTTATAACCCTAATCCTAACCCTAACCCTAACCCTAATCCTATCCTTGAACTAAGGCATCTACGGCCACTACGATCCAAATGACGATCTTTCTGAATCTTGTAACATCCTGGCCTAAACTATCATAATTTTACAAAATAAAATCACTGTCTTGTTTTACACACCATCTTATCGCTATATCGAGAAGTATTGATACCCTCTTTGTTTCAAGCACTACTCGTCGTTTCGACGCCCTATCGCCACATCACAACAGGCAAAGAATAATTGTCCGGTTTTATAAGCACGGCTTGAGTCTTTTTGTTTTGAGCTTCAGTGCTTCGGGGGAGTGGTGGCACATTTGAAAGTAGAAAGTTGGTGTTGGTGTTAGCACTATTGGCTGTTGGCTTGAATGAATTCCTGTTATTATATTTTGTGATTTACGATGCCTGAGTTGGTAGGGTCTTTGAATTGCTAGTGTAGCTATTTATGGGGTTGAGTATGCGGGCAATGGTGTGACATATACTCGTGTTGATATGTACGACTATATAGGTGTACATACATATCGCCACACTCTTTAAGGTCGGTCGACGTTCGCTTTGATTAGCACAGGGTACTAAAATCACAGTAACCACCACCACCACTATCGCCACATGATAGACAGATAATAACTTCTGACATGCCACTTTCAGCTTCGACACGTCCGCATCGGTGTTTGCCCACATGAACCAAAATCTCAATGTACACCTATATAGGTCTACATACATATTTAACGCTATTCACAGGTCGGTCGACATCCGCTTGGATCAGCACCGGTGCTATATCTATAGTAATGACAACCATAGAAAATAGATACAACGCGTATTCCCTGCGGGAACACTTTCAGCTTCGACGTCCGCATCGGTGTTCGCACAGCATACGATCACAGTAACTAAATTATGTATGTACATCTATATAGGTGCACATATATATTTCCCACTATTCCCAGACCATCTACTTAACAGACGTACCCAGAAGCCGGACTGACGATAGCGACAACCACGTTCGCTCGAGAGCAATAACCTCAGGGTCTTAACGAACTTGGAGAACCTCTTGTTGGGGGACAGAAGTTTCTCTTTCGAGAGATATAGAAACACAAAGCACAACTATGTCCCACATGCTACAGCCTGGGATCATGTAAGCTTCGTTAAGGTGTTGAATTCGCCGTAAGACTGTGATACGACTTGACCTTAAGTCATTTGCGTGAGATTTCTCCAGTTTTTTGTTGTTGGTATACTTGTATGTCGTTGGGGTACTTGAGGAATGTGATTGCTGGTTTTGTTCTTGGAACTTCAGCTTAGATCTGACGTAGGTATTTGGATAACGAGGTTTAAGTAGGGTTAGTGTTATTTGGGGGGGGAAGAACGAAGAAAATTGACCCGTGGGAAGATTTATCATTATTTTTAGCCTCTCTAGGGTTGCATGTGTCGAATTTTGTACCTGTTCCTGTTTCTGACGTTACGAGGCTACGGCTTCTCCAGTTGCCTTTATTGCTGCTGGCTCTGCTACGCTATCAGCAACCAGTAGCAGTACTTCTTATTGTTATATGGCCATTCTTGTTAGTGCTATGTATGTATGTATGTATGCTGTTGTGATCAGGATGGCGATAAAACTTATCTGTGCGGATCAAGGCACAATGGAAGACTTCGGCCACCATCCACAGCCATTCGGTTCTAGCAGTTCTCATTGCCATCTTTTTTGTGTGTGTCAATTTAGATTTAGTTTTAAATGTAGACTTAGTCTCACTTCTTCTGAACCATCAGTCGTGCTGCTCGCCTAATTTACCCATCATGCCTGTGAACTCTAATGTACTACTGTACCTCCAATAGTCTCCTGAGGGAAGGGACAGACGATTCTCAAGGAAAGGCTCAGTTAATTTCAAATATTAATGCTTGCCAGGCCATCCAAGATGCCGTTCGATCTACCTTGGGACCAAGAGGAATGGACAAGTTGGTGTTTGATGGCAAGAGTGTGACCATAAGCAATGACGGGGCAACGATTATGAAACTCCTAGATATTGCTCATCCAGCAGCCCGTGTGCTGGTGGACATCTCCATATCGCAGGATGCAGAAGTGGGGGATGGGACGACTAGTGTGGTTTTGCTTGCTGCTGAGGTAAGATCAACAGCAGCACAATGAAACTTTCCCCTTTACTAAATGCTTGCGTTACGTCAGCACAAAATGCTGATGAATATATCTATGCAATATTCTGTGTATTGGCATGAAAGCAAATGAAATCTAAAGCCGCCTATTATTTGTCCTGAATCATCAGGTTCTCAAGCAGGTCAAACAGCTTGTGGAAAATGGAATGCACCCTCAGGTAATTATTCAGGGACTAAGGCGAGCTGGAGAACTGGCACTTAAAGCACTTCATGACCAGAGTTGCTCACCTGGAGAGAATGTCCTAGAGACATGCGCTGGGACGGCACTTAACTCCAAACTAATTGCGAGCCAGAAAAGCCTATTTGCCCCAATGGTGGTGGAAGCTGTAAGGAGCCTTGACCCGCGAGTAAGTAGCGGTGAAATATGGAATGCTGCTGTCATGTTTTCTGTATTTATTGATCATTCACTGACCCCCACTCCTCCTCTCATGTTGTTTGTGGTTCATTGTATATTCTTTGTCTTAGTTCTTGGACATTAAAATGATTGGTGTCAAAAAGGTTCCGGGAGGATCGGTGACAGATTCATTTCTAGTAAAGGGCGTAGCTTTCAAGAAGACATTTAGTTACGCAGGTTTTGAGCAACAGCCTAAGCACTTGAAAAATCCCAAGATCCTTCTCCTCAATGTGGAGCTCGAGTTGAAAAGTGAAAAGGAAACTGCAGAAGTCCGCATTGCAGATCCGGATGATTATCAATCCATTGTTGATGCGGAATGGGATATTATATACGAGAAACTTCAAAACTGTGTAGCATCTGGTGCTCAAGCTATCCTCAGCAAACTCCCTGTTGGCGATCTTGCAACTCAATACTTTGCTGATCGCAATGTGTTCTGTGCTGGACGTGTAGAGTCTCAGGACTTGGAGCGTGTTGCAAAGGTAGGTTCTCTCTCTCACACACATGTCTTCCAGTAGTGTGTATATTTTCTAGTAATCACCCGAACTCTAACCCTAACCACACTAACCCTAACTGCTCGGCTCTTCTCTCATTAACCACCATCAACAACCTGACTGACTAATTTTTTTGCATGCGTTTCGTTCGTACTCTTAGGCTACGGGAGCATCAGTCCAATCGACTACCAGTGAACTACCAGAATCAGTACTGGGATCATGTGGCTTGTTTGAAGAGGTACAGCTGGGCGATGAACGCTACAATATCTTTACGGATTGCAAAACTGCGAAATCTTCAACCATTGTCCTTCGTGGTGGCAGTGAGCAATTCCTGGAAGAGAGTCACCGGTCTGTGCACGATGCCCTAATGATTGTGAAGCGAACAATGAAAAATGGAGAAATAGTGGCAGGAGGAGGGGCTGTGGAGTTGGAAATAGCTCGGGTATTGAGGAAGGAAGCTGTTTCTATACCTGGTAAGCAGCAGCTCATTATTCAAGCTGTCGCAGATTCCATGGAGGTGATCCCAAGGCAGCTGAGCGAGAATGCTGGGTTGGATGCTGTGAACATGCTGAGTCTCCTCAACTCGGCTCACGACCAGCCATCTGGGAAAGGAAGGCATACAGGTGTTGACTTGGACAGGGAAGGAATCTGTGACACCTATGCCAAGGGAGTGTGGGAGCCAGTTATCAATAAACACAATTCCATAGCCTCCGCGATTGAGGCAGCTTGTATGATCCTGAGCATCGACGAGACGGTCAGGCATCCTGCATCGGAGAAGCCTGGAGCACCTAGCCAAGGAGTGGGACTTGGACGGGGCGGAGCACCCATATCTGCTGGGATGGGCGGAGCTGGCATGGCAGGAATGATGGGTGGGGGGCAACGTGGAATGCCAAGAGGCGTAAGGAAGTTCAAGGGAAGAGGGGGAGGCTGACGTGATATCACCTATGTATGTCATACATTTATCCCTCCCTTTACTACAAAATGATGATGCAGCTGTTGTTGTGATGAGGTGATGATTGGTTTTCCACAGTGTATTCGAAAGAGCATGGCATTAAATACTCATTTTTGTTCTTTTCACTCTATTGATATTACTGCTCTCACTCACTCATGTGGTTTTGCCAGTTAATTGACTACTTGATGAGTGAGTACTTATCTCTGTGGAACACTACCTGTGTGTCAGATACTGTCATCTACCAACCCACCTATAGATAGGTATCCTCCTCCCATTTGTGCGAATGGCACCGACCACATGAATAGAACACTATGACTGCATCTGTTAGTATTGTGCGGTAGAACTGATCACCAGGCAGTAAGGGAGGGATGTGGACGTGCGCACAAGAACAGGGAAGAATGGGATAGAGCGAACGAATGAACGGATTTCATTTTTTCCCTAACCCTAACCCCACGTGCCCATTTGATGCGAGGTTGAACTAAAACACTAAACTCTATAAACATAATATGGGGTGGTGGCGATTTTTGACCTATATTTCTTGCGCTACTAAAAGGTGTCTGATTCTTTACACATTGTCCCTATTAGCCAGAGATGACATAGCCATGGTGAAAAACAAGTTAACAGCTAATACAGCAGGCCGCGTGCTATGAAATGTATTGAGACGCTCCATTAGTTTCAGTGCTGCCTTCCTTACTCTCTTGTCTACATGCAAAAGTCCGTTACAC
>PJEL010003325.1_pt1 | contig 13879 bp, 9 predicted proteins | sample 1853271 | NCBI WGS metagenome assembly PJEL01 (sample SAMN08108733, study PRJNA415343) | Invertebrate metagenome, whole genome shotgun sequencing project. | host: Globobulimina | place: Sweden: Gullmar Fjord | collected 2015-08 | reverse complement strand
CTTGGTAATGCGGAATAAGGTTGGCTTTGTATTTTTATCCTCTGTGTAGGATAATGACGAGCATTTTTTAGTATCAACTGCGAGGTATCTCTTTTGGTTTGTGGAATATAGATTCACCTTTGAGCAATCTGATGATTTTCTTGGCTCGATTTTCCACTTCCATGCTTTGCCTCCTGCATTCAGGCCCTTGGAAACCTTTGATGGAGCTGCAAGAGCAAATGCCTTGCATGACGACCTATTTTTTCCAATGATGGTCGAAATACCATTCTTGGACTCGATAGTCCAATCGATACTTGATTTCCCTTTCTTGACTTGTTTCGTCTTCCTAAACTTGATTTTGCTCCTCTTGCAGCTGTAGTCATATGAGAAGTATGCGCTACTGCAAGGTTTGTACAATGGTTTCAATGTATATGTACCATCATACTCGCATATGCTGGATGAGGACGTATCTGGTGGACTGCTTGTCACAGATGATCCCTTGTCAACACTAACGTCCTCAGTATCAACAGATGCTCCAGGTATGACATCTACAACTGCTTCTTCTGCTGTGTCTGGGATAGAGTCTCGAATCTCTCCTGCAAGTTTGTTTGCAGAGTTGACCTTTGAGTTGCTCGTGGTAACGACCTTTATTGATGCCTTCATAGTTGCTTTTGATCCTGTCTGGCGAAGAGCTCTTGTAAGGCATGAGAGTTTTGAGGTACATTCCACATCACTGTCCCCCACCATCTCCTGCTGCAATAGCTTCCTACAAAATCCCCTTTCAATTTGTGACGTTTCTTTACTTGACAGAGATTCGCATTTTTTGTCTGACGGTAAACGTATCGTGAATGTTGCTGTGACCTTGGGTGACATGATCTCAATCTGTGCCTGTGATGGAGGAGGAGAAGGTTTGGGGGTTGGATTTGGCTGAGGTTGAGGTTGAGGTTCTGGTTGAGGCTCTGGCTGAGGTTCTGGCTGAGGTTCTGGCTGAGGTTCTGGCTGAGGCTCTGGCTGAGGCTCTGGCAAAGGCAAAGGCAAAGGCAAAGGCATAGGCAAAGGCATAGGCAGACTAATTGGCACTGGCTGGAGGATTGGTGTGATGCTTCCTCCTCCTCCGCCTCCACCACCAACACTGCCTCCTCCACCTCCACCTCCCCCAATTGGTACTGGTACTGGTACTGGTACTGGTACTGGTACTGGTATTGGAACTGGCGCAGGGGATGGAGGTGGTGGAGGTGGTGGAGGTGGTGGAGATGGATATTGCAGGTTTGTCCCACTGAATTCCAATTTGAACTCGCCTGATGTTTTTGAGTTCTCGTATGCCAATATTGTGTAATAAAGCGTGTATCCAGATTTTAGAGAAATGCCTGAAATTGCATCCGGGCCTCCAGATAGGTTGCCACAGCCATCGTCATCGTAATAACATTCACAAATAGATGTACCTGTCTGACAGTACAGGGCAATAGACACTGAATCCCAGTTTGACGTCATAGTACAGTCATTCACATCCAGAGTGCCTGAAGAAGGGAGTGAATCCACCCGTACGATAATCTTTTGCCTCGATGCAAGCATGTAGCCATAAGAGGATTCTCCGCAATTGCTCAAAAATGCCTTTTCTACTGGTTTTGTTGTCCCACCACTTAGATCATAACTGATTGAGGTCTGTGGATAAGAAGATGATACAGTCATCAACTTGTCATACCGAAGATCCTGCACATTTCCTGGTGGGGGTGGTGGTGAGGGAATAACTACAGATGTATCTCTGACTGTCAACTTGTATGAACCAGAAGTAACAGTCGCGTCCCATCCTGCCACAATGACATAGTAGGCTTTCGTTTGATCATACGATAAACCCTCTACTTTATCTCCAGCGGCAAATACATTGCATCCATCATCATTAGCGTAGCAGGAACAGGAATTGAAATCCGTTTCTGATGATACAATATCACATTGCAGCACCGTGGTCACAATGTCCACCGAGCCTCCTGGCTGATCACAGTTATCAAATGATATTGACTTCCCATCGTAGGAGGAGCTAAACGACATCTTATACGCAGCCTTTTTTATAGAAGACACCAACCTCTCTGCATAATATATACTGCACTTAAATGCAATTGTATTGTCAATGGCATCTGTGTATCCATTCGCCAGATTTAGCTCATTCGACACGTATGTTGGATATGTAGTTGCATTAACATTTGCCGTGATTGTGAGGGAAGCTGGAGGGCCAGGAGCTGGAGAAGGAGAAGGGATTGGTGATGGTATTGGGCCTCCTGCATTCTTTGCAGTGACAGCATTATACAAGTTCAGACGTCTTCCACCGTTCACGTATGGATTTAAGTCTGCCACGGGATCTCCAGTATTCATGATGTATGATTTCAGGTCAGCATATCCCAACGAGGAGTCCATACTCAGAAGAAGAGCTGCAGCCCCGGCCACAAACGGTGTAGCCATAGAGGTACCCGAGAAGGAAGCATACGAGTTGTCCCACACTGTTGAGATGATATTGACACCGGGGGCGGCAATATCGACACTGTTACCGTAATTCGTGAACCATGCAGCCTTGTCATTGCTATCAGAGGCTCCGACTGCAATCACATTTGGCAAATTATATGATGCTGGGTATGCTGGAGAGTTATCAATGTTTCTGGCTGAATTTCCAGCCGCTGCGACGAACAAATGCCCTTTTCCTTTTGCATTATCAATAGCTTGATACAAAGAGGATGAATATCCCCCACCTCCCCAAGAGTTGCTCGATATTTTTATATTCTTTGTATTCACACACCAGTTAACGCATTCAACCGCATCAGATGTATATCCATTCCCTGATGATCCCAAGAATTTGCAAGGAATTAATTTTACATTCCAGTTGACTCCTGCAATTCCGATGCCATTATCTGTCACAGCCCCAATAACACCAGCACAATGCGTTCCATGGCCCTGATCATCCATTCCTCCAACAGCATTGGTGATTGCATTATACCCCTGGCCAGAGTTGGCCGACAAGTCTGGGTGATCATAATCAATCCCTGTATCAATGACACAGACCTCAATGGTAGAATTTCCCTTTGCAATGTCCCATGCTCTGGCTGCTTCTATCTTGGTCAATCCCCACTGTTGATCGTAAGATGGATCATTTGGAATGGTAGCAAATGCTTTCAGCAATCTATTTGGCTCTGCGTACTCCACCTCTGGCTTTAATAAGGCATTCATCAACGCTTCAGATATTGTCTCATTATCTGGAACTTCCGCCAAGACCAAATTTAAATCAAAGTTTTGAATCTTCTTTTTAATTCTTCGTCCCAGCACAGCTGAAGCATCCATTGACGTTTCCTTGAGCTTGACTAGAATTTCTCCATTTTTCACATTTTCATCAGCTTCATAATTTCCAGTTGCAACACCTGGAGGCAGCATTGGACCTGGAGCCTGTGCTGGGGGAGAAGAAGGAGGAGACGGAGGAGGTATGGATGGAGATGGAGGTGGTGGAGGAGGTATGGATGGAGACGGAGGAGGAGTAGAAGAAGGAGGTGGTGGAGGAGGCACTTCAACCACCGTTCCATTCTTTCCAGGCTCAGGAGGAGCTGGTCCCTGTCCACAGACAACACAGGAAAAGCATAGCACCAGCAAGACCAGTAGGGTCCAGCTTCTCATTTTCTTAATATACAAACACTTATATGATCAATCCCAACAAAGAAAAGGATTACCGCCGAGATTTACTCGAAATAGGTTTCAAGCATTGGAACGCGTGCCGCTTTTCTCGAACGTCACCACGGACATGAAAATTGAGCAGATGAACTAGAAACTTGTTTTAATGTCATAAATATGAAATCTTTACCATCCCCTAGGTCGTATCAACCTCTGTATGAGCCTGGACCCCGAGACAGAGTATTAGACCATCAGGCGTATGCCAAGATTAATGCTGCACGTGGTGACACGGCTGTCATTAATGACTCCGATATTGGGGTCCCATCAAAGGACCATCTTGATGGGAACATTCTAATGGTCTATCCTCTGTCGATCATGAGTTACATTTCAAGATGTAACCCTTGATCATGATGGGTTCCAATCATGGTTGGGTCTTGAGGATACATACGAAACAGACGAGTCAAGAGAGACGATGAAGGTAAGGGATGATCATGATTATAGAGAGAACACGACCATTAAAAATTTGACTGTATTACCTAAGGTAATTTACCTTGAAAGGTATAGGTAACTAACTATGTCCTCAATATGTTACTTTCTACATGTCAGATTCAGCATCATTTGTTTATATTCTCTCATAATGTACACTTATGACTTAATTTTACAATACAAGTGAGGGGTATCTCATGCGAGAACTCTTCAAGGGAGTCACGAGCGTTGGGAGTCGTTGGGAGAATCTTCTCCATTACAGGACCAAGCAATAGAGGACCTTGCCTACATTAGACATTACGTTACATATTTAAAGATTTACATGGAAGTAACATGGATGAGAATCATCCGAGTGGCGTGTCGTTCAATTTTCAGTGTCTCTTCTCCGAACCAAAAAGAGCAGCACCACCAGCTGGTACCTCTGCAGATGAAATTATTGACATGACAAACGATGATGAAGAACTGGGTGGATTTTGTCCTACTTGCCTGAAGGATCTCAGCGATGTTAACTTCCTCTTGCAAATGAAGCATGTCAAAGAGTGCAAGAAGATGACAGGGAGGGAGACTGGAGTCTTGGAGCCGATTTGTGAGAATCCAAAACGTGGATTAATTTGTGGGAAGCAAGCACTGGTAGAATTCCTTCATTTTTATGGATATGGAAGTCTCGTGCAAGATCTTATGAAGACAGTGAAAACGCTTTCCAACCTCATGTTGATGGATGCTGTAGACCTGGAGCAGATGACTAGAGTGGAAGGATTGTCTCAGAAAAAGAGGCTCATATTTGCACTGGAACAATACAAAAAGACTGGGCATGTATATCAAAGGACCTCTACGATCCTAGATAAACGAAAAAATAGTCGATTGAAAGATCGAACTAACACGAGGAGTCTGAAACACCTTTGTGTTGATGGCAAGCATGGTATGACACAAGATACGAACAAGAGTGGGACAAAGGCAAAATCTTCCGTCGATATAGAGAAGATTCTCTTAGATACCTTTTGGAAATCGTCACGAGACACTGAGCCTCGATCGCCTGAGGGATGCGTGAGCCGTATATATGAGGGAAGGACGTCGTGGTGTCATAGAGTGGTCGCAAGAGATCAGTCTCTGTGGTTTGGAGCTGCAGACTGTCGACTACGCCTGGAAAAGGGATGTTTAGAAGAGAGGTTGCGTTCAGGCACTCGTACATCTGTCGTTCAACAAGAAGACTCCGTGGCAAAGGCGTATCAGACTATCGCCATGAAGCAGATGAGGCTCAAGGCATTGAAAGATGAGTTGCAGGTCCATGTATCTACTGTAGAAGAACTGAGGTCAATGATTCGTGCCCTTGAAGAAGAAATGAAGGATTCGTAATTATCTAGAAAAGAATTATTTATGTAATAATATTAGACAACGTCTATGGTAATCGGTTGGTGGTTCACTGAGTTATCATTGCTCAATGACACTTTAATATCTGCAGGAGATACCCCTTGCTTTGCAAGGACTTCACCCGAAGTATAGACCTCCACTGCTGGATCAATAATATATGTTTCCAAGACAACTTTGGCGTCGTGACCATTTGAGATGGTATGGCTTTCAAAGAGGTAATCAATGACCTTGGGATCAACAAATAATGAGTTGATCCCACAAAGTCTCAGGATTTGCTCCATCGATTGTATTTCCCTTGCAACAATCTCACGCAGATCTGATTCTTGTAAAGGTGCAAATGTAATGACTTTATCAACGTGAGTTTTTAATTCAGATACTATCAAAGTATCTGATCTATTCCTTGTATTCTCCTGTGGCCTGTCTGACATCTCAAGGGAGCTGGAGGATTGTCCACCTTGATCAACCAAGTCACTTGCAGTATGAATCCTGCTTTGGTCGGTGGTGCTCGAATGAGATCCGCTGTGTACAGGTTGCAAGAAATCAGTTGCAGTTGTGGTCATTATAACAATGGTGTTTCTGAAATCAATTTTCTGCCCCATGCCATCATTGATATGTCCCTGATGTGATATCTGACGAATTAATGCGATCACGTCCACGTGACTACGTTCTATATTTTCTAGGAAAACTACTGTATGTGGATTACGACGCACTGCTTCTGTCAATGCACCACCATCTCCATATCCAATGAAACCTGGTGCGGCTCCTATAAGCTTTGATGTTGCTGTCCTGTCATTGTACTGTGACATATCAAAGGAAACGAAGGCAGTATCAGACCCAAACAAACTCTCTGATATGATTTTTCCAACTGTTTTCTTACCAGTCCCAACGGCGCCCTGGAATATCATCATGGAGACGGGTCTCTTTCGTGTACCTGTTGAGGCCAACATGGCTCCCAATCTCAGTGAATTCACAGTGTCTTTGATGGCATTCTCTTGCCCCACCAATCGATTCTCGAGGTCTAATGACAACTGGTGTAGCGCCCTGCGTTCTGATAGTACGGTTTCTACCTTATCTAGGGGTAAACCAGATGCTGCAGCGGCCACATGCAGTACATCATCTTTGGATACAACTGGGATGGGTTGTGTAGATTCAGTCTCTCCTATATGTGACTCCTCTTGGGTATATTCTACACTTTTTTCTTTCTTATTTATAAATAGCGATGCTCCTAATATCAATTTCTCCTGTGGAATGGGTAAAAATCTATAACGACACTTTGGGCACACAATTTGAAGTTGTTGACTGCTGACAACAGGTGTCACGGTTCCACAGTGTGGGCATGATAAAGCATTGTCACCTTCCCCATTTTCCTTGACCTTTGCATCACTCGTGTGTCTTATTTTGTTTAACTTTTGAAATCCATCTGCATTCGCTTTCAGTTGCACACGTGAAGCCGCCTCGTCTAGCAAATCAATGGCACTATCAGGGAGCTTCCTCTCAGACACAAAGCGTTCAGCAGCTGATATTGCAGTGGTGAGTGCATCATCTGTAAACTTGACACAGTGATGCTCTTCATATTGTGTACGAAGCCCTTGAAGCCATGACAAACATTCAACAGGTGTTGGCTCTTGCACCATTACAGGCTGAAGGCGTCTTGAAAAGGCAGCATCTGTCTCAATGTGCTTGCGATACTCCTGGACAGTTGTTGCACCAATCATATGTAACTCACCTCTTGCAAGTGAAGGCTTCAGCAAGTTGGCAGCATTTAACCCACCCTCAGTCTTTCCTGTATCCATCAGCATATGAATCTCGTCTACAAACAGTAGTATTCGACCCTGAGATCGCCTCACCTCTTTTAGCAAACCTTGGATCTTCTCCTCAAAGGTACCTCTATATTGAGTACCTGATACCAAAGCTCCAACATCCAATGCCACCAAGGAGCAGCCTTTTAAAGATCTGGGACACGTATCTGATACTATAAGCTGCGCGACACCTTCAGCAATCTGCGTCTTCCCCACTCCAGGGTCACCTATTAAACACGGATTATTCTTGGTTCTTCTCAACAAAATCTGCAACACTCTTTCCAATACATCTTGCCTGCCTACCAGCGGATCAAGCAGCCCCTTTTCAGCATCTTGAGTCAGGTCCCGACCATACTGTTGAAGATACGTTCCTAGAGGCTCTCTAAATTTCTTCTCGTTGGTCTTGGTAGCCAGAGGTTCTACTATGGCGTTGGTCTCGTCAGGTCTTGGCTCCATTTGAACAACCGTATCAGCTGATAGAGTGCTCGAAGACGTATGAATCCAAGGAAATATTCCTCTGGATGTAGAATACACGACCTGGATAGCAGAAGAATGTGGGTCAGTGTCGAGACCAATGAAGGCCACAACGGCTTGTTTGAAAGACGCACCTGAGCCAACTCATGACGACCAGTCAACCTCAGCATGATGTATGTAATTAATATTTTACATTCTATTGGATGAAAATCATACCAAACATGTCAGAATTGGTCATTGATATCATTTTGAATACACACTGGAAGTTTAGAAAACACATCCTGGGCATACTCACTTCCAGCCAAAGGTTCATTGGATGAGCTTCCGAATATGCCAATCTTGCAAGAGTCGCATACACTATCAAGACATGTGTCCAGATCGGGACTCTGCCGTTCATCAGGATGAAGAGGTTCCTTGCAGAGTGGGCAAAGTGGTCCATCCTGTTCTGGCACCTCAAGTTTTCCAATTGAACTCATAATGTTTGAAACTCCACCGGGATTACTTTGCTGAAGCAATGTGATGAAATGCACTGCCAAGTCATGAATGTCATGTCTGTTGACATCTGTATCCACAGTTTCAACTCCACCCATGATTGTGGGTGCAAGGCATGAAATCTCTTCCAGTGACACATCCTTCATGCAGTACAGCATCTTTGGTTGGTTCTCCCCCCCATACGATTCTACTTTTTGTGAAAACCGTGAAAGCACATATCCCTGGCCTTTTGCCGCCGCTGCTACTGCTTCTGATGCCATGGTATCTGCAGAGTGACCCAGGAATATATGAGACCAACCATGCTCTCGAGCTTTCTCTATCATTACTCGTTTCAAAAGAATATTTTCCAAATCTCTTCTCCCAGTATAGTCTTTGACAGATTCTAAAAGCTCCGACATTCTATCCTGCCCTGGACACTCTGGATACAGGACCTCTGCTGCCTGTATCTCCTCCAATCTAGGGCATTCCTGTCTTAAATACTCCATCATCAGACTTGATGATCGTTTCTCATCACCTATATCAACCACATGCACCACATCCATATCGAAAGGAATCTTCCTCTTCTCCCTTCTTCCATTTGCAGGACTTGATATATACTGATCCAGTATATACCAGGCACACAGTGAGCTCGGACCACCTGATACAAAAATCCCGACCTTTTCCCCTCCCACAAGACCCCCACATTTATTTCTCACAGCTCCTCGTACTTTACCCACTAGAGACATTTCCAGACACTTTTGACAGTATCTATTTTGTCTCCTCAACAGAAACTTCCCCTCTGCCTCTTTACATTTCCCACAAATACACGCATCTTCTCCCATCTTCTCTTGGTTCATACTGTGCGATTAGATCTTTTCTACTGAGTTATTCGTATCAAAATAAAAGGGCGCATTGAACGTTCAGGGAATGTACATGCATGTCGGCAAGTCAAATGCTGCTTTCAAGACTGTCTGAAAAGAACATGATACGATTAAAGTGTCATTTTCCATCCCCATCAAGAGCAATGAATGCGTCTTCTTCAGACAGATACATGCATGTTGACCTGCAGATACAAACTTGCTTAGAGTGGTTTCAGCCAATCTTTGCCATTGGGATATATTTGCACTCTTTACAATGTTCACGACATTCTTAGTATAATATATCTGTAATTATTAAACTGGGCATTAATCAATGGAATCCTATTGACAGAAACAACGTTCGTAAAGGAATTGATTGATCAACCAACTGCCATCCTCTTGGAACCACGATAGCAACTGAACATCTGCTGCAAATAGATACGGGTATAGAAATAACACAGATACATCATCATGAATATATTTAGGTTCTTTGGTGACATGAGTCACCTGTTGAGTATCGTCGTTCTACTCTTGAAAATTCGATCAACTCGCTCTTGTCGAGGTATGTCTTTTACAGTTTTCAACCTCTTCATTGGTTTACAATGACACGATCTCTGTTGGTACAGGTATTTCTTTGAAAACACAAGAGTTGTACCTGCTGGTCTTTGTCTGTCGATACCTGGACCTCTTCTTTTCTTACATTTCTCTCTACAACTCTGTCATGAAAATAATCTACCTGGTGACAGCATTTTGGATTGTTTATCTGATGAGAGCGGATATTGTCGTTAGACAAACGTATGATAAAGAACGGGATACGTTTAGATATATATTTTTGATCGTGCCATGCATGATCCTTGCCTTTTTGATTCATTACTCCTCATCTCTGACGGAAATCCTATGGACATTTTCCATTTACTTAGAAGCTGTTGCCATTTTCCCACAGCTCGTATTAATGCAGCGTACTCAAAATATTGACAACTTGACAGGAAACTACGTGTTTCTATTGGGAATGTATCGTGGGCTGTACATTCTAAACTGGATATATAGATATTTCACTGAGGCATATTATCGGCAGTGGCTTGTCTGGACAAGTGGGGTTATACAGACAGCCCTGTATGCAGACTTCTTCTATTATTACATTCAGTGCTGGAAGAGCAATAAACGTTTACAATTACCTGCCTGAGGGAGTAGAATTATGTAAGAAATTGCATGGCAGAGTAAAATACTGTGCACCATCAACATGTCTTGAATCTCGGAATCGCCAATTCCAAAATAGGGAATGATCCAAAATCTTGGTAACAGGGTTTCCACGCGGTTATCCGCAAATGGTATCAAACGTTTGATTACGTGGTGTCAAAATGAGACACTGTATCTTACTTTTGGTAATTCTTGCACACGTGTATGGATTGCCAGACTATGATTGTATTGTTATCGGTGCGGGGATCAGTGGCATTGGAGCAACGCGCCGTTTGCTTGCCAAGGGTTTGAAAGTTCTCGTCCTGGAGGCACGGGATAGATTGGGTGGTCGTTTATATACCTTGGATACAGAATTACCGAATGGAAAAAGGATTGCTGTTGATTTGGGTGCGAGTTGGATACATGGTGACCAGGACAACCCTCTGGTTGACGTTGTCAAGTCCAGTGGATTGACTGTCTTTCCCACAGACTATGAAAATGGAGATCTCTATTATTCAGATGGATCAGAAGTTCCATCAAAAGCAGAATCCAGGTATAAAGATACTTGGGATGCGTTCACGTCCTTTTTGGTCAGGCAACAAAATCGTTATGACACAGATCCTGGTCTGCAGGCTGTGGTGGATTTGTTCATTGAAGAGGAAAAACTGACTGGATTGGATTTGAGTGCATTTGAATATAATCTAAATGCTTTCATCGAAGGAGAATATGCCGCCTCGATATCAAATTTGAGTTTGTGGTTTGATGAGGATGAGGGATTTGATGGTGATGATCTCTTGGTTCTTGGTGGCTATCAAAAGGTTGCCAAGTTCCTTGCATCCGGGGCCGATATAGTCTTACAGTCCCCAGTGACTGATATAGATTATTCAAAAAGTGATCGTGTCACGGTGACTGCGCGTGACGAAGGAACTGGAGCTAAGAAGTCATACACAGCCAATACAGTGATTGTAACCTTGCCTCTGGGAATTCTCAAGTCAAACTCTGTTCGTTTCTCTCCCACATTGCCCGAAGTCAACACAGATGCAATCCAGGCTCTAGGATTCGGACTTTTGAATAAATGTGTTTTGATATTTGATAGAGCATTCTGGGGATCTCGCATCCAGTTCATTAATAGAATTGACAAGTTGGGAAACAGAGGATTTGAAGAATTTCTGTCGCTAGTGCCAGCAGCATCTGCCCCTGTTTTATACGGCTTTAATGTTGCATCATACGCATATAAACTTGAGGGTAAAAGTGATGAGGCAACATGTGATGAGATGATGAAAGCATTGCGTAGAATCTGGGATGATGCCCCAGAGTATGCACAGTGCCTGGTGTCTCGCTGGGCTAAAGACCCATATTCCAAGGGTTCGTATTCGTATACTACCCCAGTCATGGAATATAAAAAGGCACATAGAAACGTAGGAAGAGCTGTAGGTGGAAACAGAGTACAGTTTGCTGGAGAACACACCAGCCTATCCAGCCCAGCAACAGTTCATGGAGCTCTCCTGTCTGGATATGATGCAGCTTGCCGAGTTCTAGAGGAATTGGGGAAGAAATGTTGACAGTATTTATATTTATGTTATTATTACTACGAAAAACTCCTATATTTGCCCAAAATACGATGTGCTACCAGGGCCCACATATACAACAAGGCACACAGCCACGATGCACCCATTTTTGCCCAGGTGGAGGCAATACCCCTGTCCATGGTCAATTGCTGCTCTGCGTCTGATTTTGCAATGTCCCATGCTAAGAAAATCATAGCCGTATATCCAGCTGCAAGCATATATATCGAATAAAAGATATCAATTCTGTACAAGGATGTGTCACCATCAAGATAACGTTCTCCCAGGCTAAAGGCATCACTTGATCTAGCAGTGTTCAAGGTGCCAATCATCATAGATATCAATGCAATTGCAAATGAGAGAGCCTTTAATGCAATGTCACTAGACTGCTCCCCCTCCATGTCGACTTTTGATGTGCATTCACTTGCTGGTTGACTGCAAAGCATACAATCCAATGAGCAAAAAATGATACATACCACGTGGTAGGGGAGAAATACCACGAGATGAGACCAAAGAAGGGTATCTATATCGTTTTCCTCGACCATTATGTGGAACAAGCGACTCTTGCTACTGAGGGCCTCTCTGTACCTTTGTAACCAAATCCATGCAAAACTGGCCCATAAGGATTCGCCCACCATCTACCTCCGCCGCCCAATATAGTATACCTATAAGCCCCAGGCTAATCATACCTTTCTCGGCCTTTTGGCTAAGATCAAGTGTAGAAAACTGTTCTCTGAAGTTTAATAACTTCAGCTTCCGCATTGCGGAAGTCGGTTATTAAAACAATCTTTAGAGGCCGGTGGAGGAACCCTCAGTTTACTGAGATCCTCTACAAGGATGGTTTTAGGCTTTCACTCCCTCTTTAATCGTCCACGGCATCCCTCCCACTACAATTACAATGACAACATACCTACTCATCGCACTCCACGTGTAAAATGTATTCAGAGCAAACACCAAGGATGAAGTAAACAGTCCTGCATGTTCGATACGCCAATTGCTCACAGAAAGGAAGCTGTACACAATTCCAAGACCCAAGGTTGACGAGATACATGAAATATTCAGAACACAGGAAGAGCTGGGGACGTAAAAGTAAAACAATGCACCGATTCCCCCAAGGCTGGCACACAACAAAATTAGGGTAAGAGAGATAAGAAGCCACCTCAACGAATCTCGTGATAGGAGGGCATCATTTGCACGGAATACAGTATCGATGAAAATCAGAGTCTGTGCAACCATGAAAAGAGCACCGAAAACCCTGGCTATATATTGATATACTTCCAACACTTGTTCTGGATAGAAAAAGGCAGTTCCGACAAGCACTGCCCATATGGCAACTTTGTATGGCCACATGCCTGTATGTAGGATAATTCTCCCATCCAACAAGTCGTATGAACTTGTTGGAGACACGCCAAGGGTGAGTATCATCATCATGAAGAAGAACAGCACAGTTCCCATGGAGATACGCAACACTGAAATGGCCCCATCTGTGCTGTAGTCTCGAATTACCCATTCAACAATCGATGTGATTGTAAAAAGAATAAAGTAGAGCCATGGAGCAAGTCCAATTGGCACGTTCCAACACCACCAAGGTCTTCCATTCCACTCAAGCATGCTGATGTAATATCTTCCTAGCCATGCTTTTCAACGTACACTACTACCTCTATCTCCGCATTCTAGTATCACGCGGGAGTCACCAAGGAGATATTTTTAAATTTTAAGATCGTCTCCGTATATCTGAATGGTATACGTGATGTAAACGCGTCTTGGAAAATCACGTTGACCAAAATGGCAATAGATTAGATTTTATATTTCGCTGCAAAAAAAATATTTTTTAACATTAATGTTACAATTTTACGACCGGGTGTAGATGTCCATCTACCAGGTGTAGATGTCCACGCAATTCAGGACAGAATTCCTGGGCTTCTGCTAGCGGATGATACGGTTCTTTTAGCTGATAATGAGGATGATGCCCACCGTTGCCTTGCTATCTTCTCTTCTTGGGCGGACAGTTGGAATTTGAAAGTAGGACATAGTAAATGTGGGCTCATGGTCATGTATG
>PJEL010003324.1_pt1 | contig 13880 bp, 10 predicted proteins | sample 1853271 | NCBI WGS metagenome assembly PJEL01 (sample SAMN08108733, study PRJNA415343) | Invertebrate metagenome, whole genome shotgun sequencing project. | host: Globobulimina | place: Sweden: Gullmar Fjord | collected 2015-08 | reverse complement strand
TGCCGCTGCCGGCCACCACATGGGGCGATTCACGGGATGAGGGGGATAAACAGCGATGAAAGCGGGTCACAAAACCGAAATCATCCGCAAGGCGATCCACATGACGTCGGTGTTTATCCCGATCGCCGTTTGGCTCTTGCCGCCGCACTTCTGGCGCTGGCCGTTGATCGGGTTCACGATCATCGTTCTCTTCCTCGATATCTGGCGCTTCGGGGATCCTCGATTCGGCGCATTCTTCAGGGAGTTGTTGGGTCCCTATCTGCGCAGGCACGAGGCGGAGGGACTGATGGGTTCGACCTATCTGGCCATTGCCTGCCTCCTGAGCGCATTTATCTTCCCCAGACCGATCGCCATCGCCGTGATGGGCTATCTCATACTGGGGGACGGTATCGCAGGACTCATCGGCAAGAACTGGGGGGTGCGAAGCCTTGCCTTCGGCAAGACGGTCGAGGGAACAACGGCGGGGCTGCTGGTCAATGTCCTCGTTGGCGTCGTCGTTTTTCGGGAGGCGGGCCCCGCACTGATCGGCGCCCTGATCGCAAGCCTCGTCGAGTTGCTGCCGCTGCCGCTCGATGACAATTTCTCCATCCCAATCATCGCGGGGCTCGTGCTCTGGGTAAGTATGGGCTAGCCGGGAAGGGCCCATGGGACGAAACATTGAAATCAAGGCCCATCTGCGCGACCGGACCGGGGTCATCGTCAAGCTCCACGATCTCGGTGCTGTGGATGAGGGAGAGCTCATCCAGACGGATAGCTTCTTCACCGTTCCGACCGGCAGGCTCAAGCTGCGTGAGTTCGCCGATGGGGGCGCCGAGCTGATCTACTATTTGCGGCCGAATGATTCGGAAACGCGGGAATCGCGCTATCGGATCGTTCCCATCGCGGAGCCGGCGCCCCTGCATGAACTGCTCGCCGCGGCTCTGGGTCTATTGGGCGTGGTTCGCAAGCGGCGGCGGCTCTTCATGATAGGCCGCACGAGGGTTCATCTGGACAGCGTCGAGGGGCTCGGCGAATATTTGGAGCTCGAAGTTGTTCTCGGGGAAGGGGAGGAGTCGGCGGGCGGTCACAATGAGGCGCAACGCTTGCAGGCGGCTCTGGAGATCGCGGACAATGATCGCATCGCACTCGCGTATATCGACCTGCTCGCCGCAGCGACAGCGGGCAACCCCTGCAAGGAGCTGAACGGATGACGCGCCGATCTCTCATTTATAGTGCCTTATTGCTCATCGCCCTTTTGGGCGTATTTCCAGCGGCGCAGGCGGCGACGGTTGCTGAATTGTTTGCAGCCGGTCGTGCGGCGGTCGGCGAGCAACGCTGGGATGACGCGCGCGCAGCCTTCGGAGAGGTTCTGCTCGCCGAGCCCGCCAATGGCCCGGCCAACTTCGGGATGGGGCAGACGCTCATGCAGCTCGGGCGTCAGGCGGAAGCCGCGCCTCACTACGCAGCGGCGGCGGAAGCCGGGTTCTGGTTGCCCTATGCGCGGTTCCGTCAGGCCTGCGCGCTCGCTAGCATGGGCAAGAAGGAGGAGGCCTTCTACGCCCTCGCCCAGGCCGTCGAGGCGGGCTTTCGCGATGTGGATGCGCTTGCGGGAAACGCCGAACTCGCCGAGCTCCGCGACGATCCCCGATTCGAAGCGACCGTGAAGATGGTGGAGCGCAAGGCGAAGCCCTGCGAGCACGACCTCCGCTACCGGGCCTTCGACTTCTGGATCGGCGAGTGGGATGTCTACAGCCCGGCGGGTCAGCAGGTGGGGATCAATTCCATCGAGCCGCTACTGTCCTCTTGCATGCTGCTGGAAAACTGGACCTCCGGATCGGGGACATCGGGCAAGAGCATGAACTATCTCGATCCGGCGACGGGCCGCTGGCACCAGAAGTGGGTCGATGAGTCGGGACAGATCATCGATTATGAGGGTGAATTCAAGAGTGGGGCGATGCGATTTGAAGGTCGATTGACCGACGGGGCCGGCAAGATCTCCCTCTCCCGGATGACCTTCACGCCGCAGACGGGCGGCAGCGTGAAGCAGTTCATCGAGAACTCAACCGACGGCGGGGGCACCTGGACCGTCTGGTTCAATGGCATCTATGTTCCCAGGGGCCAGCCCTTCCCCGGTTCGGGGAACTAGCGATCAAGACCGCGCGTAGATCCGGCGGGGGCTCGATGATCCCGCCAAACCGCCATTTGACAGCCCACGGGGGCACGCTTACATTACGCTCCGCCCAGAGCAGAGCCAAGAACGCACAGGCGTCGATCCGGAGGAGCACGCAATGTTGGGATTCCTGAAAAACCTATTCGGCACGCAGATGGACCGGGAACTCAAACGGATCTTGCCCATGGTCGAGGAGATCAATCGCCACTTCGAGTCCTACAGGAACCTGAGCGACGAGGATCTCCCCGGTAAGACGGCTGAGTTTAGAAGCCGGCTCGAGGCGGGGGAAGCCGTCGATGACCTGCTCCCGGAGGCCTACGGCCTCGTCAAGGATGCCTGCCGCAGGCTGGTCGGCAGGGAGTGGGAGATCATGGGGATGCCCCAGACCTGGGAGATGGTCCCCTTTGATGTGCAGCTCATCGGCGGCATCATGCTCAACAGCATGCAGATCTCCGAGATGGCGACCGGTGAGGGTAAGACCCTCGTCGCGACGCTGCCGCTCTATCTCAATTCGCTGCCGGGTAAGGGCGCACACCTCGTCACGGTCAATGACTACCTCGCCGAACGTGACGCTCGCTGGATGGGCCCGGTCTACGAAATGCTCGGGCTGAAGGTCGGCGTGATTCTTTCGGGGATGACGCCGCCCGAACGCCAGGCCGCTTACGCCTGCGACATCACCTACGGAACGAACAACGAGTTCGGCTTCGACTACCTGCGCGACAACATGGCGGGCAGCGCCGAGCAGCAGGTGCAGCGGGGCTTCCACTACGCGATCGTCGATGAGGTGGATAGCGTCCTCGTCGATGAAGCCAGAACGCCACTCATCATCAGCGGACCGGTCGGGCATTCGACCTCCGACGAGAAGTTCTTCAAGATGAAGCCGATGGTCGAGAACTTGTTCCGCAAACAGCAACGGCTCGTCAACGAGCTCGGTTCCGAATCGGAGAAGCTCGCCAAGCGCGAGGACGACGATGCGCGTTGGGAACTCGGAACGACCATGCTGCGCCTCAGGCACGGCTCACCCAAAAACAAACGCTTCCTCCGCCTGCTCCAGGAGGAAGGCAACGCCGCGCTCGTGACGCAAGTCGAAAACGCGAACATCCGCGACAAGTCGATGACCGATCTCGACGCCGTTCTCTACTTCGTGATCGACGAGCGCGGTCACTCGATCGAACTGACGGAGAAGGGGCTCGACTCGCTGAGCGAAAAGGACCGAGGGCTCTTTGTCCTGCCCGATCTCTCGGTGAAGATCGGCGCGATCGAGGCGGATCCTTCGCTCGACGCGAAGGAGAAGATCCAAGCAAAGGAGACGGCGCACAGGGAGTATGCGGAGAGCAGCGAAGTGATCCACATGGTCCAGCAGCTTCTCCGCGCCTACAGCCTCTACGAAAAGGACAACGAGTACGTCGTCCAGGACGGCAAGGTGCAGATCGTCGACGAGTTCACCGGTCGCATTCTGCATGGGCGAAGATACTCCGAAGGCCTGCACCAGGCGATCGAGGCGAAGGAGGGGGTCCGCATCGAAGGGCAGACCCAGACCTACGCGACGATCACGCTGCAGAACTTCTTCCGCATGTACGACAAGCTCGCCGGCATGACGGGAACGGCGATCACCGAAGAGAGTGAATTCTGGGAGATCTACAAGCTTCGCGTCGCCGTCATCCCGACGAACAGGCCAATCGTCCGCGGCGACGAAGAGGATCACATCTATCGCACGCGCAAGGAAAAGGTCGAGGCGATCCTCGGCGAGATCGAGCGGTTGCACAAAATCGGCCTGCCGGTCCTAGTCGGAACGGTCTCCGTCGAATTCAGCGAAACGCTCAGCCGTCTGCTCAAGGGACGCAATATCCCGCACAACGTTCTCAACGCGAAGCAGCACGAACGGGAAGCTTCGATCATCCTGGGCGCCGGTCAGTCGGGCGCCGTGACCATCGCGACGAACATGGCGGGTCGCGGTACCGATATCAAACTGGATCCGGGCGTTCTCGACGGAACATCGCTGACGCAATCCCTGGACGAACTCGAAGGACAGTCGCTCGGTCTGCAGATCATCGGAACCGAGCGTCACGAGAGTCGTAGAATCGACCGTCAGCTCCGCGGTCGCGCGGGGCGTCAGGGCGACGCGGGCCGCAGCCTCTTCTTCCTATCGCTAGAGGACAACCTCATGCGCATGTTCATGGGCGATAAAATGGGGGCGATCATGGATCGCATCGGCGTGCAGGAGGGCGAAGTGATCACCCACCGGCTCGTCACCCAGGCGATCGAACGCGCGCAGAAGAAGGTGGAAGCCTACAACTTCGACATCCGCAAGAACCTGATCAAATACGACGACGTGATGAACATGCAGCGCGAGGTCGTCTACGATCGCCGCGGCTTCTACCTCGATGCGGAGTCCCTGGACGAGGAACTCGCCGAGAAGACGAACAACCTCGTCGAACTGCTCGTGGACAAGCACATCGCCGATAACACCATCCCCGAAGAGTGGGAAGCCGATGCACTATTCGCCGAGCTGGAGGGGATCTTCCTCGGTGAATTCACGATCCCCACCGATGAGCTCGAGGGGATGGACAAGAATCAGCTGCGCAACACCATGCTCGAAAGGGCGCAAGCGAGGCTCGCCGAACGCTCGGAATCCCTGCCGGCGAGCCTCTTTATTCAGGTCGCGCGCTTCGCGCTGCTTCGCAGCCTCGACGATGCCTGGAAGGAGCACCTGCTCGAGCTCGACAATTTGAAGAGCGGTATCGGACTGCGGGCCTACGGACAGAAGGATCCGCTGATCGAGTTCAAGTCCGAGGGATTCGCGATGTTCGAGGAGTTCATCGAGCGGGTCGATCGCGACAGCCTCTACGCGCTGTTCCATATCGAGGTCGCCGTTCAGCCCGCCGAGTACGAGGGGGAGGACCTTTCTCAGGTCAAGACGCGCCACGAAGCGACCGATTCCTATGGGCAGGCAGCCCAGGCAACGGCCCAGCCAGCCCGACCCGGCGCTCCGCCACCGCCCGAGGCGGCGATTTCGGCGGGCGGAGGAGCGCCGAGCCCTCGCCAGCCGGTCGTCAAAGCGGGGCCCAAGGTGGGGCGCAACGACCCTTGCCCCTGTGGCAGTGGCCGGAAATACAAAAAGTGCCATGGCATCGGGGTTGCCTAAGCAAAGCGATTACAACGCTTTATGTGGATTGTCGAGGAGGGGGCTGTGAATTGGGTACTGGACGCTCACGGAATCAAGTGCTAGGTTGCCCGCCACTCAGCAACGGAGAATGACAGCATGCAGGAAAGATTGAAGGAGATCGTCATCTATATCCTGGAGAACGGCGCCAGCCTTGAGCCCGAGCAGAGGGCCGAGTTGGAGCGGGTCTGGGATGAGCTCGAATTGGGGAGTTTTCCCATCGAGCAGATCGAAGCGGCCCTTTCGCGGGCTCTCGAACTCAGCCTGCTGCGCAGCGACGGCGACGACGAACTCATCGATCTGACCGCGGCTCTGAGTGGCGGAGAGACGGGCGAACCCGAAACCGATCAATACCTGGACCGCCTCATCGGGGCCGGCCTGATCGATTCGGAGCAACGGAGAGAGATCCTGGCGCGTGCTCGCCGCTTCCGGCCCGAGGGTCCCGCTCTCAAAGATGTCCAGTTCGTTGCCGCTTCGATCATCTTCGACGAGACGCTCGGGTATACCTGGAGGGGATTCCGGATTACGGGGATCCCGACAGCCAACATCCACTGACCTATCTGACGGAGTTCGCTCAATGCCGCACGCCCTCTTGATCGTCGAGAGCCCGACCAAGGCTCGCACATTCCAGAAATACCTCGGCAAGGACTACATCATCAAGGCCAGCAAAGGCCATGTCGTCGACCTGCCGAAGAGCAAACTCGGGATCGATCTCGAAAAGGATTTTGATCCGCAGTACGTGACGATCAAAGGCAAGGGCAAGGTGCTCACCGAGCTGAAGGCCGCCGCCAAGCAGGTTGACGAGATCCTGCTCGCGACCGACCCTGATCGCGAAGGGGAGGCCATCGCTTGGCATCTCGAGCAGCAGCTCAGCAAGGTGCAGCCCAATATCCGCCGCGTCATGCTCAACGAGATCACGCGCGAAGCCATCGAAGAGGCGATAAAGCAACCGGGTCTCGTCAACGAAAACAAAGTTGAGGCCCAGCAGGCGCGCCGCGTCCTCGACCGTTTGGTGGGCTACCAGATCAGTCCGCTGCTCTGGAAGATCTTCTACTACGGCCTCAGCGCCGGTCGCGTGCAGACCGTCGCCCTGCGCCTCATCGTCGAGCGCGAGAACGCCGTCCGCGCCTTCAACCCCGTCGAGTACTGGTCCCTTCAGTCGCCTTTTACCGGCGATGCGAAGGAATCCTTCAACGCCAAGCTGCACCAGTGGCAGGCCAAGAAGGTGGAGATCGGCAACGAGGCGGAGATGCAGGTGATCCTCGATCATCTGAAAGATCAGGACTACACCGTCGGCACGGTCGAGCGTAAGGAGCGCAAGCGCTCCCCCGAGCCGCCCTACATCACGAGCACGTTGCAGCGCGACGCGAGCAGCCGCCTCGGCTTCTCCGCTAGACGGACGATGATGATCGCCCAGCAGCTCTACGAGGGGCTGGATATTGGTGACGAGGGCGCCGCCGGGCTGATCACCTACATGCGTACCGACTCGACCCGCGTCGCGGACAGCGCGCGCGCCGAGCACAAGGAGTATGTAACCAAGAATATCGGCAACGACTACATGCCGGCGAAGGACCGCTTCTTCAAGAAGAAGAAGGGCGCGCAGGATGCGCACGAAGCTATCCGACCGACAACCATCGCGCGCGAGCCCGAGAGCATCAAGGCCTTCCTGACCAAAGACCAGCTCGCGCTCTATCGCCTCATCTGGCAGCGCTTCATGGCGTCTCTCATGGCGGAGGCGCGCTTCGAGGCAACGCGTGTCGACATCAACGCCGGCGACGCGATGTTCCGCGCGACGGGCAACCGTCTCGTCTTCGACGGTTTCCGCAAGGTCTTCCCCAAGCGCGACACCAAGGCCGGCTCCGACGGCGAAGCCCTGCTGCCCGAGATCAACGAGGGGGAGAAGCTCACGCCGGGAACGCTCGAGCCCAAGCAGCACTTCACCGAGCCGCCTCCACGCTTCACGGAGAGCAGCCTGATCAAGGAACTCGAGGAACTCGGCATCGGGCGACCGAGCACCTATGCCAGTATCGTCGGCACTATCCAGAGCAGGGACTATCTCGAGCTCGACGACAAGCGGCGCTTCATGCCGACCGAGCTGGGCGAGAGCGTCTGGAAGGTTTTGAAAGACGGTTTCCCAAAACTCTTCGAGGTCGGCTTCACGGCCCGCATGGAGGAGGAGCTCGACAAGATCGAGGAGGGCACCGAAAAGTGGGTAGAGGTCGTCAGCGATTTCTACACGCCGATGAAGGGCGCGCTCGAAGACGTCGAGGGGCGCACGGACGAGCTGCGCCAGAGCATCCGCGAAGAAGCCGACGTCGCCTGCGAGAAGTGCGGCAAGCCGATGATCAAGACCTGGGGACGCAACGGCCGCTTCATGGCCTGCAGCGCCTACCCTGACTGCCGCAACTCGCGTCCGCTCGAGGATCCTGAGCCCGCCGGCGATCAGAAGTGCTCCGATTGCGAATCGCAGATGATGATCCGCGTTGGCCGCTTCGGACGTTTCGCCGCTTGCACGCGCTACCCCGACTGCAAGGGGACGGCGCCGCTGGAGATCGGCATGGACTGCCCGAAGGAAGAGTGCAAGACCGGACGGCTGGTCGAGAAGCGCAGCAAGCGCGGGCGCACCTTCTACGGCTGTAGCGCCTATCCGAACTGCGAATTCGCGAGTTGGAACAGGCCGGTCTTTACGCCCTGTCCCGATTGCGGCGGCATGGTTGTCGAGAAGGCGAGCAAGGCGAAGGGCAACTACCAGCAGTGCACGCTCTGCAAGCTGGAGATCCCCGAGTAGGGTTCCCAAATCGTGAAAGCACCCGTCACAATAGTCGGCGCTGGGCTCGCGGGCTGCGAGGCCGCGCTCTATCTCGCCGCGCGCGGCGTTGCCGTTCGCCTCTTTGAACAAAAGCCGCTCGCAAAGTCTCCAGCCCACAGGTTGGAGGGTCCCGCGGAATTGGTCTGCAGCAACTCCCTGAAGTCACTGCGTGAGGACACCGCTGCCGGAGTCTTCAAGGCCGAACTGAAAGCGCTGGGCAGCCGCCTCTTGCCAATGGCCGAAGCGATCGCGCTTCCGGCTGGAGCGGCGCTTGCCGTCGAGCCCGAACAGTTCTCGGCTGTTGTCGGAAAGGCTATCGCCGAGGCTCCCGAGATCGAACTGATCGCCGAGCAGCTGACAGAGGTTCCCGAGCAAAATCCGACGATCATCGCCACCGGCCCGCTGACGGGGGACGGGCTCAGCGCCGCGATCGAAGCCCACTTCGGCGCGGGCCGTTTGAGCTTTTACGACGCCATCGCGCCGACGGTCACCCGCGAGAGCCTCGAAGACTCGGCGCTGTTCGCCGCAAGCCGCTACGGGAAGGGGGACGCCGACTACCTGAACGCCCCGCTGGACAAGGAGAGCTATCGGGCCTTCACCGAAGCGCTCGCCGAGGCGGAGGCCTATCCCAGCCACGACTTCGAGAAGGACGTTCCCTACTTCGAATCCTGCCTGCCGGTCGAGGTGATCGCGTCCCGGGGCCCCGAGACCCTGTCCCACGGCCCGATGCGCCCCGTCGGCCTTTACGATCCCGAAACGGGCAAACGCCCCTGGGCCGTACTTCAGCTAAGACGTGAGAATCAGGACGGAACCCTTTGGGGATTAGTCGGTTGCCAGACCAAGCTCAAGATTCAGGATCAAAAACGGATCTTCAGGATGATCCCAGCCTTGGCTCGGGCGGAGTTTGTCCGCTACGGGGCGATGCACCGGAATTTCTTCCTCGATTTTCCCGCAACGCTGACGATCGAGCAGGAGAGCCGGCGCCGGTCCGGGCTCTTTTTCGCCGGCCAGATGACGGGGGTCGAAGGCTACGTGGAATCGATGGGGAGCGGCCTGTTTGCCGCGAGGCAGGTCCATGCGCGCCTGACCGGGGAAACGGCCCCGATCCCGCCCGAGACCACCTTCACGGGCGCCCTACAGCGCTTCCTGGCCGGCCAAGAGCCGGGCAAGAGCCAGCCGATGAACGTCTCCTTCGGTCTCCTGCCGCCGCTGCCCGAGCGGGTGCGGGGGAAGAAGGATCGGCGGGCGAAGCAGGCCGAACGGGCCAAAGCCGATCTGAGCGCCTGGCTGGCAAGCCCTTGAATTCCTTGCGGCTAGCGCTGCCACTCTGCTAATTATCCCTTGTGGAAAAGATTCTAGAGGAATACGAACGCCATCTGAGCGTTGAGCGGGCCTACTCGCGGCACACCGTTGCCGCCTATCTGAGGGATATCGGTCAGTTCCTCGACTACATCGAATTCGACGGAAAGGCGGCCAGCCTGGCGGCCGTCGATCGAAACAAGTTGCGCCGCTTCCTTGCCCTTGTCCGCAGGGACGCCTTCGCAACGGGCAGGGAGCGGAAGGCCGCGCTCAGCGACCGCACCATCGCCCGCAAGCTCTCCGCGCTTCGCTCGCTCTACCGCTATCTCAACCGCAGAGGGATCGTAGCCGTCGATCCCGCCGCCCTCTTGCAAACCCCGCGAACGGGAAGCACTTTGCCTGTCTTCGCCGAGGAGGGCTGGGTGCACCGGATGATGGCGCTGCCCGACACGGCGACGCCGAAGGGCCTGCGCGACAGGACGATTCTCGAGCTGCTCTACGGAACGGGGATCCGCCTCGCCGAGCTGCTCGATCTGACCCGCGACGATCTCAATTTGAGCAGCGGCCTCTTGCAGGTGCGGGGCAAGGGCGGCAAGGAGAGGGTGCTTCCACTGCAGGGGGAGGCGGCCCGCTGGCTGAAACGCTGGCTCGCGAGTTTGCCATCGCCGGTGGGTATGGGCCCGCTCTTTCCCGGACGGGACGGCAAGGGGACTCTCAGCAGAAGAACCGTCCAGCGAATTGTCGGTCGCTACCTCGGTTTGGCGGCGCAGATCTCCCGCGTCAGCCCGCACGTACTCAGACACAGTTTCGCGACCCACCTGCTGGACAGGGGCGCGGACCTGCGCTCGATTCAAGAGATGCTCGGCCACAGCAGTCTGGCGAGCACCCAGGTCTACACGCACGTCTCCATGGAGCGCCTGAAGGACGTGCATCGCAAGTCTCACCCGCGCGGCTGAGCGCCGCGCATCGAACAGCCCTAGGAGGCCAGAATTGTCCCACCCGAAGGATTTCATAGCGATCGCCGACTGGAGCAGCGAGGACCTCATCCACATCCTCGAACTCGCTCTCGATCAGAAGCGCACGCTCAAGAAAGGCGGCCGCCTGCCCGCCGAGAAGGCCGGCAAGGTGCTCGCCTGTCTGTTCCACAAGCCCTCGCTGCGCACGCGCATCAGCTTCGAGGTCGCCATCCGCCAGCTCGGCGGTTCGAGCCTTTACCTGACCGACAAGGAGATTGGCCTCGGCTCGCGGGAGGCGCCCCAGGATGTCGCGCGGGTGCTGGAGCGCTACGTTGACGGCATCATGATCCGCACCTTCGCCCACGAGAACGCGACGGTGCTCGGCCGCAACGCGACGCGGATCCCCGTCATCAACGGTCTCACCGATCTGCTGCATCCCTGCCAGGTGATGGCCGATCTGCTGACGATCCTCGAACACAAGGGCGAGATCGAGGGTCAGCGCGTCGTCTACATCGGCGACGGCAACAACATGGCGAACAGCTGGATCAACGCCGCGGCCCGCTTCCCCTTCGAGCTCGTGATCAGCAATCCCGGCGGCTTCGATGTCGATCCCGCCGTCCTCGAAGGCGCAAAGCGGATCAACCCCGAGCTGCGCTTCGAGGCGATCGGGGATCCGGCCGAGGCGGTCGCCGGCGCGGACGTCATCTACACCGATGTCTGGGCGAGTATGGGCCAGGAGGCCGAAGCGGCTGAGCGCAAGACGATCTTCGCGCCCTACCAGGTGAACAACTCGCTGCTCGAAAAGACGGGTAAGAAGGACACGATCGTCATGCACTGCCTGCCGGCGCACAGGGGTGACGAGATCACGGATGAGGTGATGGAAGGTCCGCAGTCGGTAGTCTTCGACGAGGCCGAGAACCGCTTGCACGCGCAGCGGGCCATCCTCTCGGTTCTGATGTAGATGTTTCTACGGCGCGCTTTCTTTTCTGCGTTCTGGCTGCTGCTTGTCGTGGCATGCGCAAGGATGGGTCCTCCGGGTGGGGGACCCATCGACAGAGAGCCGCCGATGATGACGGGCAGTTGGCCCGCCGATGCCTCCACCGGCAGCGGTGCGCTCACGAGCATAACGCTGAGCTTCAGCGAAGCGGTGGATCGTGTGAGCGTACTGGAACAGCTCAGGATCGAACCGCCCAGGGTGGTGCGCGGCGTGCGCTGGCAGGCGGACACGCTGCTCGTTCTCACCTTCTGGGATCCGCTTCCCGCCGATACGACCTTCGCCGTCTACCTGCTTCCCGGCTGGACGGATCGCCACAAGGTGGCGCAGAGCGAGTGGCAGATTCTCAGCTTTGCGACGGGCGACAGCCTGCTTCCGGGTTGGCTCGGCGGCAAGGTCACCTTCCGCGGCAGTGCGAATCCCGCGATGCATCTCGAGCTGAGCGACAGCACGGGCGCCATCCACGGCGTGATCCGGCCGGATCGCAAAGGGGAGTTTTACATCAGGCAACTGCACGTCGATGGGCGGCCGCTCTCCCTTGTCGCCTGGCAGGACGCCGACGGCGACAGCCTTTACGATCCCGCCTTCGACTTCGCCGATACGCTTTCGGATTCGACGCTCATCCTCACCCGCGCTCAAGGCAGGGCTCTGAAGTTGACGATGAACGTGATCGATCCGAACGAGCCCGGCGAATTATCCGGTGGCTTCAGCGACAGCGACTCGCTCATCGCCAACTATCAGCTCAGGCTCTATCCGGATTCGCTGCGCTTCGAAGGCGATTCTCTCGCCGCGGGCAACGCCGCGCTGCTGCCCGATTCCCTGCTCGACAGTCTGCTTGTCGCGGGAGAAGCGCCGTCGCTGTGGCTGCGCGAAGCGGGGCAGTTCAAGTACGATGGACTCGCGCCAGGCGCTTGGTGGCTGCTGCTCTTTAAAGATCAGGTGCCCGACTCCGTCTGGTCTCCTGGCGAGGAGCCCGCGCACTTCGAAGCGGGGCCGCTATGGCTCACTCCCGGCGGAACCATCAGCGCGCCGCGCTTCGAGATTCAGGTGCCCGACACGAGCGCGGCGGAGACGGATTCCACGAACGCCGCAGCGGTTGACTCGACGAAGGCCGCGGCGGCTGACTCATCGAGCGCTGCGTCGGCTGAATCCACAGGCGACGACGGATGATGAACGCCGCGCATAGGCTCCGCCGCCTGATCGCCGTGGCGCTTTTGCTGGCGGTCATGGTGTGCCCCGCCGGGGCGCAATACCTGTTCGGCAAGAACAAGGTGATCTACTCGCCGCGTGACTGGCTGATGTCCTCAACCGACCGCGTCGAGCTGTTCTACTACTCGCAGGAGCAGCACGTCGCTCAACTGGCGCTCGCCTACGCCGACTCCGCGGCCGTCGAACTCGAACAGGTCTTCGATATGAAGACCCGCCGTCCCGTTCCGCTTGTCATCTATGGGTCGCAGCACGACTTTCGCGAGACGAACGTCATCCCGAGTCTCATCTCGGAATCGGTCGGCGGCTTCACCGATCTCATCCGCGGTAGGGTAGTCGTCCCATCGACGGGTAGCCTTGCGGAGCTGCGGCATGTGATCAGACACGAGCTCGTGCACGCCTTCATGCTCGAGAAACTGTCGCAGGTGATGGGGGAGCGGCGTCAGTTTTCCTACCGTCACCCGCCGCTCTGGTTCATCGAGGGGCTGGCTGAATTCTACAGCGTCGGCGAAGCGGACACCGCGGGCGAGATGCTGTTGCGAGAAGGAATCATCGAGGGCTCGCTGCCCCACCTCAAGCAGATGTGGCAGATCCGCGGCACCTACCTGATGTACAAGGTCGGCCAGTCGGTCGTCGCCTTCCTCGACCGCAACTACTCGACGGCCGCCGTTCGCGGACTGCTCGAAAACTGGTGGCGCGGCGGCAACTTCGAGCAAGTGCTAAAGGTCAATTTGGGGCTCGACCTGTACGAACTCGACCGACTCTGGCGAACGCAGATGCGCAGGCGCTACTATCCCGCGGTGAGCGATCGCGGACCAGCGAGCGAGGGCGGACGCGAGCTGCTGCGGAGCCGCGGCTTCCAGGCATCGCCCGTTGCTCTGACCGATTCGACCTTCGTCTACCTCGACACCGAGAGCGGTAGGGTTGATCTCGCCATCGGTTCTCTGCCCGAGGGGCCTCGCAAAAGAGGCAAGACCAAGATCCTCCACGGAGGCGGTCGGCACGCGGGAACCGAATCGATCCCGCTCTTCCGCAGCCGTATCGATGTTAGCGAAGGGACGGTCGCCTTCTCCGCAAGAAAAGGCCCGCGCGACCAGCTGCTCTTCCTGGACAGCGCGAGCGGCGAGATCACGGGCAGCTTCGGAGACTCCGCGCTCGTGCAGATCGAATCGCCCTCATTGGCGAAAGACGGGCGCGTTCTCTTCTCGGGCATCGATCCCGCCGGCCGCCGCGACCTCTATCTGATAGCGAAGAATGAGAGCCGTTGGGTGCTCACCCGACTTACCAATGACGACTACGACGAC
>PJEL010003323.1_pt1 | contig 13880 bp, 12 predicted proteins | sample 1853271 | NCBI WGS metagenome assembly PJEL01 (sample SAMN08108733, study PRJNA415343) | Invertebrate metagenome, whole genome shotgun sequencing project. | host: Globobulimina | place: Sweden: Gullmar Fjord | collected 2015-08 | reverse complement strand
CTTCATCTTCGCGGCAATGATATCCAGGGCCTCCTGGATGGGCACCTCTACCATCTTGCCGTTTTTTCTGACCTGGGCCTTGGTGAGCCTGTCTTTGCCATAAAGGGCCTGGACCGAATGATAGCCCTTTACACAGCAGAGACCTTTGTTGACGCTGCAGGCGGGGTCACCCTTTACCGCCACTGCCCGGTCTCCGGAAACACCGACAAGGACACCACAACCGGTGCCGCAGAAACGGCAAGGTGCTTTTTCCCATCTAATCATCCCGGTTGCGCCTTCCAACTTTTTCCAGCTGGCAAAACTGATACCCGGAAACAGGGATGCTGCAGTTGCTATGGCACTATTTGCAGCTGCAGATTTGATAAATGATCTTCTATCGATCTTCATGGCCATCTCCTTCTCCCTTATATTGTAGTTCGTCGTTATACCCAAAGGTCATACTGAGCGATTCCAGCGATTCAATTTTGTTAAGTTGTTTCTGAAGTTCTTTTTCTGTTTCCTTGTCCGGAGTGTCTGTCACCAGGATCAATATCTCCGCATTGTCGGCAGAAAACGCCTCACAGTATTGCGTGGAGTTTAATTCCTGCAGTAACTTATTTTTTCCCCCGGATCGGGGACTGGCTATGTAGGCGAGTACAGGCATAATGTCTCCAGGTAGAGGTTGGAGAAAACAAGGCGATTGCACGAGATCACATTTCAACCCAGGTCAAAAGACAGGATGAAAGTGATATCCACACCCTATTCCTCTCACAAAAACTTTTTATTGCATATCTCCATGCTGAAAAACCATTGCATAATAGATACTCTTCCAAAAATTATTCTGGAGAAAGTTTGTGCTGTTTTAACTTTTCCCAGAGGTTCTTACGACTGATCCCCAGGAGTTCAGCAGCTTTTGCACGCTTTCCACCTGTCGCGCGTAACGCCTTTAGAATAATGACCTTCTCTGTCACAGCCACGGCTGCAGAAAGATTCAGAGTCGATTGCTCGATTTTTTCTTCGCTGTTGCCGGCAAAATCAGGTGGCAGATGCCATGGTTGAATGAGCGGTTCAGGAGCCAGCACAGAGATTCTTTCAACAATGTTTTTTAATTCCCGTACATTACCAGGATAATCATATTCCATAAGAGTCTGCAAAGCCTGGTCAGTCATTTGCAAAGGTTCGTTCTTCTCCCTGCTGAATTCGTCTAGAAAATACCGGCAGAGCTCTGGAATATCCTCTTTCCTTTCACGTAGGGTCGGAACCACGATGGGGATAACCTGAAGCCTGTAAAAAAGATCTTCCCGGAAATTGCCTCTGCGAGCCTCATCAGCAAGATTTTTACTTGTTGAACAAATAATTCGTACATCAACCTTAATTGTCCGATTACCGCCCACCCTTTCAATTTCTCTTTCCTGCAGGACGCGGAGTAATTTTGCCTGTAGCGCCAAAGGCATCTCGCCGATCTCGTCCAGTAAAATAGTGCCGCCGTTTGCTGCTTCAAATTTACCAATCTTCCTGGCATCAGCCCCGGTAAAGGAGCCTTTTTCATGACCGAAAAGCTCTGATTCCATCAAATTTTCGGGGATAGCAGCACAATTTATCCTTATATATGGCCCCTTGGAGCGCTGGCTGTTGAAATGTATTGCAGCAGCGACCAGTTCCTTACCGGTTCCTGACTCACCGGTGATGAGAACCGTTGTACCAGCAGCAGCCACCTGGTCAATCATCGTCAGCATCGACTTGATAGAATTACTACTGCCAATAATAGGTAAACGCTGGGGACCATACTGCTCCTCTAAAGAAGAACACCTGGCCTTTATGGACTGCATTTTTAAAAGTCTTTTAATCCTGATGGTCAGATCATCCATGTCAAAGGGCTTGAGGATGTAATCCGCAGCGCCCTTTTTCAGACAATCGACAGCATTTTCAACGCTACCATAGGCGGTCATCATAATAACATCTGTATCAGGTGATATGCGTAGTATTTTGTCTAAAAGGAGAGTGCCGTCGAGACCCGGCATACGGATATCAGAAAGTACCAGATTGTAATAATTCTGCTCCACCAGAGAAAGAGCCTCTTTACCATCCTTTGCACCCTCTATCTGCCAACCATTCTTTAAAATCCTATCGAACAGCGTCTCACGCATGATTTCATCATCTTCAGCAAGCAAAATTCTAGGCATTATCTTTTGATCCTGATTAAGAATTTTTATCAAATATGCGATTTGATAATAGATTACCCAAACAGTGTAATCTCAATTAATAAAGCAAATTACATACCAGTAATTAATATCTAATAATTTCAATCCAATAAGGTATACAGCAAAACGATATGATACCATATGGTAACATATTGCTGCACAAAAGCGCTACCATTTGGTAACGCCAGGAATGTTGTTATAATTTCACAAAAAAATGATTGTTATTTTGAAGAAATACATCAGAAACACTTAACTGACCATGCAGGAAAGATTAATCAGCTAACTGCAGTATTTTTACTTTCAATGGGGAGTTCAATTTTAAAGCATGAACCTTTGTTTTTCCAGCTTTCCACAGAAATTGCCCCGTTCATATTCTGTACCAGTGAGTAGGTAACAAAAAGTCCAAGGCCTGTCCCCTCTCCTACATCCTTGGTTGTATAAAATGGATCAAAAATTTTCTGGACCTGTTCTTCGTCCATACCCATTCCTGTATCAGTTATCTTTATTATAAGATTTGCATCTATTCCTTGAGTTTCTACACTTAATTCACCACCATCCGGCATTGCCTGAATTGCATTTAGGCCAATATTGACTATCACCTGTTTAAGAGCTTCAACATCAACATTTAATGAACGACTGAGATTAAGATCCAGATTAAGCTCTATGTTTTTCAAACCATATTCCAATAAGGCAAAGCACTCCCTGATGAGTTCATCGACATCCACAGAGCGAAGTTGCAACGGCTCTCTGCGGCCGAAATTAAGCAGTTGACGGACAGTATCGCCGATGCGCTTGATACCTTTGGATAACAGCTCCAGGTATCTTTGGTGCAGTTCACGGTCATCGGGTGATTCCTGCATACTTTTAATGCAGTTCTGCATACCGCCGAGAGGATTATTTATCTCATGGGCAATACCGGCTGTAAGCCTTCCCAGAGCGGCCAGTTTCTCACCTTGAAAGACCTGCTCCCTTGTACGGTCAAGCTCATGCTGGGAGGTAAGTAAACGCCGGCAAAGTTCCTTAAGTTTGAAAGACAATTTGCCAACCTCATCATCACTGGTAGGCAGCATCTTAATCTGGCTTTCATCCTCAGGAAAAAGGTCCATTGCTCTGGCCAGGGTAGCCAGCCGACGCACAACCAGAACGTCAATCATCAGGAATATGGTGATTCCAACTACCAGGATGGTAATGAACCAGATACCAAACAGCATCTTGTTGTTTTTATTAATATCTAAAAAAGCCCAGTTAATCGGGATAGATATGCTTAGTCCGCCACGGGTATCACCAGGGACATAGCTTTTCTCATAATGGCATTCCTTGCATGAATCTTCTACCAGTAGAGGGGCCATATATCTCAGGGTCTTACCATTCGAATCAGTTTGTATTTCTATAAATTCCTCGGTTCCTTGTTCAAAAAGTTCCAGGCTTCTCGTCTCAAAATCATCCGGAGCGTTTGCCGGGTTAATCGGTTGTAAAGTTGTAACCCTATACCTGAACAATCCCTCCCGGTTGGCATATTCAGACAATTCTCTGGTTACCATGGCTGGATTTCTCTTTACAAAAGGTCTTCCAGCTTCATCAACTATCTCTTTATCTTCGAGAAATGGATTTGCCTCGATGTCATCTGTCTTTAGAAAAAATAGTCCATTATGGTCTGAAACCCATTTTCTGGTTAACAGAATTTGTTTGTGGATCATACGTGCCTGGCGGGCAGCCTGTTCCAACACTAATTCCTGCTGAAACGCTGAAGTGCGGTAAAAAGTGATGCCAAAAGAGACGATTACCACTGCACTGATCAGCAACATTATTTTTGTTCGCAAACGCATAATTTACCATACGCTGAAACACATTTATTTGGCAACCTTTGCTTATATTCATCTGCTTTCCGGTCAACAATTCAGAGTGTAAAGCAAATGAGATTTACAATTTTTCCTTTTGTCTAACTTTTGGATTGAGCGCTTATTGTCAAATACAATTCAACCCGACTTGTTCACCCTGGCGTTACCACTCGGTTACGTATCTCCACGCATCAACGATACCTCCCGGTAATGCCGTGCTGCTTTTTATGTAAATGGGGGAAATTTCTGCCCGGTTGTTGGGGCTGAATTTAAATGCACCATAAAGACTTATTACTGCCAGCCAAAACAAAAAAACTCCCTGGATAATCACCCAGGGAGTTTCTTGGAAAGTCTATGATAGTTATTCCTTATTCAGCAGGCTTATAAGATGTATTAAATTTCATGCCTTCCTGGGTTTTAGGATCATACAGACCTTTTTGCATCTGCGCTTCAATCCATTCTTTACGCAAACCGTTTATGAAAGTCATTTTTTCATCAACCAGTTTCTGATATGGCAACCCTATAACCGCCTGTGCTTTTTCCTTTGTGGAAAAATCAGGAGCGACAAAATCTCCAGCACCATACTTGGCCAGCACTGCACGTAATTTAACCCGGGCTTCCTGGCCTTTGTTAATTGCAGAACCAAGTATCCTCAATGTTTCTTCGGGCGCATGGAAAAAAGATCCGTGACTGGCTATGGAAAAATCCCAACGCCATTGCGCATGTCGGATGTCCTGGAGAATATCTTTCATCTCTGCCTCAGTTGCACCAAGCTCCCAGGCCTTGCCAGCTTCAAGATGTGCTTTGGCAATTGCATCCATTGCAGTTTTATGAAGCTCTGTTTTTCTTGCCAGCTTTCTGGCAACCCTGTCCTTGAAAGACTTCTCGTCTTCATCATGGCAGTTCAAACAGGTATCCTGCATATGATCAAGCGGACTCCCGACATTATGGGATGAATATTTTACACCGCCTTCCCTGACGTAAGGCATGTGACAATCAGCACATGATACGTTGTTCAAACCATGAGCTCCCGTTTTATAAATTTCATAACCAGGATGCTGCGCTTTAAGCATCGGTGTCTTGCTGACTTTATTTGTCCAGTCCTTAAAACCTATGTCATCGTAATATTTTTCCATGGCCTCAACGCTGAAGCCATTATCCCATGGGAATGTCACAACGCCGGCAGTTTTCTCCTCACCGTTCTTGTCCGTCCACTTGGTCTTCTTAAAATAGTACTCAGAATGGCATTGTGCACAGACCAGTGATCTCATGTCCTGATGCGTTGCATCCGCAGTTTTCAGGCTGCCTTCTGCATCCAACCCTCTCTTTAAAAAATCTCTCGTGATCGTCAGTTTCATCGTCTCGTTATCATGACAATCGGCGCAGCCTACAGGGTTTGCTATCTCACTGCCGTGCCTGGCCCATTTGCCGGTGAAATAGTCAAGCTCACCCATCTTGTCAATCAGCCGGGGGACATCAGGTGATTTGCAGGTCCAGCATGCGGTGGGCATTGGGCCTGTCATGGCATCAACAGGGCCACCGGTTCTCAAGGTATTAATATTGTCTTCAAGCATATAAAAATGGCCGCGGGGAGCATTATAATCCTTGGAAAAACCATATCCGGCCCATAAGACCACCAGGGCCGGGTTCGCCTGCAGCATATCATCAATCTTGTCGCTTTTTCTGGTTTGCATGTATGAATCATATTGGCGCGGATAGTTCTTGCTCCACTCAGAGCTTCGTGATTCAAGCTTTTTAATTTCAGGCACAGCATTAATGGCTTTCTGCTCCGCCTTGTTTTCATTGATTGAGATTGCCAGTAACATCAAAGGCACAATAACAATCACTGAACCGATTGTAATAATTGTTGACTTTTTCATAACCCGAATTCCCCTCTTTAAAATTTATATATTCTTTACCCCTAAATTATCCGGAGTAGCATTCAAGCCTCTGGCCCTGCCGTGCGGTACATCTCTGTGACAACCCCAGCACATTCGATCTCGTTCAAAACTACCCCCCTTTGTCTTATATAATTTACTACTAGCCATTATCTGGGATACAAGCTCACTGTGACAACGAATGCAATTTACCTGTATCCTTTTCTTGGCACTTTCACTGGCCCTAATGTTTTGTCCCTCATAGGTGCGAAATGTCATTGCATAGGAATGCTTGAATCCATCACTGGATTTTGCAAAAATCTTATCCACGAGAGAATCTTTGGGCAAATGGCAGTCCACACAGGTAGCCCTTCCCCTGTGCGAGCTGTGCTGCCAGGTAGCAAACTGTGTATTCATGGTATGGCAGTTGATACACGTTTTCGGATCTTCCGAAAGATATGAAATCATGTTCGATGCATACCCTACATAAGCAAACATCACGACTGCTGCCAGAACAGCAATAATTGATACATATTTCATCATGTTTTTTGTTTCCATAATTAACCTCTTCAGTATCCAGTATATTTTGGCTAGTGCATTACGTTAATTAAGAGACTGCAGTTTGTGGAATTATATCCGCACCAATAAACATTATTTACTTCTAGTAAAGCAAATGCCATGCCAAAAAATAAACCTTACAATTCCAGTGTGTTATCACTTGCCATCACAAAAGAATTACTAAACGGTAACGCTGGCATTCTTAATAGCGCTACCATTTAGTAACACAGAACGTATCAAGGGATACGGGTATATGGAAAAATGCTCAAAGCAATTGCTAGCAATGTTAGGTGCATTAACATTGGCCGGAATTTTTGCAGTCAGTGCATTTGCAAAAATCTCAGAACAGACTCAGCAATGTATGGAGTACCACGGAGATATTATGCCCGGCATTGTTGACCAATGGCAGAGCAGCAATCACTGGCAGGCTGGAGTTGGCTGTTATGAGTGTCATGGTGCCAAAAAAGGCGAAGCTGATGCCATGGACCATAATGGTTTTCTCGTGGCAACCATCATATCCCCCAAGGATTGTGCGAAATGCCATCCTAAAGAAACAGCTGAGCAGGAAGCCAGTCACCATGCCCAGGCCGGTGAGATCCTCAATACCAAAGATGGCATGTTGGGCCAGACTGTTGGTGGTGAACCGGCAGTCGCAGTAGGCTGCCGCCAATGCCACGGCTCACTTGTCAAGGTTCTGCCAGGCGGCAAACTTGACTAACTAATAACCATCCACCCCACAAAAAAATCCCCCTGGCTGCAATGGCCGGGGGGATTTTTTTATATTTATGTTAGGGCAAGGAAGAACCCTATCGTGCTCCCCATTTGGCTTTTTATCGCGTATTTTTATAGGTCGGAAGCGTGATAGGGTTATATATAATTTAACAAATCTTTGCACAGATACAAGCAAAAAAATTCCCCATGTGGGCAACCTGTTGGATTCATTATTTTATTTAATTAAAATAATTTCAGCATCGTTTTTGGCAGTATCATATACAGCACAGGACGCCTCTCCGGTAAAGCCCATTACCTCACCAGGATTGAGGTTCAGGCACTCGCCAAACCACTCAATATTCACCTTATGGGTATGACCTGAGAAAACTGCCTGGTAATCGCCGGTCCGAGCCAGGGCATTAGCATAAAAGGGATAATGGGTGGCAGCCACCTGCACCCCGTCAAACTCTATAACCGCATGCTGACCATGCAATTTCAGGTGCGGGTTTTCCCGGGCAACTCCAGCAATGAAAAACCGGTCGCCGTCGCCATTGCCAAATACACAGTGGATATCCCCTTTAAATTCAGCGGTGATCACCCGTGCCGGAATAGGCGAGCAAAAATCCCCGCAAAATACAATTGCCTCAACCTGGCGCTCTGCAAAAATGGCCAGCGTCTTGCGTAAATTATCCAGTTGATCGTGAATATCTGAGCAGACTCCAATTATCATATCTCTGTCTCCTTTCTGAAGTAGTGGAATGTATTCATTTAATATATCGGGCAACCTATCCGCAACCAAATAAAATAAAGCTGTAACCGATTCGACTGTAGCAGGAAAGTTAGATCTCTGAAGAACAGTTTACCACAATGGATAATGTTGCTAAGATGTTTAAAGTGTACTGCCGTTTCACACATAAGCAATTATAGGTGAGGACTATGGAGAAAACGAATTACTGGCAAAAAGGATACCGGCAAGGTTTAGACGATGGCAAGGGAGTCCACACCAAGAAGGAACTCGAAAACATAGTAAAGGATATCTTCAACAAGCATTCTTCTAAAGATGCTCAAGAATATATAGAGGGATGGCAAGAGGGGTTTAGTGAATCAGTAATGGATTCAATAAACAAACTTCGTAAAAAGATAGAAACCGACATTGCTTAATTTAACAATAGTCCTGTTAAAAACATTTCCTATCAAGACCCTTCCTTTTTCAAATGTTTTTTGTTACCTGATTGGCGGAGATCAAAATATTGACTTCAGCATGCAATGCTAATCATGTTGCATGGACAATCTAGTAACTTGATGAATTGGTTCGACAGTCATGAGTCAAGTTAGCGCAATTTTTCTTTACCTCTCCTGACAAATCAAAGGAGTTTTTTTGTTGTTTTTTTCTCTCACTTTATTTTCCGGTTTCCAGGAATCCGGAAACGATTCTCCGAAAAATCAACACTTGAATAATCAATATATTCCAACCATTTAATGCAACTTATTGAATACTTGTTGCAGACATTTTGACTTTTGGAGAGGGCTAATTGAGTTCAGATTATGGTAAGATGTTTGACATCCAGAATAAACATTATTTAAGTATTTATTATTTCAACTGGTTTATATCTTTTTGTATCTCAGGTAAGTTTAAGTCTGAATATGTTCATCTTTTTAAAATATTAAGCAGTTAGGGACATAGAAATTCTGTAGACAGATATCTTGTTCCCATATATGTCAAGATTTATAATATAAGTTAACATGAAACGAGATATTATCTTTATTGGGGGAAAATGCGGCACATGACAGATAAATCGAAAGAGAATATTAAACCTGATAGTATTCCCGAGATCATTCTCAACAGCATTCCAAGTGGCATCATATTCTGTGACTCAAAAAACAAAATACAGTTCATAAATCGCACCTACGCTGATTATCTGGGCATAAGCCAAAAAGAGGTAATCGGCAAAAGCATTTTCGACTATATCCCTGGGTCAAGGATAAGCCACGTGCTGGAGAGTGGAGAGCCTGAACTTGGATTCAAATGTTCGGTTGGAGAAGGGAAAGAAAAGAAAATACTGATAGTCAACCGAATTCCCGTTAGAGGAGAAGTGGGAACTGTTGTCGGAGTAATTTCCCAATCTCTTTTCGGTGATATCGGTGAACTGAAGGACCTGTCAGAAAGACTTGAAAAGCTCGAAAAGAAAGTATCTTCATATAGAGAAAAAATAAGTAGCGCACTATCGGCAAATTATTCCATCGAAGATATAAAAGGAAATAGTCAAGCAATTATTAAGGCCAAGAAACTGATAGAGAAATATGCTAAGACTGACTCTCCTGTACTGATTGAAGGACCGACAGGATCTGGAAAGGAGTTGTTCGCACATGCCCTACACTCCAAAGGGAAACAGCAGAATGGTCCATTCGTTAGCATCAACTGCGCAGCAATCCCTCATGATCTTCTAGAGTCAGAGTTGTTCGGCTATGTACCCGGGGCATTTACAGGGGCACAAAAAAAGGGGAAACTGGGAAAAATTGAATTAGCGGACAAGGGGACACTCTTTCTCGATGAGATTGGTGACATGTCTCTGCAAGCCCAGGTTAAGCTTCTTCGAATACTTGAGGATAAGCTCGTTTTCAGACTGGGTGCCACCCATCCGAGAAAGGTTTCATTCCGACTGATAGCGGCAACAAACAGGAATTTGAAGTCCATGATACGCGATGGCAAATTCAGGGAAGACTTGTATTACAGATTAAATACCATGATTATCCATATACCGCCGCTAATTGAACGAATTGAAGACATTCCTGTCCTTGTCCGCCACATTCTGAATGGTTTAGATAGCGATGAAGTATCGTGTTCTTCAGAGGCCATGGACTTGTTGATGAGATATAACTGGCCAGGAAACGTCCGGGAACTTAAGAGCGCTATTGAATGCGCTTTGAGTTTAATCAGTAGAGATGCTAATACCATAGAAATCATAGACCTTCCTGCAGCAGTCACTTCCTCTTCATCTTCAGTTCCTTTTGAAAGTAGCTCATGCAGGTCTCAATTATCGACACTTGCCGATAATGAACGCGATCTTATCATTGAAACACTGGTGCAAAACAATTGGAATATGGCAAAAACGGCAAAACTACTTGGAATATCAAGAGCAAACTTGTATGAGAAAGCCAAAAAATTTAACTTATCCAGACCTAAGTCCTAATGATAAGTCCTAGATGTTGCTGTGAACAACTAAATCAGTTTAATTAAGAAATCAGCCAGATTCACACCGAATTCCTTATAAAACTTTCGAGTAAAATGAAGGCCATCAGAATATATCTCCTGATTATCAGGATGAGATAAGACAAATCCACTAAAATCATGTATTGGAATCTTCCTCTCCCTTGTGGCATCTTTTATGATTTTGTTATAAAGTGAAATTTGCTCATTTCTCTGCGGGTCAGCTGCTAAAATAGTTTCTGCAACAGGAGGTATGTTTGAAAAAACAAGTTTTGCAGTTGTCCTATCAAAAAGAATATCAAGTATCTGCCGCATATTGTCTTTAAATTGCTCAGGGTAAACGAAGGGTTGACCCGTCTCGTTCAGCATAAGGTCTCGATGTCCAGCATAAACATGGACAATGTCTTTATTTTCTAAAGGCCAATCACTCAAAGAATTCAATATCTCGACTGTATTGCCTGCATTATAGGGTAACTTGCTAACTTGTGCCTTCCCCTCCAAGCAACTCTTTACAGAAAGGAAAAATAATCTCGTGTGTGAGCTTCCTGCAAAAAGGATTTTTTTTAGATTTTTTGATTTAGAATCCACCAAAACATTCATCCTTTATTTCTATTTTGAAAACCAACTTCTGCAACACACTGCACAATATTCTCCTTCAATCCCATTCCGTTGTCAACAGGGATGCCTTTTATTTGCAGCCAAATTTTTATCTTACATTATTAAATATTTAAAAAGTGTTTGCTATCACTGTCAAAGAATTATGAGACTGTCTTGAATTCTGTTTGCTAATGATCTCGGGAGTATTAACAAGTTCAATAAGGCTGTATTTATTTCTTATAAGAAAACCCTTCTTATCGTTTCGAATAAACGAAAGCACTTTTTCATATTTTAAGCCACGACATGTCTGGAAACTAGACACATCTCTGTACAATTTTTACATCACAAAATACATAAAAAATTGTTGGCGATATTCAGAGGCCTGATTTTTTATGTGGTTTCGAGTCGTTAACGGTGAGTATCGAAAAATCTCTGGTCTGTGGCATGGGAATTGCTGACATATAGAATGTCAGTAATTTTTAAAGTAATGCTGGGGGAGCCGAAGTAGGCTGAGAAGGAAAAATTTTCCGACCCCTTGAACCTGATGTAGTTGATACTACCGTAGGGAAGCAAAAGTGTAACTGAAATCGATTACAAAAGCTTGCCTCTTGCGGCAGGCTTTTTTTTATAAATATATTTGATTCGGGAATAGTACTCTTGAAGTTTTAAGATTCGTGGGAGGAGGATAAAAAGTATGAATAGTCCAGCGAAACATATGCCCGATGATGACCGGTTGAGAATTGGAGATGCTCTTCTTGATTGCCGGTTGTTTACAGGGTCCGGCAAATATTCGGATGATGCCCTTATCCCTGAAATTTTACGTCAATCAGGTTCTCAGGTCATTACAGTGGCACTTAGAAGAATAGATCTTGATGCAAAAACAGATAATGTCATGAATCATATACCCGATGATATTCAACTGCTGCCTAATACCTCCGGTGCCAGAAATATTGATGAAGCCGTTCGTATCGCACGACTTGCCAAGGCTTCCGGCTGTGGAAACTGGATAAAAATTGAGGTGATATCCGATAATAAGTACCTTCTGCCAGACGGCTATGCAACGGTGAAGGCTACAGAAATCCTGGCAAATGAAGACTTTGTCGTTCTCCCCTATATCAGTCCTGATTTAATGATTGCCAAACAATTGGTTGATGCCGGAGCAGCTGCAGTTATGCCTCTCGGCGCACCGATTGGCACTAATCGTGGCCTAAAAATGAAAGAACTAATCCAAATTCTGATTGATGAAATCCCGCTGCCTGTTATTGTCGATGCCGGAATCGGCAAACCGTCTGAAGCCTGTGAAGCAATGGAGATGGGTGCAGCAGCCTGCCTGGTAAATACAGCAATTGCAAGTGCGGATGATCCCGTACAGATGGCGTTAGCCTTTGGTCAAGCTGTCAAAGCCGGAAGACATGCATACCTTGCCGGTCCCGGAGCCACCAGCTGGAATGCCAATGCCTCATCACCGCTTACAGGTTTTCTCGATGAATAAGCGCCCTGGAGAATGACAGTGAGTTTTCAGCAGGAATATGAAAAATACAATGGTTTCGATATACAGAATTATCTGCATAACGCAACCGAAAATCAGATCAAAAATATTCTGCAAAAACAGAGTATTTCCGAGATGGAATTCCTCTCACTCTTATCGTCTAAAGCCGAACCTCTTTTAGAGGACATGGCCAGGAGAGCTCATGAGTTGACGGTTTGTCAGTTTGGCAGAACCATCATTTTATATACCCCCATGTACCTGTCAAATTTTTGTACGAACCAGTGCCTGTACTGTGGATTCAGTGTAAAAAACAAAATTCCCAGAAAACAGCTCTCTTTGAAGGAGGTTGAAAAAGAGGCGCAAGTGATTGCACGAACAGGCCTTAAACATATTCTTGTGCTGACCGGGGATGCAAAAAAAATCGCTACTATTGAGTATCTTATTGAGTGCATTGAAATCTTGAAGGGATATTTCACTGCTATAAATATTGAAATATATGCTCTTGAAAAAGATGAGTACGCGCGACTCATCAACGCAGGTGTTGACGGTCTGACCATTTACCAGGAAACTTACAATAGAGCGCTTTATGATAAGCTTCATATAAAAGGACCTAAAAAAAACTTCCACTTTCGACTGATGGCGCCGGAACGTGCTTGCAAGGCTGGAATCAGGTCAGTTAACATCGGCGCCCTGCTTGGCCTGGACAGCTGGCAGCAGGAGGTCTTTTCAACAGGTCTACATGCAAATTACCTGCAAAACAAATATCCGGATGTTGAGGTAAGCATCTCCCTGCCGCGCATGCGACCACATGTGGGTGAATTCAACCCGCAATATACTATTAGTGATAAAAACCTTGTGCAGATAATGACTGCCTACCGCCTTTTCATGCCGCGTGTAGGAATCGCTATCTCCACAAGAGAGGAGGCAGAGTTCCGAGACAGGATAATCAGGCTGGGGGTTACAAAAATGTCAGCCGGCTCAACCACAGCTGTGGGCGGTCATACCCAGGCCGAGGATAAAAGCTCACAGTTTGATATCTCGGATGACAGAACTGTGGAGCAGATGGAGAAGTCGATCAAAAGTCTCGGATACCAGCCTGTTTTTAAGGACTGGCATCCAATTGTATAATCTATGGATAAAAAACAGTATTCAGGTCCGTAATGGATCAGAGTTACTAAAAAACTAATTAATTTTTAAAATCAACATAAAGGGTTGCGCAATGAATTATACAACACAGATGGATGCCGCACGAAAGAATATCGTCACAAAAGAGATGGAAATAGTTGCATCAAAAGAACAAATGGACATTGAAGGCCTGCGGGAATTAATTGCTGCCGGAAAAGTCATCATTCCGGCAAATAAAAACCATACCAATATAGACCCCAATGGTATCGGCAAAGGACTGCGAACCAAGGTTAATGT
>PJEL010003322.1_pt1 | contig 13881 bp, 11 predicted proteins | sample 1853271 | NCBI WGS metagenome assembly PJEL01 (sample SAMN08108733, study PRJNA415343) | Invertebrate metagenome, whole genome shotgun sequencing project. | host: Globobulimina | place: Sweden: Gullmar Fjord | collected 2015-08 | reverse complement strand
CAACCTTCGCCGACGGCATTCCACCATCGGCTATCTCAGTCCGATCGAATTTGAATTACGTTCTCACGCCGCAAAGCAAGCGGCATAACTATACTGTCCACGGAAGCGGGGCAAGCTCAACCCGCTTCTTTGCATCGGGTGGTGACATAGAATAGTTAGGGATGCTGATCTGGCAACTCACCGATCTAAAGATTGAATATGACCACAGATTCCGATCAACAATCTCAGCCTCAATCGGATCCGAATCCTGATCTCACTTCTGAGAAACCCGTTCCCTTGTTTGAGCGAGAGAGTTTTTCCTGCGCATTTATCAAAATTGGATCTGCGATGTTGTTAGCATTCTTGCTGATAATGGTCATACCAGTCATGCTCGAAGAGCATGAGTACCGGTACAACTCCGTTCAAGTCGATGCGACAATTATCTCCTGGACTATTGAATCAACAGGCGGAGATGATCCCGATTATTATGCTGAACTAACCGTGCGATTTCCCGTGGAAGATCGACATGTTGAAGCCAAGACATCGGGGGGCCCATCTTTCAATTTGCCCCCCGAAGCAAGGGAATACGCGGTGGAACACTACGCTATCAACAGCACGATCGCGGTCCGCCGTAGCCTCCAGCATGACGACCGAGTGTGGATCGATTTACGATTCGAACCCGTCTTCCTGGTTTTCGGTCCACTGTTCATAGCGATGACCATCTTTGCATGGGCCTTCACCGCGGTGGGCAAGCGGCCACCCGGACGAAGCATCGTGATGTGCGTAGTCGGCCTCCTCATCTGGTGGGGTATCGGAGGCCCGCCGTTCTTGCATTACTATTTTGTCACCGATGCCAAACATCCGGTAGTCCTAGCGTTACTCTGCATTTATCTGTTTTCCAGTACCATTATCCTCGCCTTCCTCATCCACGCAATCCAAAACTACCGACGTGATAAACGGACACCTTCTGCAGAGTAGATCGTCCCTGCAAGACCGTTCCCCGTTGCTCCGGCTAGACTAGTATTCAATGAAGTTTGATTAATCATTTGACAACAATATTCCTGAAGGGCCATCGGCTGTGTTCAAATCGTTGAACGATCAAATTGCACCGGAGCTTCTGCTCTTTCCCAAGGGCAAAGTCAAACAGAAGGCATGGAACATAGCAATCAGTGCCGCCATCCGCACCAGACGCGGCATTCTCTCAGCCTTCCTCTTGATTGCATACGTTATTTTCATGATAGGATTGATAATCAACTACAACGGCCTACTGCGTGGCCTTTTCATGCCTTTGGTTCAGATCGTACCCACCATCGGGATCACCTACCTCTGCCTATCGTTCAACGCACCTACTCTTCGCCGGTCCTTACGCCAACAGCTCAAAGAGGCGGGCAGCAGCCACACCCTCTGCATCGAATGTGGCTACGACCTGCGTGGCTCCGTGAATAACACTGCATCATCAGAATCAACATCACTAACATCGTCATCATCACCGACCACCACTACCATGACCAACTGCCCCGAGTGTGGCACGTGATGCAAAATACAAGACAATGCTCGAAACAACAAAAGGCAGCAGGACTTCAGTCCTACTGTTCCGCAACGCACCTGCTTCCAAAGAGCGCATCGACCTACTCAGTCTCACCCACAGAAATGGCTTAATGCATGACCATCAGCGATCAAAGAGCCTGCTGCCAAAAGTGCAACTATTCACTTGTCGGATTGGCAAGCGAGGGTGGCAAATGTACTGAATGCGGTACTCCCTATGATGCTGCATTGCTTGCCCGCACGATTTGGCGGGCCAAACGCAGGGGCGTGCTTGCTCGCGTTGCTTCGAATTTTCGAGTGGTAGCATTTCTACAGATACTGTCGTTCGTTGCCCTGGAAGCCGTAGTTGGCACTGATGCACTTCCGAATCGTGCCTACTTTTTATATGGTCCTGCCTATTGTTTTTCGGCACTCGGTAACGCGGTGATCCCAGTCGTTTATATTGTTCTCGTCGGTTTCGTAATTGAATGGGTGATCTACTATTATGCGATAAAATGGTTCTATCGCGTCAAACGATCGTGGCGTCATCTACTCTGGATGATCGCCAGCATTGCCCTGATTCATTTTCTGTGCGGCGTTATCGCATGAATATTCCATTGAGAATCCTATCCCATTTTGGCCACGAAGTGCATACGGATACAAAACAATGCATGAAACAACAAAAGGCAGCAGGACTTCAGTCCTACTGCTCCGAAACGCACAGTCCTGCTTAGAGCACATCGAACTACTCACTGCGGCATTCGACCACGTCATGGCTTAGTAAACGAGCTGCAGCCGACCAATCCGTTTACGTTTGAATTCACAAAAATAGATGTCACCCGTTGTCGGATCGACTGCGATGCCCGCTGAATCAGCTATTTCATTTGCTTCGAAGTCGTTAAGCGATGGCAGTTTTACAATGTGCTTCCAATTTGCTGTGATGAAGCCGACGGATGCCTGCGTTTCAATGGACGCAGTCTGGGTGAACCACAATCGGCCTTCAAAATCGTATGCAATGGAATGCACTTGCTCGTTACGCAAATCGACATCCGGCACAATCAACTCAGAGATGCATGGGTTTTGGCCGTCATCACCAAGTGATTGACAATTTGGATCAAGCACACGAGTGATACGAAAACGGCCTATGGTGCTATCGAAAAATTCGCAGAACACGATGTCACCATTTGGTGCTTTGACGAGCTCCCATGGCCCCGACCCTACTATTGGAACAGGATCGGCAAGGCCTATTGGGGCAGGCAGTGGATATTCAATCACGCGCCCTGATTCGGGATGCACGACTCCGATTCGATTCCCCCAAAATGCGGTGTACCAAACAAGTCCATTGTTGTCAATGAGTAAATGCGCGGGCTGATAGGAACCCTTGGGAAGTCGATACACTCGATAGCAATCATCGGTGGGTTCGCCTTTTTCACAGATCTGATGCGAGAGGGATGAGCTAAAATCGAAATGATTATCATATGGGATTTTCTCTGGGTCAAAGCTCGCAATAAGCGCGCCGGCCTCGAGTCCACCTTGAGCAACCCACATCCGACCTCTCGTTTCATCCCAAGCCAAGCCGATAATCTCATTCCAGTCATTGGGCATGTTGTAAACACGCCATTCGTTACCTGGCTCGCCATCGGGATCGAAGCAGACAATTCGGCTGTGATTGGCATGCTCTCCAGAATACAAATACCCGCCGCCTTGAGTAAACCAGACGCGTCCTTGAGGATCGATGAGAACATCTTCCCCCAGCACGCTGGTCTGCGTTCGATGATCATTGAAGATCGTGGTCGCAAACGGCCCCGGAGCAGGTGGACGTGGTATTGCAAGACCATTCACAACTCCTGCAATCGGATCGAGATGCTGAAAATCCAAATGGAACTCTTGATTCACCCACACTTGCCCCTCTTCATCGACATCGATGGACAATGGCGGGGCACTGGTACCTGGAGTAGGTGGAATATCAAACCAGTCGTAGGCGAATACATCTACGCGCGCAAGTTGGCTTCGTCCCTCCGGTGTACGAATGTGAATCTGCGCGCTTCGCGAGCTTTGGCCAATGCTCAAGACAATGCTTTCATCTTCCCATGAATTCACAACGCTGGATGTCGATGCGATCCGAACTTGACTGTCGGACATAGTGACCACAATATATGAATCCGGCCGCGCTTCGCCAAAGCCGCTTCCGGGTATCGTCAACGCACTTCCTTGAATCGTCGCCATGATTGGCGAATCAAATTGTGGTCCAACACATCCTTGGGCTACCAAAAAGAGACTCATCATGAGATCATACATAGTGTTGGGCACTCCGATTGTGCAGGACGAGAAGATATCCTATGAGGAACCGATCGACTCAGCAGAATATTCCACTTCATGGATCAACGCGTCGTTGTCGCTGACTATGCGAGCATCAGTTGTCATTTTTTGGTAAAGTAAATTTCCACATCTTGATTTGCTTCGTGCATTCGGTGGTGAGCGATGCAGTGCTCCCTGATTCGAGAAGCTCGTTGATGATTGATTGAATGCATGGGCCACCGACGCCATGTGTGCCAGGGACCGTGATATGAAGACCATTTGAAAGAGTTGTGGCTGCCAACTCACCCCATCGAGGAGGTGTCACTGGATCAAGTGTCCCCGAGAGGAGCAGGACAGGGATGTTGACATCGACCGGATCTCCGAATCCTTCAGGCAACTTCGAACGAGGCCAAAAGGCGCACATTGCTATTTGCTGACGAACACGCCCATCGCCAAAAAACGTGTCCGCGGTTTCGATTGGAATCAGTTCAGGATCAATTCGTGGAATGTCCTCTGCGCACGTGACGCACAAGAGCATGCCCAAGGCCAGAATGTGTCGAAGACCACGATTGGTATCGATTCCTCGTTGGGCAAATGTGTCGAAATCTCCTTGAAATGCTTGATGCAGCAGAAGCGGCACATCTCGATTGCTGTTGTACATCATGACTCGCAATGCGCCACAAAACGCTCGCCGTGACAGCTTCACTTCGATTTTGTTCTTTGTCGTGGGATGGATGACAGTCGCACTCGCAGGTTCGTCGTCCAGACGTTGCAACACCGTCTCAAACTCGTGTCGGAGATTGCCGTAAGCGTCAGCATATCTTTGTTCACTCTCGACAATGTTGAATATTTGGTCAAGCGCACCCTGTGCTGCAGAAGCATGATACAGCGGGTTTGTAAATTGCATCGGCGCGACGCCATTAAGAATGGCGGTTCGAACCGATTCTGGATGTCTGCGCATGTAGATGAGTGAGGCACGCGTTCCGTACGATCCACCAATCAGATTGATCTTGTCATATTCAAGCGCCAGCCGGATTTCATTGTAATCATCCATCGCCTCTGGAGTGCCGTAGTGCGTCAGATCGGCCTTGGCCTGTAACTCGACAAGACACTCTCGTATAGCCTCTTCATTAAACAATTCATCGAGATAGCCTTGGAGGTTGTCATCATTGGCCGGCAACTGGCATCGGAGAGCATGACCATCGCCAGTTCCGCGTTGGCTAATGAAAACAATATCTCGCTTGAGGCGAAGTGGCGAATCAAGGTAGCCGCGAAAAAGTGTACTGGCGTCCTGCCCCGGTCCGCCGGCAAAGACAAAGATGGGATCAGTGGCCTTCTCATCACCAAGCGGAACTTCCGCTGGGAGTATCACGATTCGCAGCGTGAGCATTCGTCCTGAGTTTGCTGCCCGGTTCTCGTAGACGTCAAAAGTGCCAACCTGGACCGATTTGCCTGCATGTTTTCCGCCGCCTTGGATCAGCTTTGTCTCCATCTTCAATCGTGGGTTCTGTGCCGCATCCGCCTGATCATTTGCAACAGTAGTATTGACAACGGTGCAGCACAGGGTGGCGTATACAAAACAGACTAGGATGGTCCTAGACAGATTGTGCGTCGATAGGAACTTGGACTTCATGAACACTCCTAGTCGTTACATTGTTCTTCTAAATCATCGCATCGCTCTCAGCTACTAAGGTATAAGCAAGCGGGACTCTGGAGATGCGTACTACGTCAAAGATTGGCTCAATTCAATCTCGGTTTTCATAGAACGAGATGAGTCGCCGACTCCTGACCTGCCTTCCAAAATCGTTCACGCCCATTGTATTGTATCAATCGAAACAACGAGATGATCACTCGCATAAGAAATGAACTTGATCCTCGGGAAGGCAGGGGGGGGCAGGTCAGCGCTGGCCTACTCCATTTTTTTTTGTACCACACTTGCTATGTTAGTATAGCGTGTGATTGCTTGTGCCATCAGATAGCGTTGAACAGGCTATCTCCAGCACACCGGCGAGTGGGCACTTCTGGCCGACTTGGAGACTGAAAAGAAACAGACTCAACGGATCAGGTTTGCCAGGTGTATCAAGCGTGCCTGTACTATCATTCCGAGAACGTGCGGACGAACATGCTTTGTTATTGTTACTAGTAAGGGCAACCCGTATCTTTGCATCTGGTCGTGATGCTGAGTAGCTATGGAGTACTGAATCATGCCCAACACGAACATGTCTTTGCGAATGAGAGGCTTGCGTGGTCTCGCCAAGGTTGCGTGTTTCACTATTGGGACAGTCAATTTTTGTTGGTTGCTGGGTCTTACGATCGCCAATGGCCTTGTTCGTAGGAACGAATGGACAGCGTTTAGGAGTCAGTGGGCATGGTCACACGAATATGCTCACCTCCGGTGGCTGGTTGGAATAGGCGCTGTGGTGGGGCTGATCTATAGTCTCATCGTCCTGTGTATACTCAGACGTCGAGAGAGCATGAGTGCATTCTTGATACATGGCTTCGGTAAATTCTATTGCATTTTTGCTGCAGCGGTATTTATCTACTATGCCAAACATACGTGGGCACACTTTGGGTTTGATATCCAAAGACTTCCGGACTGGTGGAGGACAATGTTCATGAGATTGACCTTCGTGGAATGTGCTGTGTTGGTGGGATTGATAAGCAGTCCAATCATCATGTTTGCCACCGAATGCCGAGGGAACATACGATCCATTCTAGTAGTCGTTGGCGTCGTATTCGTTCTGTGCGTTTTTTCAGGACCTGTAGAATCGCTCTCATATGCTGCTCACGACTTTCACGGCCGCAGAGCCGTACGCATTTGCAGCATGACGGCCTTTCTGTTGGTGGGGTCATTCGTTGCTATTGCGTTCTTGCCAGATATCCGGAAAAGCAGGACTGGGGTCTGTAATGATTGTGATTATGACTTACAGGGTTCGGTGTCTGGTGTATGCTCCGAATGTGGCGCAAGGGTAGAGAGCGAAAATGAGAACGCCAATGAGCGAGGCGGCATGATTGAGAGGCTAAGAGGTAGTAGGCTTCGGCAGGTTGCGTGCACATTGATTCCAGTTGTTCTCGTTGTCTGGATATTCCTATTCGGGCTGATTGGTGATAAGTGGGGCTACCGATGGTGAAGAGGGATGTGGAATCACATGGAGTTTCTGTGGTTGCAATCATCGCGTCGTCTACGTCATCTGAATGAGACTCGTGGAGCCTGCTTCCCGTTTCGCCGTCGGTCACCGAAAGTTGCTGACGATGAAGAATAGGAGGGACGCATGCGGAGCCTCAGCAAAAGCAAATGAGCCACCTGCTTTTTGGGAGCCTGAGGGTTGTGTGATTATGTGCTTAGAATCGCCCGCAAACGATCCTACATCGGATGCACCAAGTCCGTCGTGGTGGAAAGGTCAATGCGCACAATGCGGATATTCCCTAAAGGGACTAAGGCGTCCGAGATGCCCAGAATGTGGATATGAACGATCATATGTTGTTGATCCCTATGCATGGGGTGCAAAATGGCATGTTTGCATGGCCATCTTGGGAGCGGTGTCGGGCTTTTTCTCAGGTCTGTTTGCGCTGTCCCCTATGGCATATAGCTATTGCTTGCCTGGTTTCTTTTTCGGGGTTGTGGTGCTTGTTCCGCTATTGAAACGGGAAGAGTATCGGGAAAGGCGAATCATTATGGCAGTTACAACCTCGATCATTGGGTACACTTATTCATCGGTTATTGTAGACCCGACAAATTTCTCATCATTTGATGGCATACTGGGGTTACCGGGGTTGTTTGTGGCGTTTCCACTGACCGGAGCATTAGGCACTTTGCCGTTTAGTCTTGTGTTGTTCTACGGAAGGGTTGCGAAGCTACTGCGAACCATATTGGTGGGGATACTTGCATCGTTCGTGTTCATAATCGACATCATGCTTTTTGACTCATTCGGAATGCTCGTGTTTTCATTTGTGCTCTGGCAATCAATTATGGCGTTGATGCTATCAATGGAATTGAACTGGAGGGATTTCCGGTCACCTAAAAGTGCTGACGGTGAATAGGGGAAACAGGCGGAACCTCAGCAACATGAAGAAAAGCCACCTGCTTCTTGTGAGCCTGAAGGTGAAACAATGCCAATAGTTGAATGGATCTACTATACTATCGCGTTGTGTAGTGTTCGTCTGAACAAGGTAAGAGTGGTTGTTCTTGCTACAACGAGACTTGAAGAATGGGATATAGAACGACATTTGGCGGCCTTTCGATTCCAACCGAGGACGGAAAGAATGGCAATGTAACATGCGAAGAGTGTGGCTACTCCTTGCACGGGATAACAAGCGAGCGATGCCCAGAATGTGGTGCGTTGATAGATGATCCCTTTCGGGTAATGGAGCGATCACACCAACGACGACTCGTTGTAGGTTCAACAATCATCTCGGGAGTTGTTGGTGCTATCGTGTCTTTTGTTAGTGTTGCTCTGTTATTCAGTGTACAAGAGTCGGCAGTTTTCTGTGGCGTGTTGTTCATCCACGCGCCAGCGTTTGTGGTGTTGTGGATACTCAACATGGGGGGTGGAGATCCCTCCATGGGTTGTATGACTTTTGTTCTTTTTCCCGGCCAGTTTGCGCTTTACGGATTTCTCTTGTCACAAGAATATTGTCGAAAAAAATACCCATTGGGTCCTTTGGGATTAGCGATCACCATCGTTTTGCTCCACTCGGCCATCTTTGTGGGTTATTTGATGTTTGGCAGTTGACCTTCCAGTTCTTGTGGAAGCCTATCGAATGAATGGAACTGAGATGGACAACGAAGATCAAATCATGTGCCCATATTGCAGCTACGACATGGCCGGCCATGTGTTGCCCGCAAAGTGCCCGGAGTGCAGCAACGACATATCTCAGGAGCTCCTATCTGACTTGACGTCCTCGTGGAGCAAGCGTCGAGTCCTTAAGAAAGCGTTCTGGCCCAGCCTAATAATAATTGCGGGCGCTTTGTTCTTGATTCTTTTTCATAGCGTTAAGGGGATAGCGCTACTCAGCCTAATCTCGATTGAGATTGGGATCTTGGCTCTGGGTGTTACGGTGCTCTTATCGACACACGCGACATTTCGGAATCCAAAGGTGATTGCAGCATTGAGAATCCGAGGGGAATCAGCATTGACGCGTTACCTAATGGTATGGGCAAGTGTATTTGTTTTCAGCGGCCTTCTTGCAGTTGTGTGGGTCTGTATCAACTGGATTTTAGATCCTGCATCTACGCGTTGATGACGTCTGGCTCCGGTCGTATCTACCTGTCGAACTCTAGCCGAGTCTAATCAGAATGAGGCCCGCGGAGCCTGCTTCCCGTTTCGCCGTCGATCACCGAAAGTGCTGACGATGGAGAAGAAGGAAACGCAGACGGAACCTCAACAAAAGCAAACGAGCCACCTGCATTCTGCATTTTTTTGTGAGCCAACAACAAACAGCCTGCAATAGCATCCTGAGATGAATGCTGCCTGAATCCTCACCAAAGCCACTCTCAGCCCACCTCTATTTTACATAACATACATTATCGGGTCAGGATGAGCGGGGGCAAATTTGGCAGGGGGGTTCGCGGGATTTCCGCTGTTGCACATGAATGTGGCGATCGTTGCGGTTGTTACACTCACGAATGAGTTTGCTCTTTGCGCATCGGCTGGCCTTTTATGGACTGTACTTGCAGTTGTCGTTGGTTTGCTCTACTGCTTCATCTTCATCGCTTCGAGTAACAGTTGGCGGATCTGTTCGCGCTCTTCTGGAGCTGCTTTAGATTCATCGACAAAGTCGATCGCTCTCTTACGCTCGTTATCAGGATTCGATCGCCAACGCAAGAGAACGGTCATATTCGCACTTGCGCCCTGATCCAAAAGGAAACGCACTGCACCGACGTTGCCTTCTAACACATGGTGTACTAACGCAGTTTCGCCAGAGCTATTTCTGCGATTGACTTGCAATGGAATTGTGTCCAAAAACGCGATCCACTCCGGTTCATCCCACCAATATTCGAAGCGAAAACCATTTCTAGATGCAAAGAGAATCGTTTCGCGGTTGCTGTTCAAAACGACTTCCGCTCCAACGTCTAACAATGCTTTAAAAGCAGGCAAATCGTTGCGCTCAATAGCCACAAAAAGCGGCGTTGCAGGCGAATCTGCTAGCTTGTTTATGTTCGGCGGAACGCCCTCTTCAGCCAACAATCGTATCACTGCAGCGCTTTCTTTGTTGCCTATTGCAAGGCACATCAAGTCACTGGTTGCAGATTGTTGAATGTCGTACCCGTTCTCCAACAAAAGCTTGACATACTTGGGTCCTTTCTCAACTGCGACATCAATCGCTTGCTGACGGCCGCACGGCATGGGCAAATACGCACCTCGCTCCACCATCGCTGCTGCGAGTTCGTATTCATTCATATAGATGGAAAACGTCAGCGGGGTCATGTTCCACGAATTAAGTTTGGCGCAGATGTCCGGATTTGCTCCTTGTTCAATCAAATACATAGAAACTGTGGGGCCAAACTTTGCCGAAATCGATTGGTGCAACGGAGTCATGCCACCCCAATGATCAGCGTAGTCAATATCTGCTCCAGCTTCAACGATTGATTGCATGACCTTCACTGACGACTGTAACGCCGCATAGTGAATGGGTTGTTTGCCGCTCACGCTGATTGCGTGTACATCTGCTTTACGTTTGATGAGAAGATCCACCATCTCATCTTGGGCCCCGACCGCGGCCCACATGAGTGGCGTCATTCCATTAGTGTGCCGAGATCCCGTTGACACAGGGTGTTCGATAGACACACCATTGTCGAGCAATCGCTCGACTGTTGCGGTATCTCCCGTCAACGCAGCCAAGTGGATAGCTTCCGGCCCTGCCCTATGCATCACACCAAACATAGCGACCCCAACCATTAGTGTATTTAACATAATCAGCGAGAGCGTTTGCAAACACGGTATCCATTTTGAAACGAGAGTTAATCGATGCCTCTGATCCCAACCACATTCCGGACAAACGGCCGCCGTGAGCGCGGGCAAGCCCTGTAATCTGTAGCCACAAGAGCGACAGCGATTCCTCTTTCGTCTCAAATGTAATCTTGCTAGCCGTGCCAATGAAATGAGGCTGATCAACACCAGCCACGGCAGTGACCAAAACAACGTATTGAAGATAAATCCTGCCCAGATCGGCTGGGTAGGCAATACCCATGCTCTGCGATAGAGTCGATACCCCCCTTGCACTGCGCCGAGTCTGATGCCTTTTTCGACCTGCTCCCACTGGCTGGTGTGGTAGCTCAAGTTTGGCAAAGATGGAGCAAATGCAGCAGTGTCATGCGTTTCGCTTTTTAAGCACAGCCAAGGCCAGCCGGCCGCCTGTTCAACATAGGAAGCATAATGCGGTTCTAACTTGTATTCAGCATCGCTCCAAGCTGGCAAGAATGCGTCGACGTCATCCGCAGCAGCGGCTTCAATCGCCCAATCCAATTTCAACGAGCTTGGTCTGACACGATTGAATTGCAAGTTCCAAATCCCGCGCCGCTGCGTCGAATGCCCGATGAACTCATGGTAGAGATGTCCATCGAATTCTAAGGCAAGTTCTTCCTCAAGCACATCCATTGCAAACACCCATGCGACCGCAACAGATGTTGTCGCACCGAGCAACAATGTGAGGATGCACGTCATTGCGATCGAGCGCAGGCGTGAATGGTTTCGCTTTCATGCAGTATTGTGTTCCATCGCTTGCTCTTGGTTCGTTTCCTGCTTACCCCCCACTGGAATCACTCTCACTTTCTGAATGAGGTTTCGAATTGCGATCTTCATCTTCATTTTCATTGTTGAATCCATCATCTACGCTATAGCCGTATTCTGCCATCGCATCACTTAGCAATTGGTGGATACGCGCCCTATCTTCAAGGGGAACACGCAGATCTGAAGTTCTGTTAATGTCAATCGCACGTGGCGACCAGGCAACACCTTCATCGACCTGTACCATTGGGTCAGCCCCCTGCTCTAGAAAGAATTCGACAACCGCAACATTGCCATTGCGAGCGTGTGACATAAGGGCGGTAAAGCCTTCGACATTCTGTACATTGAGCGGCAGATCTAGCGTACTGATATATGTACGCCATTTCGGATCTAGGAACCACTCATAGGCCGGCTCAACCCACCATGCATCGTTCCACCCAAGGATTTCCTCCTCGAACAGAACAGTATCGCCATTATGATCAGTGGCAGCAAGGTTCGCTCCTGATTCCAGAAGCAACTGAAAAGCAGCAAGATCACCCTGATGGACTGCGGTGAACAACGGTATATTTAATGAGGAAGATGACGATGGCCCACCGTTTGGAGAAAGGCCAGCTTCGAGAAGGAACTCCAGTACAGATACACTATCCTCCAAGTGGAGAATCGTAAGGCTCAGTAATTCAAGATGAGCATATCCGTTTAGATCATGGCCTGCATCGACAAACAATTGCAAGAAATCTGGACCAGCTTTGATAACATCGGTAAAGAAACTTTCGTCACTATACGAACACAACGGGTCTTGAATTGGGAATGCTCCCCTCGCAAGCAACAACTGGGTCAACTCGATATCACGGTATTGCAAAGCTGCCTTTATTGGTGTGAAGCCAAATCTCGCACAAGAATCAACCCTTGCTCCTGATGTAATAAGATACTTCGCGATTACGCGTCCCGTATCCGAAAGAGACGCGATGACAAGAGGGGTTGTGCTGAAGGATCCTACAGCTTCAAGATCACACCCGTGCCCTATCAAAATCTCTATGACGGAGGGTGAGGTCAGCATTGCTGCGTAGTGCATTGGTTGATTGCCGTTGTTGTCACTTGCAGAAAGATCTGCGTTGTGATCGATCAAGAATTCAACCGTGCTTTCACGTCCGCCCATCACAGCCCACATCAATGGCGTCGTGCCATGCAGCGATTCAGGCCCGGTCGATACGGGATGGTCTATGGACACTCCTTTTGCCAATTCGTTTTGTATGGACGCAATATCCCCTTCCAGCGCTGCAATGTGAATCGTCTCAGGACCAACACGAGAGGAAATGCCAAACAGGATTGCCCCTACAAGAGTCGCAACCATTGCGGCAAACATGAACGCCGCGCCTGCGTTCAACCGACGCGGAAGAAAAGGCAATCGATCCGCTTGTCTCCAGCCGCATTCAGGACAGATTAGTGATTGAAGATTCGAAATGGCCTTTGGCTTGAGTTGTTCATTGAATTCAGCCAACCCACGAAGCGCGTATCTACACTGTTGACACTTCACGTGGTGAATTCTGCGCCTTTGCAATAGCCGCCTAACCATGGCCAATCCAATCACCAAACCCCACCAGGGAACGCTCCAAAAGACTGATCCCAGTACCAATCCTTTCAAAATGGGCGTGGTGGGGAGCACGACCGTCCCCCTACCGACTTCAGCGACTGCAGAGTCTTCCATAGTCACGGCGATGGCTCGAGGTTTGGTTACAGAGCTATGTGGATTACCAACACGGATACCAGAGTTAACGCGCGCCCGCGGATTGGCCACCGCACCAGCGACATAAGGGTTGAAGGATGTGGATTCTGAATAACTAGCTTTCAGGCATAGAAACGGCCAGCCGGATGCTTCCTCGAAAAATCCCGCATCCATTTGCTGCATGCCGATTAATCCAGTACTCCAATTCGGGAATGGTTCTGCTGGCTGTGACTTTGCTTGGTAGGAACCTCGCGTACGCGGCTGGCGATCTATACGAATGGTGTGGTACCCTGCGTGCTTACAATTCAGTACTCTCAGTCCGTTTGTGGTCCAATCGTTATTCGTCCATTCATAGTCGATCGGCAGCACATCCATTGCAAACACCCATGCGACCGCAACAGATGTTGTCGCACCGAGCAACAATGTGAGGATGCACGTCATTGCGATCGAGCGCAGGCGTGTAGATCTCACGGCGTCCGATCGAGTCCTGTCAACCTTCATCGTCTCCTCCATTGGGTGCGCTGTCGGATGTCTTGTGTTTAGCGTTGGACCTTAGGAAAAGCTGACGTATCTCGCTACGTCCTACAAGAGGTGTGTTTAGGGGATATTTCTCGACTAAGTCCAATTTAT
>PJEL010003321.1_pt1 | contig 13884 bp, 15 predicted proteins | sample 1853271 | NCBI WGS metagenome assembly PJEL01 (sample SAMN08108733, study PRJNA415343) | Invertebrate metagenome, whole genome shotgun sequencing project. | host: Globobulimina | place: Sweden: Gullmar Fjord | collected 2015-08 | reverse complement strand
AGATGTTGCCCTATTTCCTGACCATGGTGGCGCTCGTCGGCGTCATCGGCCGGAGCCAGGCGCCCGCCGCGATCGGCAAGCTCTTTGTCCGGGATTGACGGAAAAACTGTTGTCGGGATTTCCTGTCGGGTGTAATTTTGCGGTGAGTAGGAAAGTAGGTATCCAGTGCGCGTTTTTGTCCTGGGATCCGGCGGAAGAGAACACGCCCTCGGTTGGCGTCTCGATCGCTGCGATAGTGTTTCACAAGTGACGGTCTGGCCAGGCAATGGCGGAACGGCGCTCGCCGGCTGGTCTCCTGCGGAGGGGACCGCGAGTACGGATGACGCGCTGGAGCTTATCTCTGAACTCGCGCCCGATCTCGTCGTTATCGGTCCTGAAGTCCCTCTCGTTGAAGGGCTTGGCGACAAGCTGCGCGAGAAGGGAATCCGGGTCTTCGGCCCCGGCGCTGACGGCGCCCGCCTCGAGGGCTCCAAGATCTTCGCCAAGGATTTCATGCTGCGCCACGGCATCCCAACCGCCTCCTCCCGTACGGTCGCAAACCGCCCCGATCTGGAGAAAGCGCTCGCCGACCTCGGGGAGCGGGTCGTCCTCAAGGCGGATGGCCTCGCCGCGGGCAAGGGCGTCGTTCTTCCATCCAACAGGGAGGAAGCTCTGCAGGTTGGCGAGGAGATGCTCGCGGGCAGCGCCTTTGGCGATGCCGGTCGGCACCTTCTCGTCGAAGAACGTCTGCAGGGTTTCGAGATCTCCATGCTGGCCATCTGCGATGGCGAGCGCTACGTGCTCCTTCCGCCGAGCCAAGATCACAAGCGTGCGCTCGAGGGGGATAAGGGACCGAATACAGGGGGCATGGGAGCATTCAGCCCTGTCGAGGGACCGGATGAGCGCGCTCTTGAAAAGGTGGGCGAGTCGGTCTTCACCGCGACGCTTGCGGGGCTCCGCAAAGAGGGCATCGACTACCGGGGCATCCTCTACGCCGGTCTCATGATGACCCCTCTGGGACCGCGAGTTCTCGAATTCAACTGTCGTTTCGGGGATCCCGAAACGCAGGCGCTACTGCCCCGCATCGACGGTGACTTCGCCGGCCTGCTTGCCGCCGCCGCCGATGGAGATCTCGGCGATCATGAACTCGGAGTCCGTCCCGGCGCGGCGATCACCGTCGTCCTTGCCTCTGCGGGTTATCCAGGGGAATACGCGGTGGGACATCCCATCGACGGACTCGATGCCGCGCCGAATGAAGATGTCATGATCTTCCACGCGGGAACGCGCCGTGAGGGGGATAAGGTCTTAACTTCGGGGGGCCGGGTTCTCGCCGTAACGGCTCTTGGCGACAGCCTGCCGGAGGCCGCCGAGCGCTGCTATCGCAATATCGCCAATATCAAGTTTTCGGGTCTACAGTTTCGACGCGACATCGGTTGGCGCGTACTGAAAAAAGGGAGTCTCTGTTGATGAAGCAAGCGCGTGTTGGCATCGTACTGGGGAGCGCATCGGATGAAGATCACTTCGTCCCCTGCGCAGAAACACTCGACTCCATGGGTGTCGCTTATGAAAAGTTGATTGCGAGCGCGCATCGTACTCCCGATCGAGTCGTCCGTTTCGCAAGCGAAGCGCGTGAGCGCGGTATCAAGGTCATCATCGGTATGGCCGGTCTCAGTGCCGCGCTGCCGGGCGTGCTTGCCGCGCACACGACATTGCCCGTAATCGGTGTTCCCGTACATGCAGGTCCGCTGGCTGGCATGGATGCCTTGCTGGCCATGGTTCAAATGCCTCGTGGTATTCCGGTCGCAACGGTTGCCATCGGAAAGGGTGGCGCGGTGAATGCGGCGCTGCTGGCTACTTCGATTCTTGCGGTGGAGGACATCACTCTGGCGCAGCGTTTGGAATCCTATCGGGAAGAATGGAGTCGAAAATGAAGGAACTGGAAATCAGCGTTTCGGAGCCGCGTGCGGCATTGATCTCCATCCGCTCCCTCACTACCGGCGGTATTGCACTGCTGCCGACAGACACCTTGTATGGATTGCATGCGTTGGCCTCCCTCCCCGGCAGCACCGATCGCCTGGCGGCTATCAAAGGCTATGAGAGCGCGAACCGGGGGTTTATCCTGCTCGTTGCCGGCGTGGGCGGCGTCGAGCCCTATGCCGAGCTCGACGACTACGATCGGGATTTCATGGCCCAGCACTGCCCCGGTCCCGTATCCATGATCTTCCGCGCCAAAGCTGATGCGCCCGAGGACTGGACGACGACGGGTGAGGACGGCGAAAAGCGAATTGCTTTCCGTATCCCCAAAACCGAATTCCTCAATGACCTGCTCGACATTCTCGGCGAACCGCTGCTTTCGACGAGCGCGAATCTCGCCGGAGAAGCTCCCCTTGATTCTCTCGATGAAATTGCTAAGCTGTTCGATGATAAGGTGAAGATCTACGTCTGCGATACTGAGCTGGAAAGCCGGTTGCGGACGGAGGGAGCCGCGGCCTCTGCATTGATTGACATGACCTGCCGCCCCCCCAATGTAGTAAGGGAGGGCAGGTCCCCTTTCGTCTTATCGATGAAAGCAACCTAAAGGATCTCGATGCGCGCTGAGCGCGTACTCTTCGTTTGCACAGGTAACATCTGTCGCAGCCCGATGGCCGAAGGCCTGGCGCGATGGCATGCGGCCTCGCTGGGTATTGAACTGACCTTCAGTTCCGCGGGAGTGAGAACTCGCGACGGTATCCGAGCAAGTTCGCACGCTGTCACTGTCCTGGGTGAAAAAGGTGTCAACATTGACGCCATCAGGTCTCGGCGGCTGGTTCCGGAAATCCTGGCGGAGGCGGATCTCGTCATCGCCATGGAGGAGGAGCACCGGCTCGCGATCAAAGAGATGCCTGAGGCCGCTCTCATCGAGATTCTTCTGCTCAGCGAGTGGGGTGGCGAGGAACCGCCCGGAGCGGGAATTGACGACCCTATCGGCGGAAGCAAAAAGAGATACGGCCTGGCTGCGGAATTAATCGAGTCCTACATCGTAAAAGCCCTGAACGCTGTAAGCGAACGTTCGGGCTAGACTAAAGGAGGCAACGATGCCGGTCAAAAAGTCCGAGAAGATCTGGATGAACGGTCAGATGGTCAATTGGGATGATGCCAATATTCACATCCTGAGTCATGTCATCCACTACGGCAGCAGCGTTTTCGAAGGCATCCGCGTCTACGATACACCTACCGGACCCGCGGCCTTCCGCCTCGATGAGCACGCGCATCGCCTCTTCGATTCCGCGAAGATCTACCGCATGGTCGTCCCCTATACCTTCGAGCAACTGCGCGACGCCATGATCGAGACCGTGCAGCTCAATGATATCGGAGCCTGCTATATCCGTCCGGTCGTCTATCGCGGCTACGGAGAAGTCGGCGTGAATCCTGCGGGAAGCCCGATCGATGTCGCCATCGCCGTGTGGGAGTGGGGCAAGTACCTCGGCCCCGAGGCGCTCGAGCAAGGCGTCGATGTTTGCGTCTCGAGTTGGAACCGTTGCGCCCCGAACACGATGCCGAATCTCGCAAAGGCGAGCAGCAACTACATGAACAGCCAGCTGATCAAGATCGACGCCATCGCAAACGGATACGTCGAAGGTATCGGGCTCGATACGAACGGCTATGTCAGCGAGGGCAGCGGCGAAAACCTGTTCCTCTTCCACAAGGGTGAAGTCTGGACGACACCTCCGCACGGTTCCATTCTGATGGGGATCACGCGCGAGACGATTATCACCCTACTCGGCGAGATGGGCTACAAAGTGCGCGAGACGACGATTCCTCGCGAGATGCTCTACATCGCCGACGAGGTATTCTTCACGGGGAGCGCCTCCGAGGTGACGCCAATCCGCAGCATCGACAAGATAACCGTCGGCAATGGCGCTCGCGGTCCGCTTGCCAAGAAGCTGCAGGATCGCTTCTTCGGCATGTTCGACGGCACCTACGAGGATCGCTATGGCTGGTTGACCTCGATGAAATCGGCGACGGTGGAGAAATAGTGAAGCTCGCCTTTGCCACCGATCACCACGGCGTTCAGCTCAAGGCGCGTTTGCAGGAATTTGTTCAGGCGCAGGGCCACACCGTGATCGATTTGGGCAGCAACAGCGAGGATGCGGTCGATTATCCCGAGTACGCCTTCGCGTTGGCCGAGCAGGTCAGCGGGGGGGAGGCTGATCGCGGAGTCCTGATCTGCGGCTCGGGGATCGGCATGTCGATCGCGGCAAACAAGGTGTCGGGCGCGCGTGCTGCGCTCGTTTACGATGCCGAGACGGCGCGGCTTTCCCGCGAACACAACGACTCGAATATCATTGTCCTGCCTGGCAGAAAGGTGGACCCCGAAGAGGCCTGCCGCTGGCTGGACACATGGCTGACGACCTCTTTCGCGGGGGATCGACATGCTCGACGAGTGGACAGCATCGATCGCTACGACGAAGATCGTTGAACTCTAGAATGCGGCAGCGGTAGAAGACGGAGAGGGATATGAAGGCTATCGAAAAACAAGATCCCGCGGTCTACGCGGCGATGATGGGTGAACTGGCAAGGCAGGAGGACGGTCTCGAGATGATCGCCTCCGAGAATTTCGTCTCCCCCGCCGTGTTGCAGGCGATGGGGTCGATCTTCACGAACAAGTACGCCGAGGGCTATCCCGGCAAGCGCTATTACGGCGGCTGCGAAAATGCCGACGCCGTCGAGCGCCTGGCGAGGACACGCGCCATCGAGCTTTTCGGAGCCGAGCGGGCAAATGTCCAGCCCCATTCGGGGACGCAGGCGAACATCACCGCCTACATGGCTTTTCTCGAACCGGGTGACAAGATCATGGGGATGAACCTCTCGCACGGCGGGCACCTGAGCCACGGCCACCCCCTCAATTTCTCCGGCAAGTTCTTCGAGGTGATCCCCTACGGGGTCAAGGAGGAGGACGAGACCATCGACTACGAGGCTCTCGGCGAAATTGCGCGGAAGGAACGGCCGAAGCTCATCATGGCCGGTGCGAGCGCCTATCCCCGCTTCATCGACTTCGCCAAGTTCCGAGAGGTCGCCGACGAGGTCGGCGCTATTCTCGTTGTCGATATGGCACACATTGCGGGCCTCGTCGCCGGCGGGGTGCACCCGAGCCCCGTTCCCTACGCGGATGTCGTAACGACGACAACCCACAAGACCCTCCGCGGTCCTAGAGGGGGACTGATCCTCGAGAAGAAGGATCACGTGAACGCCATCAACAAGGTGAACTTCCCTGGAACTCAGGGGGGCCCCTTCATGCACATCATCGCGGCGAAAGCGGTCTGCTTCGCAGAGGCGATGAAGCCCGAATTCAAGGACTACGCGGCGAGTGTCGTTGCCAATGCGAAGACGCTTGGCGAGACGCTTGTCGAGCGCGGCTTCAAGCTGGTGTCCGGTGGAACTGACAACCATCAGATTCTCGTCAATTTCCGCGGGACGGAGATTACGGGCAAGAGCGCCGAGGAGATCCTCGAGCGCGCGGGGATCACCGTGAACAAGAACACGGTGCCCTTCGAGGAGCGCAGTCCCTTCGTGACGAGCGGTATCCGGATCGGAACGCCTGCGCTCAGCACGCGCGGAATGGGCACAAAGGAAATGAAGACGATCGGCGGAGTGATTGCAGATGTCCTCGATAGCCTCGGTGCGAGTGAGTCGGAGCAGGAGAGCAGCACTACTGCCGCCCTGTCCCGTGTTCGTGAGCTGGCCGCGGCTTTCCCACTTTATAGCAAGGGCGCTCGCGCCCTCACTTGAAGCCGCGATGGCGGCAGGTCTCGGAGGTGAAGCGTGAAGTGCCCCTTCTGCGGACATGCCGAAGATCGCGTTGTCGATTCGCGTAGCACGCGCGAAGGTGAGGCGGTACGCAGGCGGCGTGAGTGCCTGGCTTGCTCGGCTCGCTTCACGACCTACGAGTATGTCGAACGCGCGCCGGTCACCGTCGTCAAACTGGACGGCCGGCGCGTTTCCTATGATAGGGACAAGGTGCTCGTGGGGCTTATCAAGGCCTGCGAGAAACGTCCCGTCTCCCGCGAAACCCTGGAAAATATCGTCGATGATGTCGAGCGAGGCACGCTATTCTCGACTCAGGGCAGCGAGATCAGCTCGCAGCTCCTCGGAGAAGCGGTGATGAAACGTCTTCGCGAAGTCGATGAAGTGGCTTATGTTCGCTTCGCCTCCGTCTATCGGCGTTTCACCGATCTCAACCAGTTCATGGCCGAGCTCGACCAGCTGCTCGACCGCCGAGAGGAAAGGAAGGATCGCTCATGAAGAGGATCTTCGCTTGCATAGCCCTGTCTCTGTGTCTTGTCTATGCTGCGGGTTGCGGAGGGGGAGCGGGGACAGCGGTTTCGACGGCGACCAACCTGCCCACTCAAGAATTCCCGTTCAAAACACCGACCGGTCCGCTTCGTTTCACCGTGCAGAGCAGCAGTGAGACCGAGTTCCGCGGAACGGGCATGACCCAGAGTCTGAGCTTCGAATGGGTCGCCCGCGATTGGGAGGCGGCCGGCGACAGCGTGATCGCGAATGTGACCTTCAGCAAGATCAAGGGCGCGATGCGGCGCGGCAGCTCCATCTCGATGGAGCCGATCAAGGAGGTCGAGCGTCTGGAGGGCTTCGCCTGGGATTTCAAACGCGACGCGACGGGCTTCGAACCGAAGAGCGAGCCGGCCAGGGACCGCGAGTTCATGGCCGTCTTCGGGCAGCTGCAGATGGGGACATCTACGCTGGGGCTGGAGGCGCCCAAGACACCCATCGCGCCGGGAGGCAGCTGGGAGATGGACACGGGAACCGACGGTGCCCTGGGCCCGATGTCTGATTCGGTGACGAGCTCAAACTTGGTTGCGACCTACAAAGGCAACGAGCTCTTCTCCGGCCGGAATTGCGCCAAGATCGAATTCAAGGGCAAAATCGAGATCGACGGAGAGATGGGCGAGGGCGAGGAAAGAGCCCAGGTCAGCGGAACGGTGAAGATCGAGGGCAGCGGTTATTACGACTTCGAGCGGGGATTCATGATTCGATCGACGTCGAAGGTCAGGACTTCGATGAAGCAGCGCCCTCTGGATGAAAAAGGCAAGCCAGCGGGGGCCGAGCAAGGCTTCATGCAGACGGCGAGCATCACGGTCAGCTTGGCGAGCGAGTAGGTAGCGGACTTGGCCGCCGAGAAGGACGATTCGCAGGGCAGCATGCCCTTCATGCAGCACCTGGGAGAGCTCAGGCAGGTGCTGATCACCATCGCCGTTATCGTCGTGGCGGGGACGGGCGTCGCCTGGTACTTCTCGGCTCGCATCCTCTCGGTGCTCACGGAGCTCCTTCCCGATGAGGCTCCCGCCCACATTTTTTCGCCCCCCGAGGCCTTTCTGATCCGCCTAAAAGTGAGCGCGGCGACGGCTCTATTCGCCGGGATTCCGATCATCCTCTACAAGATCTGGAGTTTCCTGGCGCCGGGTCTTTACGAGCATGAGCAGACAAAGATCAGACCTCTCTTTCTCATCTCGACGGTGCTCTTTTATGGTGGGACGGTGTTTTCATACCTCGTCATCACGCCGATCACGCTAGGCTACTTCTACCGCCTCATTCCCGAAAACGTGATGATGACCGTAGGCATCAGTCAGCTATTCAGCATGGTGGCCAAGCTCAGCGTCGCCTTCGGCCTCGTTTTTCAGCTTCCACTCGTCATCTTTCTGCTCACATTGATGGGACTCGTCTCCCCCCGTTGGCTGATTCGCCAGTGGCGGGCCGCGTTGCTCATCATGCTGGCCTTCAGCGCGGTGCTGACGCCCCCCGATGTGATCAGCCAGGTCGCCATGACCGTGCCCCTCTTCCTGCTATATATCGTGAGCGCGCTCATCTCCATGCTCGTCGAGCGCCGCCGGAGGGAACCCGGGGGGTCCGTTGACACTCCCGATAAGCTGTGATAACTTAAGCAGGGCGCAGTTTCCGCCCATCCCAACCCTTCGCCAGCGGAGCATTTCGTGAAGACGGCCTTCCTCAAGGGGATCAAACTGGGCAGCTCCAGGCTCAAGGAGGAGTTGCAGGGTGACCTGCATCGTGTGGATGAGCTCATCCGCTCGAGCCTCGACTCCGACATCCCCTTCGTTGCGAATTTGAGTGAAACGATCCTCGCGCCCCAGGGCAAGAGGCTCAGGCCCGCCCTGCTCATTCTTGCCGCGGGCACTCCGGGAAAGTCCAATCAAGGTGTGCTGCTCGCTTCGGCGGTCGTCGAGATGATCCACCTCGCGACGCTTCTCCACGACGATGTCGTCGATGGCAGCAAGTTGCGCAGGGGCAATGAGACGCTCAATTCCCGCAATGGCGATGGCGCGGCGATCCTGATGGGGGACTTCATCTATTCCCGCGCGATCACGTTGCTTGTCGAGGCCGAGCTCACCCAGGTGCTCGGTCTCCTCGCGCGGACGGTGCACCGAATGAGCGTCGGCGAGTTGCTCCAGCTCGAACTCAGCCAAAAGCCGATCCTCGACGAGGAGGCCTACCTCCGCGTGATCAATGAGAAGACAGCCCAGTTGATCCAATCGACCTGCGAAAGCGGCGCCGTGCTGGGAGGGGGCTCCGAGATGCAGTGCATGGCCTTCCGAGAGTTCGGCAAGAAGATCGGCATGGCCTTTCAGATCATCGACGATGTCCTGGACTATGTCGCCGACGAGAGCACGTTGGGCAAACCCGTAGGAAGCGATCTTTTGGAAGGCAAGCAGACCCTACCGCTGCTAAAGGCCTACGCGGCGGCAAGCCCTGCTTGCAAGGCTGAGATCATCGCCTGTCTGGCGGACATCGCGGAGCACAAGGACAGGCTTGTGGCCATCGTCAAGGAGGAGGGGGGCGTCGAAGCCTCTATTGCACAGGCTCGCCGCTATGGCGAGGAGGCGCGCCAGGCGCTCGGTCGTCTGCCAAGCAGTATCTACAACGAGGCCCTGGATGCGACCGTCGATTTCATCCTGGATCGCCGCTTTTGAGTTCGCTTCTAGCCCTTTCCTAATCTCCCGCCCTGGTGTATTTTCGACCCGATTCAGTCCTATACCCCGAAGAGGTGGATCTTGAGCAGTGAACAGCTTGCCAATGACGCTGCGGAGTGCGCTCTCGCGCTCAAGGCGGACGATATCGTCATCCTGGACCTGCGCAAGCTCAGTCCCATCGCAGATTTCTTCGTCATCTGCTCCGGCGTTGGCGATGTGCACGTCAGTGCGATAAGCGACGCCATTGAAAAGGGACTGCTCGGCAAAGCCGAGAAGCAGAAGCCCTGGCACATCGAAGGTTACGAATCCCGGCGCTGGGTGCTTTTGGATTACGTCAACGTTGTGGTCCATGTGTTCCAGGAGGGAACGCGCGAATACTATTCGCTCGAAAAGTTCTGGGGTGACGCGCCGCGCACCGAGTATAGAGACGATCTGCCGCCCGGGCGGGGGACTGCGTAGTGAAAGAGATCATTCGCGCCGCCCTCGTCGAGTTTTATCGCGCGAGCTATGCAGACACGGCCTGGACTTTCGACTCGGATGCCGCCGATTCGGACAGCGCCGGTCCCGCTGAGATCCCCCTGAACGTTCCGAAGGACCCCGAGCACGGTGATCTCAGCTCGAACATCGCCATGATGACCGCCAAGCTCTGCAAAACATCTCCGCGCGAGCTCTCCGGCGCGATTGCCGCCTGGTGTGACGAACGCTTGCCCGAGATGGAGGTCTCGGTAGCCGGCCCCGGATTCCTCAACTTCCGTTTCACGGGTGGGCAGCACAGGGAGACGCTCCGGCGGATTCTTGCGGCGGGCGAGGCCTTCGGGAGCAGCAATCATGGCGGCGGTGAACGGATTAATCTCGAATTCGTCAGCGCCAATCCGACGGGGCCGCCTGTTGTCGTCAGCGCTCGGGCCGCGGCTTTCGGATCGACCCTCGCGCGACTGCTGACCTTCGCCGGTTACGAAGTGACGAGCGAGTACTATCTCAACGACGCCGGAGCCCAGGTCGCCGCCCTGGGCCTCAGCCTGCGCGCACGCTGGCGCGAGCGCCAGGGCGCTCCGCTCGAGATTCCGGAAAACGGCTATCACGGCAGCTATTTGGCGGATATGGCGAATGCGCTCGACGCCGATCTCGCCGCGGAGTGGGAGGCCATGCCTGCGGACGCCGGGGCAAAGCACTTTGCCGACCATGCCATCGCGGCGATCAAGGACCAGATGCAGAGCGGCATGGACCGATTCCGCACCCCCTTCGATGTCTGGTTCAGTGAGAAGAGCCTGCACGAGAGCGGCAAGCTCGACGACGTCCTGCGCCTCTTCGAATCCAAGGAACTCGTCTACGAGGCCGATGGGGCGCGCTGGTTCCGATCGACCGATTTCGGCGATGAGAAGGACAGGGTTCTCGTCAAGAGCGATGGCAACCCGACCTACTTCCTTGCCGATGCCGCCTACCATTTGGATAAATTCGAGCGTGGCTATGCGAAGGCGATCGATGTCCTCGGTCCCGATCATCATGGCCACATGGCTCGCATGCAGGCGATCGCCCGGGCGATCGGCGCGCCCGAGGGTTGGCTCGAGATTCTACTCCTCCAGTGGGTGACGCTTGTCGACGGGGACGAAGTCGTTGCGATGAGCAAGCGCGCGGGCGAATTCATTACGATGACGGATCTGATCGACGACGTCGGTGTGGATGTTGCCCGCTGCTACTTCCTTACGCGGCGCAGGGATAGCCATCTCGAGTTCGACATGGCGCTCGCCCGCGAACAGAGCAGCAAGAGCCAGGTTTTCTACGCTCAGTATGCAACGGCCCGTATCGCGGGCGTTCTGCGAAAGGGTGCCGAAGCGGGCCTCACGATCGAAGCGTGCGCCGCCGCGGATCGAACGCTCGACGGTCTCGAAAAGTCCGAGGAGATCGAATTGATCAAACTCCTCGAACAGTTCCCCGACATTGTCGTATCGGCGGCGAAGGCGCGGGAGCCGAATCGGCTATTCAACTACCTGGTCGATATCGCAACGACCTTTCACAAGTTCTACCACGAACACCAGATCATCTCGAATGACGAGTCGCTCAGCCTCGACAGGTTGGCGCTTTGCCTCGGTGTTCGCCAAGTGCTCATGGGCGGCCTCGAATTGATGGGCGTGGACGCTCCCGAACGAATGTGATCGCTCGCCGCCCAGCTCGGCGGCCGGAGGAGGATGGAAAATGGGTATGGACCTTCTTGTCGTCGGGTCGCTGGCCTATGATGACATCGCAACGCCCGTTGCGAGCGGCAAAACTTTGCTCGGAGGCAGCGCTTCGCACTTCAGCGCCGCTGCAGCCCTTGCGGGCGCGCTACCCAAGATCATTGCCGTCATTGGTGACGATTTCCGCTCCGAAGATCTCGATTACCTGAGAGCATTGCCCGCGGACCTGGAGGGCGTCTCCCGCATGCCGGGCCAAAGCTTCCGATGGGGAGGGCGCTATAGCGACGACTTCTCGTCACGCGAAACGCTTTTTACCAAACTGGGTGTCTTCGAGGCGTTCAAGCCCGAGCTGAGCGAATCGCATAAGCGATGCGAGCTGTTGTTTCTCGCAAACATCCACCCCGCGCTTCAGCTCGATGTCCTGGCTTCGGCGACCGGCGCGCGATTCGTTGCGCTCGATACGATGAATCTTTGGATCGAGACGACAAAGTCCCTTCTCGAAAGCGTCATCAGCAAAGTTGATCTGCTCTTCATCAACGACGAAGAGGCGAGGCAGCTCAGCGGCTGTCGCTCTCTCGTTTCCGCGGGCGAAGCGCTGCTCCAGATGGGCCCCGCCCACTGTCTGCTCAAGACCGGCGAGCACGGTGGACTGCTCTTCAGCGGTGGCGAGATCTATCCCTTCCCGCCCTTCCCTGTGCGCGAGGTCGTCGATCCGACGGGAGCGGGCGACTCCTTTGCCGGCGGCGTGCTCGGGCATCTCGCCGCAGAGGGGAACTTGGATTCGGATGCTCTGCGTCGGGCGGTTGCGACGGGAGCCACCCTGGGCAGCTTCGCCGTCGAGGGACTGGGCGTCGATGGCCTGCGCAGCATCGATCGCAGAGCCTTCAGCGCCAGACGCGAGCTCTACCTGGCCAAACTGACGCCCCCAGCGATCTAGAGACTCTAATTGTGGAATTCCTCTGGATGTGATAATATCCCCTTTTCGCCCCACTCCCAGGATTCGACATCTATGAACGACAGTACCAAGTCCTCTAACAAGTATGATATGAAGGGTTTAGAGGACCTGGCCTGCACGATACCTGAAGTCTCGGGCTGCCGTTTCGTAGCGGGCAAAGACGGCAAGATCGCCGAGATCCATGTCGTGACCGAGTCCGCCAAAGAGCCGCGTCTCGTTTCCCGGGACATCCAAAGCTTGCTCCGGGTCAAAGCGGATCTCGATCTGGATTTTCGCAAGATCAGCGTCACCCGATCCGTGCCCAAGGCCCCAGACGGGGGAAAGGTGGAGGCCATCCCTACCAATCAGCCTGGAGCGGAGTTTCCGCCGGATTTCGAGGGGGACCTCGAAGAGGTGATCGTTGAGACGGATGAAGCTCCCAGGGTGCTTTTCTCCAGCCTTTCGGTGACCCACGCGCGCTCGCGCGTCATGGCGGAAGTCACTCTCTCGATGGAGCAGCGGCATGAGGTAGGGGAATTCGAAGCCGCCGATACTGGGGATGGCCATTTGACCGCCGTCATCCAGGCGACGCTGCAGGCGATGTTCCAGCTCTTCCAACCCGAACTCTCCTTCGACCTACCCCAGTTCCAGATCCTGACCTTTGGTCGGGAAAGGGTGATGGTCGTCTATCTCAGCGCGATCGCGGGACGCGAGTTCAGAAGCTACATCGGTTCGGCGCTCATCAGGCAGGACATCCAGCAGACGGCGGTGCTCGCAACGCTCTCCGCCCTCAACCGGGTTTCCAGCTGCTGGGAGGAGCAGGCAAGTCTCGATTTCGAGATTGTCTAGTTTCTAGCGCTCCTCTGCCCGCTTTGATCTCCCCTTTTGGCTATATCCACCAAAAAGACCTCGTAATTCCGTTTCTTATTACGGTTTAAATGCTTTGACAGTTTTCGCAAGTATCGCCCAGAATTCACCTGCCGGCGCGATGATAAGCGGAGCGCACTCTTTTAGCGAAGCGCACGCACTTTGTAGCTTTATGTGACACCTGAGCTTACCGTCATCGTTGTGCTATCTGGAGGTGGACCATGCTGAAGATCATCATCGATCTCATGTTTGGCGATCTACTACTCACCAAGACCTGGTGGTAGTGGACCCATCGCGCCGGCACTGTTGTAGCTAGTGGGAGCGAACCTTGTCTAGATTCTTACAAGGACGGGACTGGAAGTTCACCGTCTACTATTTCTCGGTGAGCCTAGCGGGCTACTTTGCGCTTTTCTTTTGGTCCCAGCAACTCCAGTCGCACCGTTGGCTGGAGTATCTCATCTTCATTCTACTCATCGTCATCGCCGATCTCGTCAATGTCTCGCTGCCTCACGGCGGTGCGTCGATCAGCGTTTCGACACCCATCACCTTTTCCACGATCGTCATCTTCGGGCCCTTCCCCGCAGCGTGGATGGAGGCGGTGAGCGCAATTATCGTCGAAGGGCTCGTAAGCAGACGCCCGCTGGAGAAAGTGTTCTTCAACGTGCCGGTCCTTGCGCTTTCGACTGGACTGGCGGGGCTTGCCTTCGAAGCGCTCCCGTTTTCCAATTCGATGCCGAGCCCGCTGTTCCTGCTTCCGCTCGTCGTCTGCGGCTTTGTCCACTTCCTCGTCAATACATCTCTGATCAGCATGATCATCGGGCTCTCCGATGGCCGGAGTCCCATCAGGATTTGGCAGACGAACTACTTCTGGAACGTCCGCCACTTGATCGCCTTCGTTCCGCTCACGGCGATCATCCTCCTCGTCTATCGGTTTACCGCGCCATGG
>PJEL010003320.1_pt1 | contig 13886 bp, 11 predicted proteins | sample 1853271 | NCBI WGS metagenome assembly PJEL01 (sample SAMN08108733, study PRJNA415343) | Invertebrate metagenome, whole genome shotgun sequencing project. | host: Globobulimina | place: Sweden: Gullmar Fjord | collected 2015-08 | reverse complement strand
CACGCCACAAGCTTTCTTCCAGTGCGCGGATCTCCTCGAAAAGTGTCTTGTTCAGTAATTTGTCGGATGAATGCATCTTCAATCACTTTCCATAGTTTATGGTCTGTTTTGTTAACAACAGGACCAGATATCAACAGAGTGGAATTATATATGCAATAGGGGTAATGGCTGGAGGGCCTTGGAATATTTCGCAGGATGGACACTAAACAACAAAAGGCAGCCTTTGCTGCCTTCATAACAATCGTATTTCTTACTAAAAACAGTAAGAGGCCTTAAACGGCAGTACCTTCTACACCAAATACCATGTTCATCTCCTACCTAATAGGTCACGAAAGTTCATAGAATATATCAAATATATGTCAATGATCTGTTAAAAAATCAAGGGCAAACTGCAAAATCCACGGCGACACACTCACCGGTGCGTACTTCTTCCTTGGACCTTACTTCAATAGCTTTGAATTCAACATCATGCCTATTAATGAATTCAATACTCTCTTCATCCGTTACAACATCAAAATCAACGGTATTGCCGTTTCTTGATGTTGCCCGCATTGTACCAAGGGCAACAGGATATCGCAAGATCACAGATAAATGGGCACTATTTTGATGGCGGTTATGCATGATTATAAAGTCACCATCAGTTAGTAATCCTTGCATATTTGCTCCCGGAAGGGTTGGCAGGATCGCTTGAACTTCGATGATATCGTTCTTGGAAATATCTGCCATTGGATTATCAAAAACCAGGAAACAGGGGTCAACATCCGCCCCGCCGTCGTTTGGATCCTGATAGTGCATCGCTCTGAATTCCACGGACCGCTTTTTCGTGACGTTGTAAACGCTCCATGTTGTTGGGTGTAACCGGTTTTTTGCGAGTAGAATATGGGATTTATACATTTTCACCCCATCCTTATTTGCCTTTAAACGGCCGATATTCTGAACAATATCTGTTCTGTTGGCCGAAGGATCACTTTCCCGGGTTGCGGAGTGGGCTGTCAATAACATGGTTGATGTTATAACCTCCCAGTCATCCGCCTTATAAAAACCTGCAAAAAGCGACTTCAGATCTGTATTTCTTTTTGTCAGAGTGCTTTCGCCTGACAGAAAAACAGAACCAGCGGCAGAAACCCGATAATATTCAGAAAACCCGCGAAGGCGCGCCTCATATCTGTCTTTAACATCCTTATACTTGGCATCGTCGAGATACCATTCGACAGCCTTTTTAACTTCGTGAAATTTGAAGTCAGCTTTTTCAACAAGACAAAAATTCTCGCCAAGGGTCTCCGTGGATCGCACCACACTATATCCAATTGTTGTAGAAAATAATTTAAGCAGGAAAGTGAGTAAATTTAATTTACCGGGATTTACCTCTTCCTCTTCAGAAACGGACACGGCGAAAATAGGGACATCATTTTCGGCACTAAAACACTTAATCGGAAGGTTTTCACAAAGTCCGCCATCTACATAATGGTGATCATTTGCCGATTTGAAATTCTTGAGAGCAAACGGTATGGAACAGCTATCCACCAATATATCCAGCAAGTCCCCTTTGCTTTCTATATCCAGAAAATTGGGGGAGAGCTTTGCCCGTGCAACGTGAAGGTCAGCTAGATTTGGGTTCTTATGGAAGTCATCAATATTAGATGGAAAAGTAGGGGCAATTGATGTCATCCCTTCAATAAATTTCCGCAATTCCGCACGATCAATCAAGTCTTTGCCGAATGTAACTTCCTGGGTGGTTTTAATGATACCTGCCCAGCTTAACGGGTCGTAAAAGCGTTTTGCCAGCTTGCGTAAATCGCTTTCAAGATTAACCTTCATTTCCGCACGTAATGCATCAAAATCACAGCGACCAGCAAGCAAGGCAGCGCAAATCGATCCCGCGGATGCGCCTGCAACCCCGCGAATATTCACTAGCCGTTTTTCATGCATATTTTGAAGTGCGTGCGCGATGGGGAGCATTTTGGCAAGATAAGCACCACCACCTTGAAAAGTCACATAAATGTCAGGCATTTTGGATCGGTTCACCCCAGTGTCTCAAAATTGATCTGACGACTATTGCATAGGGTGATTTTCAAATCAATTTATGCGTCCGTCGGTGTTTTAGGAGGTTTGTGTTCAGTCTTTTGCGTGAATAAGTACCGGTAAAATGTTTTGTCTGTCATTCGCAGAACGATGAAACTGATCGGGATGATGAGTAACAGCGAAACCAGAATACGCCCCACCAATACACCAGACCAATGACCGCCAAAAGCCATGACAATGAGTGTATCTTCAATCAGACTGTGACAAAAACCCATAAAGATCAGGGATAGGAAAATGCTTTTAGGTTGCAGTTGTCCCTTTTGAACCTCTCGCAGGATCAAAGCACCCCCAAAAGCAAGACCGAGCAATATCCCGATCATTGTCAATGGTGCGGCATTGGGTCCAATTCCCAAAAGCTTCAGACCGGGTGTCAGGAGCTTGGTTATTTTCCGCGTAACACCCGTGATATCAAGAACACGAAGAAGCGTAATCATGAACAGAAGGATCCAGAAAATACCAAATAACCCCATAAGGGATGACTTGATCCAACCTAACCAGGAGGTATCTGTATTCTCGGCGCCCACAGTGATCAATATGGTCGCTGGATCTGTAAACAGATCAAACGTGGAAAAAATGAGGTGCAGAATCCAAGCGTAAAGGAGGGCAGCAAAAAACCTGGTTGCTAATGAAAAAAGGAGAGAAACCCCCGTTTTCTTAACGATAATCTGTTCCATAGGCAGAGAATGGACAAAAAGGATAATCCCCCCCAAAACAGTCATATCAGCAACAGTGAGGGTAAGATTGGGCCCCAAAGCTACAAGAGCGGCAGCTGCCCCATATAATCCAACTAAAAGGTTTGTTGCTAGGATGATCGCGGTTTCCGCAGGAAGGCCCACAAGGCTCATCGCAGGTTCACACCAACGACTGATTATATCGACAATCCCCATGCGCATGGCAATTTCAACAATAATCATCACCGGAACAATAATTTTGAGAAGCCCCCAATAAACAGCAAAACTCTCGGAGCCAACCTCCTGCGCAAATTTCCAAATTCTGATCATCAGGATTGTTGTTCCTGTTCAAAAATAGTTTTCAAGGTTGTTGCAGCTGTTTTAAGGGCTTCTTCTGCTTCTGGAAAAAGTCCTGTTAATGACATGAAGCCGTGGACCATACCTTCATACCGTATCATTCCGACTGGAACGCCCGCTTCTTTCAGGCGCGTTGCATATTCTTCCGCTTCATCACGCAAAGGATCAAATCCGGCTGTCATGATGAGGGCAGGGGCAAGACCTTCTAAGTCTTCACTTAGACCTGGGGATGCGCGATCCTCATTTCTGGATTCTTTGTTCGGTAAATAGTGATCTCGATACCATTGCATTTTCTCTTCTGTCAGGAAAAACCCATTGGCAAAGAGTTTATGGCTGGGGGCTGTAAAATTTGCCTCCGTTGTTGGATACATCAATAATTGGAACAGGGGTTGTGGTGTCTTGTTTCTCTTCGCATCCTGAACGGCTACCGCCGTCAGATTACCGCCGGAGCTATCCCCGCCAACAGCAACTTTATCAGAATTCAACCCTTTTTCCCGGCCATTTTCCTGAACCCAGCGAAGAACGGCATAGGCGTCATCGACAGCGGCTGGATATTGGTGCTCTGGCGCCAAATGATAATCAACCGACAGGACAGCAAACCCGCCATATTTAGCTAGTCGTTTAAACAACCCGTCATGAGAATTGATGGAACCCCGAATAAATCCGCCGCCGTGATATCCTATGAGTACTGGCAACGGTTCATTCGTCTCCACTGGTTTATAAAGCCGAACCGGGATCTCGCCGTGAGGACCTGGTATAGAAAAATCTTCTATGCTTGAAAGAGGGACATCGTCACCGGAAAGTAAATTGGAGAGATTTTCTATCTGTTCCCGAGCGTTTGCAACCGTTTCCTGATCAAGTGGCAGGGTTTGTTTATCAACGATTTTGCAAAGAAATTGGGCCTTGGCATTCAGCATCAGGCCATCTTTTGTTACCCGCCGTCCCAAATACAGTAGATTGAATAGTCCATTTGGCAATGCCGAAATGATCTTTACAAGTGCCGCCTCACTCATCACTTTCCCCGCTCTTTAAACTCTTAGGAACTGCTTATCACTTTAAAAGTGATTTAGTTTTTCCTCATCACATCAATGACTTTACTACCGGCTGAGGTCTCGAATCCAGCATCCACTAGTTTCTGAAACTGTTTCAGGCTTTCAAGCGCAAGTCCGTTTGACGTCCCCATTTTCTCAGAAAACTTCACCCCATAGTCCGTATCTTTTAAACGCCAAAGCGCTGAAAACAGGACATTTGTATCATGATCACCATGGGTCATTGGTGGGCTGTTGATGTCCACTTGTGGGCTACCACAGGCACCAGAACGAAGGGCATCGGATACAATTTCCAAGTCTAGCCCCGCTTTTTCAGCCGCAAGCAATCCTTCTGCAAGCGCGACAATCTGAACTGATCCCATCAGATTGACGATCAGTTTGTAAGCTGTACCGGAACCGATACCCCCAAAATGATATTGTTTTACAGAAAGGGGGTCTAGATAAGGTTGGGCCTTTGCAAGCGTTTCTGACGCTCCACCAATAAGGAGAGTAAGCTCACCAGCCGCCGCCGCTGTCGGCAGACCTGTAACCGGACAATCCAGATAATCAAAGCCATGTCTTTGCAAGGACTTTGACAAAACCTTCACCCAATCATGGGACAGCGTAGAGCATTCGATGGCCAATGTTCCGGCTTTAACCGGACCCGACAAAACGCCGCCATCACCGTTCCAAATGATATCAGACGCCGTATCATCCCCAACCATGGCAAATATTACATCGACATTTTCCGAAGCCTCACGAGGTGACGATGCGAGAATGGCACCTTGCCTGACAAGAGGAGCCGTTTTCGATGCTGTTCTGTTATAGATATGAAGTTGATGGCCAGCGGCTATCAGACGCTCAGCCATTCCGAAACCCATATTCCCGGTTCCCAGAAATGCAATTTTTGCCATTCGTTTCTACCTTTGGAAATTGGCCAAAAAAAACGGCGCCTGAAGAGGCGCCGCTTTTCTTAAATTTTGGGGACGCTTTTATGCAGAAGCAAGTGACACATTATTGTCAGTAAAGACAGTCTGCAATTCACCCGTTTCAAACATTTCGCGCATGATGTCACAGCCACCAACAAACTCGCCTTTTACATAAAGCTGAGGAATAGTTGGCCATTGACTGAAATCCTTAATGCCATCGCGGATAGCTGGATCACTTAAAACGTCAACACTTTGGAATTTCACATTCAAATGTGACAGAATTTGTACAGCTGTCGCAGAGAAACCGCATTGTGGAAAAACGGCGGTACCTTTCATAAACAGCACAACATCATTTGAGGAAACTTCTTGTTTGATGCGTTCTTCTGTAGCTTGATCAAGCATTTACATGTCCTTCTTAAACTTAAATCTTAGTTAGCTTTTGGGAACAGATGTCTGCAATGCGAGGGCATGCAGATCGTCACCCATTTTACCTTTAAGGGCTTCATACACCATTTGGTGCTGTTTGACACGTGGAATACCTTCAAAAACAGTTGATTCCACAAGTGCAGCATAATGATCGCCATCACCACGAAGGTCTGTAATACTAATCTTCGCGTCTGGAATACTTTCCAAAATCAGACGTTCAATTTCACTTGCATCCATCGCCATATATATCTGCTCCTAATCAATGGCCGGGCACAGTCATCAAATCCGGTAGCCAGTTGGCATGGACTTGACGAATGTCATCTAATGATATGGCCTTTACGTTTGCTATATTCAATTCATTATGACCGGTCGTTCCAATTAATTGAAGTGGAACATTGGCCTTTTGTGCCATTTGTGTGATTTCGTCCACTACATTAGCAGTTGCTGTGACGATATATCGCGCCTGATCTTCAGAAAAATAGGTACCATGAAGCGGCAAATCACTCGATACATCGATGTCAGCGCCGATATTTCCAGCCAGTGCCATTTCACTAAGGGCAACGGCAAGACCACCATCCGAAATATCATGGCAGGCAGAAATCATACCATCATGAATGAGGGAACGCACAAAATCACCATTCTGTTTCTCTATTTCAAGGTCCACTTTTGGCGGTGCGCCTTCTTCGCGTCCTTCAATTTCACGCAAATAGATGCTTTGTCCCATATCACCGGATGTTTCACCAATTAAAAGAATGCTTTCACCTTCTGCTTTAAAGGCAACTGTCATCATATGATCAGACTGCTTGAGAATACCAATGCCACCAATAGCCGGTGTTGGATGAATACCGGTTCCGTTGGTTTCGTTATAAAGGGAGACATTGCCGGACACGACGGGATAGTCAAGCGCTTTACACGCAGCCCGCATGCCATCAATACACCCCACAAACTGACCCATAATTTCAGGACGTTCGGGATTACCAAAGTTCATGCAATCAGTAACGGCAAGCGGCACGGCGCCAGTTGCTGTCAAATTACGCCATGTTTCGGCAATAGCCTGCGCACCGCCCGTTTCAGGATCGGCAAAACAATATCGCGGCGTACAATCTGTTGTGATCGCAAGGGCTTTATCGGTACCATGAATACGAACAACGGCCGCATCACCGCCAGGACGTTGGATCGTGTCACCCATGACCATATGGTCATACTGTTCCCATATCCATTTACGACTGGCAATTTCAGACGATCCCATGATTTTTATTAGCGCGTCAGACAGATCATTGCTCGGCGTTACATCTTCAGCTTTGATCGGGGCAGGGGCCTCTGTTTTAACCCACGGGCGGTCATATTCTGGAGCTGCGTCAGCAAGTGGTGCAACGGGAAGATCCGCAACAACGTCTCCGCCCATAGTGAGAACCATCTTCCCGGTATCGGTTACTTTACCGATGATCGCGAAATCAAGTTCCCATTTTTCGAAAATCTTGCGGGCTTCGTCTTCATGCCCCGGTTTCAACACCATCAGCATGCGTTCCTGACTTTCAGAAAGCATAATCTCATACGGGGTCATGCCTTCTTCACGGATAGGGACATGATCGAGATCGATCAGGATACCCACACCGCCTTTATCCGCCATCTCAAAAGACGATGATGTCAGGCCCGCGGCTCCCATATCCTGAATGGCCACGATGGCGTCAGTTGACATCAGTTCAAGACAGGCTTCCAGAAGGAGTTTTTCGGTAAACGGATCACCCACCTGTACAGTCGGACGTTTTTCTTCAGTGTCATCATCAAATTGGGCAGACGCCATGGTCGCACCATGAATACCGTCCCGGCCGGTTTTTGAACCCACATAAACAACAGGGTTGCCGATACCGGCTGCTGCTGAGTAAAAGATTTTATCTGTATCTGCGATACCCACTGTCATGGCATTTACGAGAATATTACCGTCGTAGGAGCTGTGAAAATTAGTTTCACCGCCAACTGTTGGAATACCCATGCAGTTACCATATCCGCCAATACCGTCAACCACACCAGACACCAAGTGCCGGGTTTTGGGATGATCCGCATCGCCGAAACGAAGCGCATTCATATTGGCGACAGGGCGTGCGCCCATTGTAAAGACATCCCGCAAGATACCGCCAACACCGGTTGCAGCCCCTTGATAGGGTTCAATGAAGGACGGGTGATTATGGCTTTCCATTTTAAAAATGGCGGCCTGACCGTCCCCGATATCGACAACACCGGCATTTTCGCCGGGTCCGCAAATCACCCAAGGGGCTTCTGTCGGGAGGGTTTTAAGCCATTTTTTGGAAGATTTATAAGAGCAATGTTCGCTCCACATGACCGAAAAGATACCAAGTTCTGTCAGATTGGGTTCACGTCCCAAAATCTCCAGCACCCGTTCATATTCGCTTTCCGATAATCCGTGCTCTGCAACGGTTTCTTTCGTTATATTTGTCATATCAGTGTTCAGCTCAGAGAATTGATAAGATGGTCGAAGAAGGTTTTCCCGTCCGTGCCGCCAAGCTCATTAGAGATCAGGCGTTCAGGATGTGGCATTAGCCCAAGGATGTTTCCAGCCTTGTTATAAATGCCCGCAATATTATTTCGGGACCCGTTGATATTGGTATCGTCAGAAACATTGCCATCAGTATCGGCATATTTAAAGGCAATTTGCCCTTCACCTTCCAAGCGATCCAGTGTTTCATCATCGGCGAAGAAATTGCCGTCATGATGAGCAACAGGAAAACGGACGATCTGTTCTTGCTCAAACGAGCCCACAAATCGCTGGTTCTTCGTGGTTACTTTCAGATCAACATCTTTACAGATGAATTTCTGATTGGCGTTCCGTAGAAGCGCGCCGGGAAGCATTCCCGTTTCTGTCGCTACCTGGAAGCCATTACAAACGGCAAGAATAGGAGTGCCAGATGCAGCCTTTTTTACAACTTCGCGCATAATCGGTGAATTTCCGGCAATTGCGCCACACCGCAAATAATCGCCGTAAGAAAATCCGCCAGGAATGGCAATCAAGTCTGTTTCTGGTAATTCACTGTCTCCGTGCCAAACCATGGCTGGAGCACTTCCCATTGACTGCTCAATTGCAACTTTCATGTCGCGATCACAATTGGAGCCAGGAAATACAATAACTGCGGCCTTCATTGGTCTCAGTCTCCTTCAATAGAGTATGGGTCCGAAACCCTAGTCCAACAATTCTACAGCGTAGTTTTCTATGACCGTATTGGCCAGCAACTGGGTGCACATTTTGTCAACCTCAGCTGGTGCATCTTCTTTCGAAATATCACCAAGTTCCAGTTCGATCACTTTGCCTTGACGAACTTCACCAATTTTATCAAATCCCAGTCCATGAAGGGCGTGGGAAATTGCTTTTCCTTGAGGATCAAGAACACCGTTCTTCAAAGAAATTGTTACGCGAGCTTTCATCTATTTGTTACCTTGCAATCAGTAGCCAAGAAAAAAGGCGCAAATTTTGCGCCTTTGGTTTTATTGTATTGCTGTTGGACCTTTAAGATCTCCGGGACCACCTTCGGGTAATATACCCAATCGGCGTGCAACTTCCTGATAAGCATCTTCAACACCGCCCAGATCCCTACGGAACCGGTCTTTGTCGAGTTTCTCATTCGTTGCAACATCCCAAAGCCGACAGTTATCTGGACTGATCTCATCAGCCAGGATAACTTGCACTTCATCCTCTTCATAAACGCGACCAAATTCCAATTTGAAATCGATCAGTTTAATGCCGATGCCGCAGAAGAGGCCAGATAGAAAATCATTCACCCGAAGAGACTGTGACATGATTTCATCAAGTTCTTGAGGGGTCGCCCAGCCGAATGCCGTAATATGTTCTTCGGAAACAATCGGATCGTTCAACTCATCTGACTTAAAGCAATATTCGATAATGGCTCTAGGCAGCGTTGTTCCTTCGGTAATACCAAGGCGGGAACAAATCGAGCCCGCGGCAACATTTCGTACAATCACTTCAACTGGAATGATTTCCACTTCCTTTATCAGCTGCTCTCTCATATTGAGACGACGGATAAAATGGTTTTGAACACCAATGTCAGACAATTTGACCATCAGATGTTCTGAAATACGATTATTCAAGACACCTTTGCCCGTAACAGTGGACTTTTTTTCACCATTGAATGCTGTGGCATCATCCTTGAAATACTGAACGAGAGTACCGGGCTCCGGTCCTTCAAAAAGGACTTTTGCTTTTCCTTCGTAGATACGTCTACGGCGGGACATGGATGTCACTCCAACATAAGGGCCAAAAATCAGGCCTAATAAGTAAAATAGGGACGGTTTTCTCATTTTCCAAATAATGAAAACACTGTTTCAAATTGGAGGATCCGTCCGGGTCACCAGTCACGATCTGGCAAATTCAAGCGGAACATAGTTCAGAAGTTCCGCAAACACAATATGCCGTTATAGCGAATGGTAAGAAATAATTTAAAAAAAAGAACTTGTTGACCCTCGCATCAAGAACCATTTTAGGTGTATAGAGTTGTGAATAACTGAAATTCGGCGTTTTTTATTGAACTTATGAGAAATTTGAGGGCCTCGGGATGTCTGGTATAGAAGATCTTGGTAAAACACATGAAAACAAGTTTGCGCATGACAGCGATATGGAATTTAAGTCCATAGCCAGACGGAATAAGCTTCTTGGCCTTTGGGCGGCTGACTTGATGGGCCTTTCCAGTGAAGCCGCTGAAACCTATGCCAAGGAAGTCGTGATTGCTGATTTGGAAGAAAAAGGGGATGAAGACGTCTACCGGAAAATTCGTCAGGACCTTGATTCAAAGAATGTTGAAATGTCTGACCATCGCATTCGCCGCGAAATGGAAGATTTGCTTGCGACTGCGAGAGAACAAATTCAGAACGGTTAAGTTCTACCAATGGATATTGAAAAGGCCGGCGAACAATATCGTTCCGCAGGCCTTTTTACGTTCTGGTGCTAATAAAGAATTAAAAACATCACTCCAAATAGATATTAAACTCTAAAATGCACTCTATCCGGGTTAGTCGACTTATCCTGACTTTGCCCTCGACTAGAAATGCATCTCAAAAAAAACTTATAGTCCTTAGCTATCTTCAATATTGATAGAAAAAAAGGAAATTATTTATTCAAATATTTCAAACATAGATTGTATTACAAAATTTATTTATTAATGTTATTGAATGTAATACTATGAAAACACAAAACAAATCATAAAAAACACAACAGTGAGCCGTTTTGATGTTTTCATACTTTGTACAATCAATACTGCGTAGACGTGCTTTAAAATTCCTGACTCTGATTTTTCTATATTTGTCCTGTGGGCCTGCATTTGCAGATATCGATCTAACTGAGGCCGAGAAAACTTGGCTTCTCGAACATCCTGTTGTTCAAATTGGCATCGATAGTGATTACGCACCCTATAGCTTTCAAACCCATCAAAAAATTTATGAAGGCATTGCACCAGACTTCCTTGTGCAGATTTCACAGATAACTGGCTTGAAATTTGACGTAATACCGGATCTGACATGGCCGGAAATTCTGGATGGAGGGAAAAACAAGACACTTGACGTCATCGCGACGGCAACAAAATCGGCGGAAAGGGGAGAATTTTTCAATTTTTCCCAGATTTATATTAATACACCGCTGGTTATCATGAAACAGAAGGGAAATCCGCGCATCCGTCACGCTTCTGACTTGATTGGAAAAAAAGTTGCGTTGGTCGCAGGCTATTCCTCTACCAGACAAGTGCTCGGCGATTATCCTGATATCAACCCCAAAATGGTGAAGACTCCTCTGGAAGGACTGCAGGCTGTCGCCATTGGTGAAGCGGATGCCTATATTGGCGTTCTTGGCGTAAGCACCTATGTTGCGCGTGAATACGGGCTAACCAATTTAGTTGTTAGCGACCGATATAACTCACAAAGCAACGGTCAACGATTTGCAGTGCGTAAAGACTGGCCTGAGCTTGCCAGTATTCTTGATAAGGCTCTGGATCAGATGCCGCTTAAAAAGAAAAACAAAATCGTCAATAACTGGATTCCGGTTCTCGACAGTAAAATCCTCACATCCAATCAAACCCCTTTATTCACCCTTAGCCAAGAAGAAGAGGCCTGGTTACAACAAAACAGAACTCTCAATATCGGTGTGATGAATTCCTGGCCGCCCATGGATTATGTGGATGAAAAGGGTCGTCCCAAAGGTATTGGCACCGATTTCGTTCATCTTATCAACAAGCGCCTGAACGGGGCCCTTAATCTAAAACCTGCCGAATGGTCTATCAATCTAAAGAAATTGAATGCTGGAAACCTTGATGCAATCCTGGATATAACCCCGACGGATGCTCGCCGTCAAAAGTATGGCTTCACCACTCCTTATGTCACGGTACCTCATGTGATCTTTGGGAAGAAAGGGGCGCCCTATATCGGGACACTTGAAGATTTAAACGGGAAAAAAGTCGGCCTGGAAGAAGGTTTCTTTCTGAGTGATCTTCTTAAAGTTTCCCACCCTGAAATTCAAATCGTTACTTTTCAGACATCGAGTGATGCATTGGATGCGGTGAGTAAGAACAAAGTCGACGCCTATATCGGAAATAGGGCTGTCGCGATGCATATTATTCGCAATGAGTTGATCGAAAACCTTGTTGAACACGGGAAAATCAAAGGGACATCATCGATAAACGCGATCGCTGTTCGAAAAGAGTCTACGGTCCTGCTGGGAATTTTACAAAAAGCGCTGGATAGTATTTCTGTAGGTGAACAAAAAGCAATTACCAAGGATTGGATTGAAGATCCACAGCGCTACCTCCTTTTAACACCTCAGGAAAGACAATGGCTAAAACGCCATCCTGTTGTCAGTGTCGCTGCGGATATAGCATTCCCCCCCATTGAGTTTGTTGGGTCTGACGGCGAATTCCAAGGCCTTGCTATGGAGTTTCTGGATGAAATTTCATCTTCACTCGGTATCGAGTTTGAAAAAGACACGACATCCAGTTGGGCAAGGAATGTAGATAAACTCAAGAACGGCCAGCTCGATATGTTTACAGCAGCAGCCGAAACGGCAGAGCGAAAGAAATTTGCTCTCTTCACCAGTCCTTATATGCAATTGCCTCTGGTCATTTTTGCTCTCAACAATGTTCCGTATATCGATGGCATATCTGGATTGAAGGGGAAAAGGGTTGCTGTCGTAAAGGGCTACGCCATTGTTGATAACCTGAAAGCAGGTAATCTTGGTCTCAATTTGGTCGAAGTAAATTCTATCGAAGAGGGGCTACAAAAGATCAATGACAAATCCGTTGATGCTTATATCGGCAGTATCCTTGTTACGAGCCACACTATTCGTGAACAAGGTTTTTCCAATATCCGCGTGGCAGGCGATACGCCCTTTAAAAACGAGATTGCCATGGCCGTCAGGCGAGATATTCCTGTTTTCCATTCAATATTACAAAAATCTCTGAACACGATAACGGACGAGAAGAGACGGGAAATTTTGGGTAAATGGGTAGGGTTGCAAACCCCATCGAAAACCGACTACACGTTTTTTTGGCAGATATCGGTTGGTGGCCTTACTATTCTCATTCTGTTTTTCAGCTGGAACGCTTATCTTCAAAGAAGAATACGACAACAAAACGCCGAAAGTAAAATTCTGCAGGACCAACTAAGACACGCACAAAAAATGGATGCTGTGGGCCAATTAACCGGCGGGATAGCTCATGATTTTAATAATATTCTTGCTATCGTTCTTGGTAATCTAGAATTACTTGAGGAAAGCAGTGGTCTTGCAGAAGCATCAAAAAAGCGCATTGAAACGGCAATTTCCGGTGCTAAACGGGGCGCTGACCTCACCCGAAAATTATTAAACTTTTCCCGTGAAGATACAGGCGGTAGGAAAACAATTCTGGTGAATGATTTCATCAAGGGGATCGAAGAGTTAATCGTCAAGTCCCTGACGGTCGCCGTCGATATTCAGTTTAATTTGAGCAACGAATTATGGTTGGTGGATGTTGATGTGGGCGATCTGCAGGATGCCATTGTTAACCTAGCTATCAATGCAAGAGATGCAATGCCGGAAGGCGGCACCCTCATAATTGAGACAAAAAACAAGATCCTGGATGAAGAATACGTAAATTTGAACCCTCAGGCAAAACCGGGAAACTATGTCATGATCTCAATCAGTGATACCGGGATGGGCATGGACCCAGATATCAAAGAGCGCATTTTTGAGCCTTTTTTCACGACAAAGGAAATGGGCAAAGGAACCGGACTTGGATTAAGTATGGTTTACGGTTTTGTGAAACGGTCTGGTGGACATGTCACGATTAATTCTCAACTGGGTGAGGGGACTACTTTCCAAATTTATCTACCCTGTGCGAAAAATCAGA
>PJEL010003319.1_pt1 | contig 13890 bp, 9 predicted proteins | sample 1853271 | NCBI WGS metagenome assembly PJEL01 (sample SAMN08108733, study PRJNA415343) | Invertebrate metagenome, whole genome shotgun sequencing project. | host: Globobulimina | place: Sweden: Gullmar Fjord | collected 2015-08 | reverse complement strand
TTTCTTGAACCTTAAAATTGTTCAATCTAGAAAGATAGATGAAGATAGCTAATCCTCATCTAATTTTTATATGATACTAATGTAAAGGCTTCCATTTGAAGAATATCTGATAATCGGTCTTTTCTCTAGGGAAAAAATCGGTTTTAGATACAAATTGATATACGTCTAGTATATCTAATAAATAAACACTTTGATTAATAATAAATTATTCCTAAATTTTATAAACAATTTCCTATTAATTAATAATGAAAGAAAAAATAAAAAATCTGATATTAAAACATAAATGGAAAGATGTAATGGTATATGATTTGAATAAATTTGAGAGTTTATTTAAAAAATGGCAAAAATTAATGCCTGATATAAAACCTTTTTATGCAATCAAATGTAACTCAAACATAGAAGTTATAAAAAAATTATCTAAACTAGGAACCGGATTTGATTGCGCTTCAAAACAAGAAATGACTAAAGTTTTAAATATAAATAAAGATCCAAGCAATATTGTCTTTTCAAATCCTTGTAAATATGAAGAAGATATTAGATTTGCTTTTAAACATGAAGTTTATAAAATGACTTTTGATTGTGTCGAAGAATTAGAAAAAATAAGTAAAATAAATAAAAAATTTGATTTAATATTAAGAATATACGCAAATGATAATACTGCGAAGTTTAAATTAAGTAATAAATATGGCGCTTTTGATTATGAATGGAAAAAGTTATTTGAAACTGCTAAAAATTTAAATTTAAATATTACAGGAATAAATTTTCATATTGGATCTGGAGCTCAAAACCAAGAAACATATATAAAAGCTTTAAAGGACTGTAGGGATTGTATAGATTTGGGAAAAAAATATAACTTTAATATAAATTTAATTGATATTGGAGGAGGATTTAGTGAAAAGAAAATAGAAGCATTTTCAAAATCAATTAATAAAGGAATCAAAGAATATTTTAATAATGAAAATTTTATTTTTATTGCAGAACCCGGAAGATATTTTGCTGAAACTAGTGTGAAATTATATACAAGAATTTTTGGTAAAAAAGAAAGGAAAGGCAAATATTATTATTGGGTTTCAGATGGTGTTTATGGTTGTTTCAATTGTGAATTGCATGGGGAATTTCCTCCAAATCCAGAATTTATAACTTCAACTACTAATTCTAAAAAATATATTTCTACAATTTTTGGTCCTACTTGTGATATTGAAGATCAAGTTTTAGAAAATTATAAAACTATAGAATTGAATATTGATGATTACATCATATGGAATAATATGGGAGCATATACTATTGTAGCAAGCACAGATTTTAACGGAATAGATCAAACAAAACCTATGGCTATTTATATTGATGGAAAAAATTTAAAATATCATGTTAGTATTATTTAAAAAAGAATAATCAATTGTTTATTTTAAATACTTTTTTGGTGTCCTTTATTATAAACTTTACTAATATATACTGCTTCCATTTGGAATTGATCTGATAATCGGTCTTTTCTCTATGAAAAAAACTGGTTTTAGATACAAATTGACATACGTCTAGTATATATACTATTCGTATATGAAGATGCGGAAAAAGGTCATTGATACTCAATAAGTTACGATCAATTATCAGTACATCTTCAAATGGGATGAGTATATTAACTTCAAAATTTAATTTGGATATGTACAATTTTGCATTTTTCTAATATTATTATTAACTTTAATAAAATTTAAAAATTCAATCATAGTATTATGAAAAAACTAAATAAACTAAAATACATTTTATTTTTATTACTATTTACAATTATTGATTGTAATAATAATAATGACGACAATAAAAATAATAATAAAATTAAGGAAAATAATCCAATTAGCAACACGGATTCTTCAAGTGGAAATAATTTACAAGGCAATTCACCTATATATAATCATAACGCTAATCAACAATCTTTTTATTTAAAACCGAAAAATAAATTAGAATTATGTAGAGATTGCAATAAATATCATCCTAAATGTGCGAATTGTAATGATAAAGAATGGGATTTACCAGTAGAAGTATTGCTTAATAATCAAAATATTTTCCCAGGAAAAAAACTTCATTTAATTTGCAAAAATACAAACACTCAATTTATACCTAATCCAAACAAACTTAATTGGACCCCCCCATCTTATCCAGCTAAAGCTCCGGTATTATATTTTTATTCTAAAAATAAAAAAAGGAAATGTACTTTAAAATTTAATATTAATAAAGAACGATGTATTAATCTTTCTTATCCACAATATGATCCAAAGATTGGTTGGGAGTTTACTTGTGATTCTAATAGTAATATATTAAAATTTAAAGATGACAAAAAATTACCATTTTTATATTATACTTTTTTATTTCCTAAAAATCTTATACCTGAAAAATATAATAAAAGTGGGTTTATTGTAAAAAATCATGAACTCATACCTTTTTTACGTGAAAAACTTCTTAAGTTAGGTTTAAATGAATCAGAAATTACACATTTTATTCTATATTGGTATGAAAAACTTTCAAAATATAAATCTGTATTTATACATTTTTTAGTGGATGATGAAGTAAATAATTTGCTTCCAATGAATAAAGAAATAGATCCTAAACCTAAAGAAAATGAAATAACAGAACGTAGAATTATGATGTTATATGATGAAAATATTCCTAATAATTTTGTTCCCGAACAACAGCTAGATAATTTTAAAAAAATTGATAGAAATAAAGATATTGTTATTATTGAATGGGGTGGAATAAAGATTACAAAACCGTTCTCAAAACTTTAAACTTGATTATAAAAATATACTACTCATATATTAAGATTCGAAAAAAGATTGTTGTTACTCAATAAGTTAAAATAGGTTTTGCTTACATCTTGAAGTGGAAGTAGTATATTAATTCCACTTAAGATCAAATTAGCTTAGTTCTAAACATTCAATTTAGATTTATTATATTTTTTCTTCTTATTACTAATATGATTAATTTCTCCTCTACTAACACTAATTATTGCACCAATTGTTATACCAGTAAATAATAAAGAAGTTCCTCCCATACTCAAAAAAGGTAATGTTAAACCAGTAACAGGTATTAAACCTACAGCAACGGACATATTTATCATTGCTTGCATAACCATTAAAAGAGAAAGTCCAATAGTCATTAATGCTCCAAATAAGTTTTTTGTTTCAGTCATAATTGTAATTCCTCGATATAATAAAAGAATGTATAATAATAAAACAAAAATAGCACCAATTAATCCATATTCTTCAATTAAAACAGCATAAATGAAATCTGAATAAGGATGAGGTAAAAAATTTCTTTGAATGCTTTTACCGGGACCTTTTCCATATAATCCTCCTGAAGCAATAGCAATATAGGATTGTTTTGTTTGAAACGATAACTCTCCAGTTATAAAAGATTTAACTCTATTAATAGCTGTCTTACCTCTTTGGCCAATTCCTAAAGCAATAATACATGCAAACACCCCTATTAAAATATATATTGAAATATATTTAATCGGAATTCTTCCAATAAACATAAGAACCAAACAAGTTCCAAAAATTAATACTGCTGTTGATAAATTAGTTAGAGCTACTAAACCACAAATCGAAGTGGACCAAATAGCCAAAGGAACAAAAGCTTCATAAAAACTTTCAATTTTATTTTGTTTTTTTGCTAAAAAAAAGGCTAAATAAGTGATTAAAGCAAATTGAGCTAAATCTGAAGGTTGGAATGTTTTATTAATAATTGGAATTGTAATCCATCTTGATGCTTCATTTATATTAGATCCATGCCTCCAAGTAAATAATAATAATGGAACAGATATCCATAATCCAATTTTTGATAGACCAGAATAATATCGATAATCCAAATTATGAGCTAACCATATTGCTCCAATACTCATAATTATTAATAATAAATGTTTAATTAAATAATATTCAGTATTACCTTGCATCTGTCTATATGCTAAAGAGCTTGTTGCACTATAGACTACCATAGTACTTATTACTGATAACATTATTACAATTCCCCATATAACAATATCTCCTTTAATTTTTTTGCTTAACCAATTTTCCATTTTTTAACTTTTTTTAATTATATATTATTGTAATTTTTATCTTTATTATTAATTAAGCAATAAAAAATTTTAAAATTATTTGAAAAATAGTTATATTAATATATAAATATCAAATTAATTTAAATTTAAAATTCATGATACAAAATAATAATATTAAAAATTCAATTATACAAATTTTAACTATTTCTTTGCTTATCTTAATTTTTATTTTTGCTTAAATATATTCCTTTCTAATTAAAAGTTAATTTTAATTCTATTAAGTTTCAATTAGTTTTAGTTTTACTAAAAGTATTTGAAATGCAAAAACAGATTATTGACATCAAAGAAGCTAAAGCTAGATCAATTTTCAATACCTTTAAAAAATAGAATAGTATATAATATAAAGCAAATTTCCTTTGAAAATATAATAAAAAAATCAAGATTATTTAAACCTTTTTATAAATATTCAATATCCTAAATTTTAATTAAAATCTTTATTTTATATTATAGAAAAAATAATATTACTAAAAATAATTTTTCCTTAATAGAAATAGTACTTTTATTTCTTAATATAAATATACCTACAAAATAGCAAAATGATTATAATTATAAATATTTTACATATTATAATATTAATTTTCAAAAAAAAATATATTTTTTATAAAAATTATGATAATTTTTTGGGTAATTAAAAAATATTTTATTAAATTTTAAATAGATATTTTATTAATTTTTCAAGAAAATAAAAGTTATGTCATTTTCAAATAATATTAAAAAAATTAAATTATATAATATAATTAGTTTATATATAATTAGTTTATTTTTTGTATTTGCTTGTAGCAACAAAAAATATAGAAATCCAAAACAAAATAAATTAGAAATAAATAATAAAAAAGCAGGAATTGAAGATGAAGATCCAGATATAGAAATTAAAAAAGCTCAAACAAAAGCAGGTATTTCTACTATAAAAAATTTAGAGGAAATGCTAGATGATATTGAGAAAAAAGAAAAGGATTTAAGAGGTAAAGAAAAAAATATTAAAAAACAAGAAAAAATAAAAGAAGAACAAGTAAGTGAATTAGAAACAGAAAAAGAAAAATTAAAAAAAGAAAGAAAAAATATTGAAAAAAGAATTGCTGATGAGAAAAATTTATTAGCTTCCAAAGCTCAAAAAGTAAAAGAAAAGGAACAAATAAAAGAAAAAGAAGAGATAGAAGAAATTGGAGAAATAGGAGAAATAAAAAAGAAAACACATAAAAATATAGAAGTAAATGAGGCAGAGGTTAAAGCAGCAAAAAAGAAATTTGATACTATTTCAGATAATGTAATAAAAGAAATAAAAAATAAAGGAGGTTTTGAAAGAGTGCATAGATTATCTAATGACAATTTGCGAAAATTTATAAAGGCATTTGAAAATTTAAATGAAAAATATGATAATATCAGAAATGAAATTATTGCAAAAAAATTAAATATAAATGTAAAAAAACCTCTAAAAAAAATCAATATAGAATTAAAAAAATTAATATTAGAACTTAATATAATGTTAAAAAATCCTACTATTGGAAATTCTCCTTTTGATGCATTAAAAATTAGTAAAATAGTTTTACATAATGTAAATAAACTTATTAATGACATATCTAATAATGATTATAAAGAAAAAATAATAAATATATTTGAAGATAATCTTAAACTACATTTAGATCTTTTAGAGGATATAAATAAATTAAATATTTCTATTTTTTATTTAAGAGGTCATATTGAAAATAAAACTCCAATACATAAAAAAGAACAATTATTAGAAGAATTTAATAAAAAATATTTTATAGAAAACAGCAATAATATTCCTAAGGTAGAAAGTTTAATTAATGAAATTAATAAAGAAATTAAAACTCTTATTAATAAAAAAACTCCTTTGTTAAGTGTGCATTCTGAATTTGAAGCAATAGAAGAAGATTTTAATGATCTAGAATTTACTAAAAACGAAGAATCAGATATAAAAGTTTTAAAGGGTAATCTGCAATTTTTGGATCTACATCCATTGTTTGGAGCACGTCTAAGTAAAAAACTTATTACTAAAGAATTAAAACAATTAATGAATATAGATTCAAAAAAGAATTCACCTAATAATACAAAGGAAGATAGGAGGTTATATAAGTTATTAAAAAATCACATAAGTACACATAAGAAATTAATAAAAGAACTTAAAGACGCTGATCCAATTATATCTTATATTTATATTCATTTAGATGACAAAAAAAGTATTTTAGAAATTGATATTGAATTAGCAAAAACTAGATTAGAAAAAAAATTAAATAAAGTAAATTTAAAAATAAGTAATACTGTTTTAAATAATAAATATTTAAATATAATTACTAATGATACTTTAACAAAAGAACAAAAACAAGAAATTTCAGATATAAATAAAGAAACAAATGAGATTATTTCTGAATTAGAAAATAATCAAAAAGCCTTTGAAAAAGAACTCAATAGTAGAATAAAACCTAAAGAAGACAAAGAAAAGCAAATAAATATTATAAAAGAAGAAAACCAAAGACAAGAAAAACTTAAAGAAGATAATCGCAAAGAAAGATTAAAAAAAGAAAAAGAAAAAGAAAAAGAACAAAAACAACAAATAAAGCAAAAAAGAACAAAAGAAGAAGTGAAAAAGAAAGAAAAAGAAATAAATTCTAAAATAGAAGCTATAAAGAAAAAGAAAGAAGAATTTAAATTATTAGAACAACAGAAAGAAACTATTTCCCAAGGAAAAGATTTAGATGAAAAGATTGAAAAACTTCGTGCAGAAATTGCAGAGATATCACCTCCATGCAAAAAAAGTGAATATAGCGAAGACTTGATGAAAGAAGAAGAAGAAGAAGAAGAAGGTGAAGAGTAAAAAGAAGGGGTTTAATTGATACATTATTTATTTTATTAAAGCTATGTATAATTTATCTATACATAGCTTTTTTAATATCTAATTTTATCTCTTTCTAATATCTTAATTATGGAATGAGAGTATTGCAAAACTAATTTTGCGTAACAAAAATCTAGCTTTGCGGACATTTTAGAGTGCCGAGCTGACGCTCGACACTCATTTTGCAATGCTCTCGGAATATCAATCTAAGCTAATTTATTTTAATTTGAATTATATAAATATGTTTTTAAAAATAATAAATAAATAAATTTCACTAAAAATTACATTTTTTTAATGCTCAAATTTATTCATCTGCTGATTAAATAAATATTTTAATATTTAATTTTATATAATTAAAATATAAAAATTTAAAATTTATTGAAATTTTTTAAGAAAAATTTGTGTTCTATTAAAAATATTTGTTAAATTTTTAATAGAAGTTATTTATTAAATTTTTAAGAAAATATAATTATGTTTATATATAAAAAAACTATAAAAATAAAAACATATAGTAAGTTAATCTTATATATGTTAACATTAGTTTTTGCTTTTGCATGTAATAGTAAAAGTGAAACTGAAAATGCAAACAATAAAAATATTGAAGAAGCTAGAGACAGAACAGTTGAAGTTAAAAATCAAAAAGCAGGCTATCATAATGATTATGAAGAAAGTACAAGAAAAAGAATATCTCCTAGGGAGTTTTCAGCTGGAGCAGTATATGATGATCATTTACAAACAATATTTGCAAATGCATTAAAAAAGTTCAGACAAGGTATGACAGCTGTAGAAAGGGCTCAGAAACGATATTCAAATTTGAATAAATTTCCTTTCTTAACACCTAATAAAAGAGCCTTTGATAATATACATTTACTACCAGATGTAAAACATCATGTTAATAGAACTATTAAAAAAGGACGAAAAATAGTTGATTATGCTAGACATCATCGAGCTACTGAAAAAGCTATAAATGAATTAAAAGAAGCTGCAGCTAATCACCATAATCATCCATTCAGAACTTTACGTAAAAGTGAAAAAGCTTTAGAACATCAAGCTCATATTCTTAATAATATTCCAAAAAATAAAAGAACATATGAAATTGATTTCTTCCATAAATTTAGAAAGCATCTTCAAGAGCATATTAAAGAGCTAGAAAAATTATTAAATCTTAAAAATAAAAATCCTCATGTTTCTGGTGTATATCTTTATTCTTTATTAGATCCATTTAAAAAAATGCATCAAAATAGCCATCATAAAATAGGAATTGAAGCTCATCATTATAATGTACCATTAACTAAAGGATTTGGCCATAAACTAAGAAGAACACTTATTCCAAATGGAGTTATTAGATTATCTAAATTATTACCTGGACAAATTAGAGCTATAAATCGTCTAACTGAAAAAATGGATAAATTAACCAATCATATTTGTAAAGAAATAAAACAATATGAAAATCATAATAAAAAGAAAAGAGATAGAATATTAAATAGAAAAAGAAGAGAGGATATTAGAGATGAAGAAAAAGCAGTAATGAGACATGTTGATCATAAAGTTCATAAACACCATGAAAATAATGCTAGAAATAAAATGGAGAAAAAACTTAATGATATTGAACATGAGATAATGACAATTACTAAAAGAGCTGAAAATAGAGCTCGAAGCATTAAAGATAGCCATAGAATAGTTAAAGAAAAAATTAAAGAGCTTAATACAGAAGAAAAAAGGGTACTAAAAAAAATAAATAAAATCATAGATGATACAGAGCATAAAATAAGAAAAGATGTTCAACATGCTCCACATGAACATAAAATTATTAATGAAATGGAGGATAAAATTCATAAAGAAATAAGAACTAAATATGTTAAGAGAATGAGAGATGATTTTAAGAAATATAGAAATCAAATAGAAAAGCATGGTCATAAACCTAAACATCCTATTATTCATAAATTAGCTAAAGAGCTACATTTGATTAAAGATAAACATAAAAAACACTTAAAACATGTAAAGCAAAAACATATAAGAAAAATGCATGAAATAAAACAAGATCATAAAGACAAAATCCGTCATATGAAAAATAAAGGTCATAGAAACCAGATTCATCATGATATACAAAAAAGAATAAACGATCATCATGAGTCAAGCATGCAAAGTGTACAAAGACATCAGCAAAAGCAAATAACTGAAATGAAAAATGAAATGAAAAATGAAATGTCTGAAATAGATAAACTTAAAGATCATGATAAAAAAGAAGATCTTAGAGAAAGAGCTAGAAATTTAACTCATACTCACAGAGAGGATCTAAGAATAATGACAGAAAACCATAAAGATGTTATTAATAATTCGATTAAAAAACATAAAGATGATATTAAACATATTCAAAACAGAAGAGAAGAAAAAGCTGATGAAAAAGATGAAGAATCATTAGATTCAGATGAAGATGAATTTGATAAAGAAGATGAAGAAAATGAGAATAAAGAAGAATATGAAACTGAAGATATCGAAAATATTGTATAGAAATACTTAGGTAAAATAAAAAGGGCTATGTTAAATTAAAAATTAATATAGCCCTTTTTTTATATTTAAATAATTAACTTGCATTATGCAAGCTTTATTATATAAGCTATTTTTTGCTATAGAAACAATACTATTAGAAATTTTAAAGCTTGATTGCATAAGTCGAGTAATTAATTTATACCATAAAAACATCACATTTCTTATAATTTAAAATAACTATTCTTATTAATTTTATTTTTTAATTGCGGTTCCTTCCCATTCATAAGTCTTAGCATTTAATTTATAAACTTTAGGATCATTAAGAGAATCGTAATAGAGATCTATTTTGATTTTTGTTGGGGCTATTGTAAATGAACCTTGGAAATTACTTAAAAAATATGGAGAATAAGAAAAAATATCAATAAAATAATATTTTTCTTTAATAAGAGTTGGAATTATTTTTATGATATCATCAAGATTTTCCATTGGGATCAAATTAATAGCTAACAATTTAAAATAAAAGTTTTTAAAAATGTTGTTAGTTGCTGTCAAAGTACCTGAAATAGCACCTGTTCTAGAACTCCATATATCATCCATCTTAAAGATTACTAATTTATTAAAACTTATCATTGTTGTTATTTTATTTTTTTCTAAATCATATAAATCAATAGCAAATTCTAATTGTTTCCCATCTCTTATGATTACTAAATTTATATTTTTCTTATTTGATTTATTCATAATCATATCCAAATCGATTAGATTAGGGCCAATTTTTTTACCATTAACAGACCATATTATATCTCCATTTTTCAATTTACCATCTGCAGAAGAATTTTTCAGAACATTTTTAATTATTATAGCATTAGCATTAGATTTTGGAAAATTAATCATATATTCTTTTAGTTTTTCTTTTGGGAAAAAACGATGTTTTATTGCTTTTGACAAAGAATAAAGTCCAGTAATAACTCCAATATGCTTTCTTATAGGGGGGGTATTATTAAGAATAAATTTCATTGCATATCTTATATATTCAGGATGGACTGCCAAAGCAAATGTCCTATCTCTTGCAAAATTTAAAGCAATAACTTTTCCTTTTGTATCAAAAACAGGAGAACCACTAGATCCACCTTTTGTATTTAAAGATAGTTTTATATAATGTTGTGGCATAGGTCCAGTTATCCCATAAATGTCAGATACATTTCCAGTATGAACTGAAAAACTTTTTCCATCATTATTTCCAATAATCATTATTGGTTGATTAGAATAAGGATTATTTTTACTAAAATTTAATTCTTTAACTTCTTTAGGTATTTGTTTTGGATCAACTTTTAAAAATGCAAAGTCTAGCCATGGATCATAATATATTAATTTTGCATCAGTTCTTGTTCCATCCTGAAAGATTATATCATGCTTACCAATTATAGCTCTTCCAGATACATGTGCATTTGTTAATATTATTCCTTTTATTTTACATAATACTGATCCTGTTCCACTCCATTGTTGTCCTTGATCTAAATCTGAAGATAACGAAGACTTTACTTCTATTGTTACAACTGAGTTTTTTGCTTTTTCCATTATTTTATTACTAAAAATTTCTTTAGCAAAACAAGGAATCCATATATTAAAAAATATGATTACTAATATTAAAATTTTTTGATTTATTTTTTTTTTCATAATTATTTTATTTTATTGTTTTACTTTTCCATCCCATTGATTTTTCATCAAAATTATAATGCTTTAGATTAACATCTTTGTCCAAAAACATATCAATTTTTCTTATTCCTTTATCTTTAAAAAATGATTGCAAATCATAAATATGTCCTTCTAAAGAAAAAGTTTTTATCTTTTTCAATTCATTGAATATTATTAAAAAGTCTTGTAAACTATTTATTTTTTTATTATTTATTTTTTTCAAAATTATATTTTTAACTAATATCTTATTCGATTGATCACTATAATCATACCCAAGTGAAAATTGTTTCAAAATCAAAGTTTTTAAAGGGATTCCTAAGAAATTACAGTGGATATCATCTGCTTCAAATAAAATATAATCTCCAAAAGTTAAAAAAGATTTAATTTTATTTACTTCTAAGTTATATAATTCAATTTCTAAATTAATTTCCTTCCATTTTGTTTTGAGTATTTTATTTTGAGTTTTTGTATCAATCTCCTCTAAAGTATTTCGTAATATTGTCAATTTTATTTTATTAGTTTTAGAATTATTCATAGCCATATCAAAATCAACAAGATTAGGACCTATTCTTTTACCATTAATAGCCCAAATGATATCTCCATTTAACAATTTATTTTCAGAAGGAGATCCTTTTAAAGTTGAAATAACCTCAATTGCTTCTGTTCTAGACTTTCCAAATTTTTTTGCATGATCATATAGTTTCTTTTTAGGAAATTTTCTCATCTTAAATCCCTGAGCTAATGAATACATTTTTGTTATTACACCTATATGTTTTCTAATAGGCTTTTTATTTTGTCTTATAGATTTTAAAGCATACCTAATATATTCTGGATGTAAAGCTAAAGCATGCGTATCACCTCCAATCATTTTTAATCCTATAGTATCACCATTTTGATTAAATACAGGAGATATATTATGACTTACAGATGTATTCATACTTAAATTAAAAAATTGTTGAGGCAATAAATCATTATATAGTACATTTAAATTTGAAATAATCCCTTTTTGAACCGAAAAACTATTTTGACCACAATTATCTAAAACAAAAATTTTTTGATTCATTTTTGGATTTCTATTTACAAAATTTATTTGTTTAATATTTTTAGGAATTATTTTGGGATCAACTTTTAAAAAACAAAATCCTATCCATGGATCTTTATAAATAAATTTGGCTTCAGATTCTATACCATTAAAAAATCTAACTCTATATGAAGATATTATTATAGTATGAGTTGAATTACGAGTAATAATTATTCCTTTTTCTTTATCAATAATTGCTCCAGTTAATTCTTTATAACCGCCTAAATCTGGGATTCCAGTAGTAATAGAAGACCTTATTTCTATTATTAACATAGATTTTTGAGCTCTCTCTATGACCTCACTTTTTAGATCAGATTTAGCAAATGATGATTTAATTAAAAAAAAATTGAGATAAATTAAAAGATTAAGTATTAAAAGATTTTTCTTTTGTAATTTATTTCGAAGCATGATATAAGTTAGATTAATTTTATATAAATATTATTTTTATTCTTAATAATTGACCTAATATAAAAAATAAGAATCTTTTAACCAAGAAATCTCTCCGCATCAAGAGCAGCCATACAACCAGATCCAGCTGCAGTTACAGCTTGTCTATAAACTTTATCTTGAACATCACCACATGCAAAAACTCCTTCTATATTTGTTTTTGTAGTTCCTAATTTTACCTTTAAATATCCAGCTTCATCCATATCTAATTGATCTTTAAAGATTGAAGTGTTTGGTTTATGTCCAATGGCTACAAAAAAACCTTTTATTGGAATTTCTCTTTTCTCATCAGTTTTATTATTAATAATTCTTACTGCCTCAACTTCATCTTTTCCTAAAATTTCATCTGTTTCTGTATTCCAAAGAATTTCAATATTATGTTTTTCTTTTATTCGCTTTTGCATTATCTTTGATGCTCTCAACTTATTGCTCCTAACTAGCATATATATTTTTTTACAAATTCTTGAAAGAAATAGAGCTTCTTCAGCAGCAGTATCTCCTCCTCCTACTATAGCTACATCTTGATTTTTATAAAAGAATCCATCACATACTGCACATGCTGAAACTCCTTTTCCATTTAGTCTTTCTTCAGAAGGGATTCCCAACCATTTTGCAGAAGCCCCTGTTGAAATGATTACTGAATCTGCTTCTAAATTTATTTTTTTATCTACTATAATCTTAAATGGCTTTTTAGAAAAATCAACTGAGGTTACATATCCTGACCTTACTTCTGTTCCAAATCTTTCTGCCTGTTTTTGAAAATCTATCATCATTTGCGGACCTTGTACTCCATTTACATATCCAGGATAATTTTCTACATCTGTAGTTATTGTCAATTGCCCTCCTGGTTGATCTCCTTGATATAAAACTGGATTTAAACCTGCTCTTGAAGCATAGATTGCGACTGTGTATCCTGCTGGACCTGAACCTATTATTAATAATTTAACCTTCTCAATATTCATTTTATTCTAATTATTTTTATCTATAAATATACTAAATAAATATATTGATTCTCATATTTTAATAATTTTAAATAACGATTTAAATATTATAGTTCATAAATTTTTCTTATTTTGTAAAATACATTTTATAATTTTAGGCTTTGCATTGAATATACACATTCCAGATCAAGATGAATTTTTAATTATTTGAAAATTACTATTTATTCGACTATATAATTTTTCGGTAATTATCGGAATAGTGATAGAAAAAAATTCATCTATTGCT
>PJEL010003318.1_pt1 | contig 13896 bp, 9 predicted proteins | sample 1853271 | NCBI WGS metagenome assembly PJEL01 (sample SAMN08108733, study PRJNA415343) | Invertebrate metagenome, whole genome shotgun sequencing project. | host: Globobulimina | place: Sweden: Gullmar Fjord | collected 2015-08 | reverse complement strand
ACGTCAGTAGAACATCAACCATTAGTAAATTCAGCTGCTAAAGTTGCGATTATTGGCGGCGGCGTTGCTGGCTCTACAATAGCGTTACGTTTTGCTGAGTTAGGCATAGACACCACCCTGATAGAAAAAGGTCCAAGCTTGGTAAACGGTCCGCCTATTTGTCATCTACATGCTGGCGGGAATTTGTACCGTGAATTACCTGAAGAACAATGCCTTACTCTATTACAGCAATCGATAGATACAGTAAAAGCATACCCTCACAGTGTGAATGTTCGACCAACCCTCATCGCCTTACCAAAAACTGACCACGGACAGCCTGCTGATTTATTGCCTCGGTTAGAAAAGCTGCGAGCGAGATATACTGAATTAGTAGTCCAAGATAGTTGTAATAAAGTACTTGGCGAGCCAGAGCAGTACTTTCGTTTTTATTCAAGAGCGGAGCTTGATGGTTTACTTGATTTACCTTTACCAGAGGTTGCCAAACAAGACACTGACTGGTTAATCGCTTTTGCACAACATGTTGATTTAGATAAGCTTAAATTTCCAGTGTTGCTAGTGCAGGAGTATGGTTTATCTGCCTTTCGCTTTGCGGCCATAACAAGTTTAGCGATAGATCGCTTACCAAGTTGCCATTTACAAACAAATAGACAAGTTGTGGCAATTACCCAAAAAAGCGAAATACTAGACTGGCAAGTATCAACACAAGATAAAGAAAGTAATGTTATCGAAGAATCTCATTATGATTATGTCATTAATGCCTGTGGTTTTAAGAGTGGCGAAATAGATGACATGCTAAGTGCTAAACGCCAACGTATGGTGGAGTTTAAGGCCGCTTATGTTGCTCACTGGCAGCAATGTTCTGGCTTATGGCCAGAGGTGGTCTTTTATGGGGAGCGTGGCACACCACAAGGCATGGCGCAGTTAACTCCCTATCCAGACGGTTACTTTCAATTGCATGGTATGACTCAGGATATTACCCTATTTGATCAAGGTTTAGTGGCAAGTTGCCAACAAAGTGCACAGCCAAAATTAGCAGCAAAATTTATTGAAAAAATAGATAAACAGTGGCCTGAACAAGTTGTTAATAATAGAACCTTAGGCTCTATTGAGCATATCAGCCAATACATTCCGGCCTTTAATAGTGCAAAAACGGCAGCCAAGCCATTATTTGGTGCGCAACAGATCCCAGGAGATGATCCGGATTTACGTGCTGCTGATGTATCTTTTCATGGGAAAAACTATGCCCGCACTGAAATAGTGAAAGCATCCTCAGCCTTAGCGGCTGCCGATGCTATTTTAAATGACTTAGTTAAAAATGGCTTAATAGAAAAGGTTGAGTTGGGCCGTTATTTAACCGAACATTACTTTCCCGTAAGCCAACAATGTACAGACGTAGAAGTGACCGAAAGGGCAATAACGTTAGCTGCACAACGTGATTACCCAGAGGCTTTAGCAAAAAACCTTTAATAGCTAGCGCTGTAGTGCTGCGAGTAATTCACTAAAACTATCAAAACAAAAGTCAGGCTGATAGTCGGAAATATCTTCACCATAGTTATAACCATAAGTTAAACCAACACTGGTTATATTGGCAGCCTTTGCTGCTAAAATATCATTCTTAGAATCGCCTATCATCAAGCACTGTTCTGCTGATACGTTAAGTTGCTGTAAGGCATAATTTAAGGGGGCAGGATGTGGTTTTTTCTCAGCTAAAGTATCACCACCAATCAGTATCTCAAACAGACCACCAATACCTAGCCCCATTAAAATAGGGGTAATAAATGCTTCAGCTTTATTGGTAATTATGGCAAGACGAAAGCCTGCCTTTTGTAGGGTTAATAGACCAGCTTTTACATCATCATATAAGGCTGATTCTATGCATAAACACTGTTGATAATGCTCTATAAACAGCGCTAAAGCATCTTGAACCAAGGCCTTATCTAACGGCTCACTATTACTCGGTGAGGCAGATAGTGCTCGCTCTATCAGTACTTTGGCACCAGTACCAACCCAATGACGAATAGTTCGCTCATCAAATGCTTCTTTATTTAAACAGTTAAGCGTTCTATTGAGCGCTAAAGCGAGATCAGGAGCGCTATCAACTAAGGTGCCATCGAGGTCAAACAACAGTACATTTTTTTCTTGAAGATTCATAGCGTCACTATAGAATTAGATAATAATTAATAGCGATATTTTACCACTCAAGCGTTGGATAGCTAGCAACTTTGTCGTGATGATTGCTCGTTGCAGACTATATATTTTCTCGTTCGTTTACTACGGCGATACCAAAAAAGATATAAGCCAGTAAAAGCCAGTATCACAGGGCTTAAACCTAAAATGCACCACAGAACTTTACTGGTTAATCCTGCAAAATGACCAAAATGCAATTTACGAAAACTATCAATAGTGACGTGTAAGGCGCTAGCTTGTCTAACATCTTCAGCGCTAACTAATTTCCCTGTTAATTTGTCATAACGAATACTGCTGGCGTAATTACTATGTAACGGGGTTGAGGTATTTAACTTGCCATAAAAAGTGATGTTCATAGCCGGTTCATACGGCATAAGTAGGTAGGTAGCTTCAAAGTCATTAATTATGTCACCAGTACTTTCATACAATGCTTGTAATGAAATGTTTTTGCTGTGCAATGCCTTTGTCAACGTATGAGGGGTCTTAATGACGTGTTCTTCCACCTCGTGTACTACTTCAGCTATATTCCAATAAGCGCCTGTGAAGGCTAATATTATAATGACAGGAGAACTAACAATACCGATCATTTTATGTATGTCACTAAAGATTATTCTAGTTGCCGCTTTGAGGCGTAAGGTAAAAAAATACAACCAAAACTTACGGTATAACACTATGCCGCTAATCCCTAAAAACAGTAATAAAATTGATACGATAGCGCCTAAAAAAATACCATTGGTTTCTAACAATAATTTGAAATGTAAGTCTAACAACCAGTCGGTAAAATTATCAGAAAGCCCTACTGGGGTTGATAACAGTTCACCGGTATATTGATTTATGTAGAGTTTGGACCATTGGTTCGTTTGATGTTCAATAAGATAAGCGGTATCGGTTCTGTGATGATCGTTAAATATTTCCCAGCTACCAATTTCATAATTAGGATGAGCATCTTTAACCTTAGTTATTAAGGTGTCTAATGAAAACCTTGTGGTGGGTGAAGTCTCGGCTACAACCATTTTATCAGGCATTAATAAGGTATCTAATTCAGCTTTAAAGACTAAAACACTACCGGTAATTGAGATTAAAAGCAGTGGTAATATGGCAATAAGTGCACTGTATGAGTGCCATTGATGCAGTTTCTTCTTCATAGAGTTTATACGACTATTTTGTAAAGAAAATCCTTAACATTATAACTCTAAGGTTAAGGATTTATTGTCAGTGTTAGGATGGGTTAGTGGTATAAGTCGTAGAAACCTTTAATGGTTTTACCCTTAATTTCTACACCTTTTGTTGCAGTAGCACTATTAATATCAACTTCATAAACAAATGCAGTATCAGCCGTCTCAACACTGACATAAACTTTACCGTCCATTATTTCAACTGGCGATGTCCAACGTTTATGATGTAATGGCACACCGTCAATATCTGTGACTGTTTGCGCGACTAAATCTACAATGACAAGTTTGTGGTTAATTTGGTTTTTAGTATAAGCACCCCATACAGCTGCTTCTGTATCATCGGTGATAATACGGGCTATTGCTTTATTATTACCAACATAATCAAACCAGAATATTTTACCGCCATTGGTCGCGGCTTCTATATCGAAAAAGTAGTTAGCATCAAAAACTTCTTCATTATTGTTGATACGTAAAATAGCAGAAGGTTTAGTCGAAGCAGGACTAAAACCAACAGCAGCAGAGCCGTTAGACATGCTATATACGTCACCACTATCTGTTTTAATTAAACCAATATTACCATTTACACCAATGTTGCTGGTTCTGTCATCGGCAATGATACTCTTGGGTGTAGCACCTTCTACCAGTGGGTAATCATAAATGGCGACAAATGCATTATCGGCATCAGGTGTTCCCCAGTTGCCAGCATCATCCATTTTGTGAAAAGAGATAAAAAGTAAATCACCACGTTGAATCAATGCCGTTGGATAACCTACGGTGCCTTCACCCTTGGTACCGGTATCTACATCATGAATGCTATAACTAACTTTATTAGTAACTAAGCCAGTATCGGCGTCAACAGTATAGAGTGTTCGTTTAGTGTGATTACCATCTCTAGGTGCATTTGTGGCTAATAATACTTTGTCATCAACTGAGCCGAACATTTCCAGCGTGTTGGTAAACTCAAAAGCAGATAACTTGGCAACTTTATTATCGGCATCTACTTTATATGAGATTGTTTCATTATTTTGGTAGCCAACCACAAACAAGGTATTACCAACAGGGTAGTAGTAATTCCAACCTTGTTGCTCAATACCCTTATCATCAGCCGATAAAGCTTCTGTCGAAATGGATTCTTGGGTAACTAAGTATTCAGGTTCGTCTCCACCTGTTGTTTTAAAAGCAAAGGTGAATGGGCCTGGCTCTACCACTGTCGGTGGTGTTGGAGTTGGAGTCGGTGCGGCATCATCGTTGTCGCTACTACCACAGGCAGCTAAAGTTAAGGTTGCCATGAGCAAGCCTACTGTTTTTAATTTAAACATGAGTGTCCTTAAAGGGTTAATAAAGGTATCGGAATTTGAGGTAGAAGGATCTACCGGGCTTTTCAATATTGAAATTATCGAAGACTTCAGCATCAAGAATATTCCGCGCCGATAACGAGATGTTGTAGCTGCCGTCAGCAAAGCTATATTCAACATCTAAGTCGTGAGTTAATTGGGTTGGGATGTGCAATTTTTGACTTTCATCTCCTGTGCCTTCCCAGTTTAAATAGAATTTCTGTACAAATGATGTCGTCCAAAAAATAGCAAGCTGATCCGAATTGGCAATCTCAAAATTGGCACCTAAACGAGCATTGGCAAATAAATAGGGTTCATTTGGCATACGTTTACCATAATTTAAATCGGTAACACCGTCGTAATCTTGCTGGGATTTGTTGATTAAGTCTTGATAGGTAGCATTGACTTGTAGCGAATAATCGTCATAAAAGCGTAAATAATATGCACTTTCAATACCTGTGGTTTCTACTTGCTGTAAGTTGGTATAGATACCATAAATAATACGGTCGGGCACATAGCGAATGAAGTCGCTTGAATCTCGATAAAATACATTCATTTCAATACGGTGTACCGTATTCTCAGAGCCAAACTCATTAAGCAATCCGATATTGATATTGTGGCTTTTTTCAGATTGCAAATCGGGATTAGGACGAACGTATTTACCAGTACCTAATATCTCTTCGGCTTCCGGCATGCGATAGGCGAGTTCATAAGAGGTTTTTGCTAGCCAATTATCGTGTAATTGATAACTCATTGAGGTGCCATAGCCAAGGTTACTTAAATCGACTTCACTTTTAACATTTTGTAGATTGTAGTCTATTGATTGCTCGGTGTTTATCTCACCTTGGTAGCTATAATGCTTGGCAAAGACACTCCACTGAAGGGAGTGTTGCAAGGCACTACTATCAAAAGATACTCCGGTAATGGCTTTACGTATCCAGTTCGGTAAGCTAAATACGGTGTTGTTTAGGTTTACCGAGTCGTTACCTGTTTTTTCTAAATAGTTATGGCTATGACTAATGTTGACACTGCTATCTTGAGTCAATTGGTATTGTGCTGAGAGATTGGCGCGAAACACATCGTCGGTTACGGTAAATAATGATTTAGTACCTAGTTCGCCTTGTAACTCATCGGCTTTTACGGTGTAGTTTCCAAGCCAGTCGTAATCTCGGTTGTAAGTATCATTAATTATGTCTTCGCTTTTACCGGTAAGTACATAAGCAGATATAGCTAATGCATTGACTTGTTTTTTATAAATAGCAGAAAGTAACTGGGTATTATTTTCACTGTTTAATTTGCCAAAAACTCGATTAATTGATGTTGTTGTATGTTGTTCATTATTTTTGTTTTTAGCGAAGGTAATACCAATAGATAATTCATCGGCATAGGGCTTGTTGATTACGCCAAATTTTACATTTGCCATAGCAGATGAATACTCATCATTAAAACGTTTAGCGCTCATGGTGCCGATTACATTACCCAATTCATCAGTGCGGTTAACATTATTCATACGGTAATCATTGTCTGAGTGTTCAGCACTGCTCGAAAAACGAATAAAGGCATCATTACTAAAAATTTTCTGGGTAAATATATTCGCTTTATGAGTATTAAATGAACCGTAGGTGTAGGATATGTCGAGTAGGTCTTGATCGAGCGCAGGGGTGATAACATTAATGGCGCCACCCAAGGCATCCGCGCCAAGAGAAACAGGTACTACACCTTTGTAAACTTGAATCTGTTCAACTAAATTGCTTGGAAAAGTTAAGGCTGAACCAAAATCCTCCATCGGAATACCATCAAAAAAATATCGTATTTGATTACCCGAAAGTCCATTAAGGGACAAATTAAACTCAGAGCCAATACCACCACTTTGTCGTACATTAATACCAGGAGAGTTAGCAAGAATCTGTATCAAGTTATAGTTAGAATTCTTAAACGCTTCAGTGAGTAATACATCCACTTTAAAACCCGATGAAACAAGCGCTTTAGTGGAGTCACGACCAATAACTTCGATTTTCTCCATCGCATTATTATTGCTTATATTTATATCACCATTAGCTTCTTGTACTGCCCAAACTGTATTGATTGACAAAAGTAAGTTAAGTAACAGCGCATAGCAGGCTTGTGTGAGCACTTTTAGGCGATGAGCATGATTGTAGACAAACAAGAAAACTCCGATTACTCCTAATACGGAGTGCATAAATGGGTGACAAAGAATCGTCTACCCAAACCAATTGCTAATGAGGATGATTATCATTTAGACGTGTGTTGGTGTCAATAGGTAATCGAAAATTAACGAATTGTTAAAAATGTGTTTACACATGTTGCTTTTGATAATGTGATAATATAACATCTTCGGAGTTGTTACATTATCACATTATTGATTGGTTGAGATTTATGAAAAAGTTGACGATATTAGCGAGTGCCATTGCATTTTCTATTTCAAGTACACAGGTATTAGCAGAGCAAATTACTGGTCTGGTTGAAAATAGCAAAGGGCAAGTGCTTAGTGATGCTGTTGTGAAAGTTATGGGTACCAATAACGCCACTAAAACAGACGATTCAGGTAGCTTTACGCTTAACGTAAAGCCTGGAGAGTATGAGTTACATATTACTGCAAAGTCACATGTTCATAAAAACATTAGGGTTTCTGTAAGTGATGAGGTAAATCCTGAGGTATCCATTAAGTTAGATAAGTCAGCCATTGAAATTATTGATGTTTCAGCTACGCCCTTTCACAGCTCAAATATCGAGTCGGCTTTACCTGTAACTGTGCTTCATGGCGAAACGTTGCGTATGCGCCAAGCAAATACTTTAGGTGATACCTTATCTAAAGAAGTCGGTGTTCACAGTAACTTTCATGGCGGTGTTGCATCCACTCCAATCATTCGTGGCTTAGATGGACCAAGAGTACTTGTCACACAAAATGGTTTAGATGCTGGTGATGCCTCACGTGTTGGCCCTGATCATGCCGTATCAACTGAAACCTCAACCAGTGAACGCATTGAGGTATTACGCGGCCCTGCAACCTTATTTTATGGTAGCGGTGCTATTGGTGGTGTTGTAAACATTGTTGATGAGAGCATTCCTAGAAGTACTGAAACTGAAGGAGAATGGTTAACAGAATATAATAGTAATAATGAACAGGCATTGGCATCAGGCTCGGTTACTAGTGGTATTGGTAATTTTGCAGTACATGCCGATGGCTTTTATCGCGATAGTGAGAATTATCAAATTCCTGAAAAAAATGGTGTTGATGAAGTTGCTAATTCGGCTGCTGAATCAAGTGGTTTTACTCTAGGCACTAGTTATTTACTCGATAATGGTTTTGTTGGCCTTTCTTATCAAAACTTAGAGCAAGAATACGGCATACCGGGCCATAGCCATGGTGATGAAGACATTAAAGTGTTTGCCGACCTAACTCAAAACCGCTGGCAATTACTCAGTGAATTAAGTTTTGATAATACTGTTATAAAATCACTTAATACTAAGGTGGGTTATACCGATTACCGCCATACTGAAGTTGAATTGGGTGTTGTGGGAACAACTTTTGATAATGAATCTTTAGAGGCACGTGTAGAGATATTGCATCAAGACTTTAGGGATTGGCGAGGTGGTTTAAGTGTTCATTATAAACAGAGTGATTTCACTGCTGTTGGCGCTGAAGCTTTTACACCCCCATCAGAAACAAGTTCACTTGGCTTAGCATGGATTGAAGAACGTCATTTTGGTGACTTTTTGCTTCAATTGGGTGCGCGTATCGAGCGTACCGAAATAACCGCAGCTAAAGTTCGTTTACCTGATCTTGAAGTCGTAGAACCTGAACATGATGATCACTCAGAAGATGCCCATGCCGGACATGATGAACATGACCATGGTGCTCATGAAGCATACGGAATAACACGCAACTTCAGTGTAGAACATGTTTTTACACCGGTGAGTTTATCTGCCGGTTTAGTCTGGGATTTTACCGATGGTTATAACCTAGGTCTATCATTATCCCACTCTGAACGAGCTCCGTCAGCTGCAGAACTATTATCTTTTGGTCCACATATTGGTACTGGCTCATATGAAGTAGGCGCTTTGTTCTCTTTACATGATGATCATGGTGAAGCGCCTCACTTTGGTTTAACAGACCACGATATTGTGATGGAAACGTCGAATAATATTGATATCAGTTTACGTAAATTTAAAGGTGATATTGGTTTTATCTTCAATGCATTTTATAACCAAATAGATGATTACTACTATGAGCAAGAAACAGGACTGTCTGCTGGTGATGGTCATGATCATAGTGGACACAACCATGGCGATCAAGTTGAAGAAGTTCATACCTTACCGCTTTATATCTTTACCGCTCAGGATGTCTCGTTATACGGTTTAGAAGCACAGGTTTCTTGGCAAGTCACTGATGAATTTACTTGGCGTGTACAAGGCGATGTACTGCGTGCACGCTTAGATGCAGGCGGAGAATTACCACGTACACCACCCGCACGTATTGCAACAGAATTTAGTTATCAAGGTGAAGTTATTTCAGCCGACTTGTTTGTCAGCAATAACTTTGAGCAAACACACACTGCACCACTAGAAACATCGACAGATAGCTATGTCATGGTTGATGCCAATGTTAATTACCACTTTAACCTTGCCGACCAAACGTTAGCGCTTTATCTCAAAGGCAGCAATTTAACTGACGAATATGCCAATGTGCATACGTCATTCTTAAAAGATTTAACGCCACTGGCTGGACGATCTTTTGCGCTAGGAATACGCGGATCATTTTAATAGCAGTAATCATTTATACCCATAATTTAGTACTTATTTAACAAGGATTATCATGAAAATCAATTCACTACCTAACATAGTGCTCGTTTGTGCTGCCTCGCTTTTAGTTGGCTGTAATACGAGTGAAACCAATATCACAGAAAAAGAGCCTACGGTTGTCGATGATGACCATGGTCATGATGAACCTCTGACCAAAGGCCGTCTTGCCATTGCTGAGTTAGACCAACCTGTTATGCGTATTTATGATCTTGAAGATAATAGCCTACTAGAAACAGTTAATTTAACTAATCCAGCGTCAGCAGTTTATGCAAGCCCTGAAAGTCGTTATGCCGTTGCTATTCAAAAAGAGCAAGGTGCGGTTGAGTTTGTGGATGGCGGATTATGGCAAGAATTACATGGTGATCATTATGATCAGCATAACGATGTGCCTGTTTTATCAAGTTTCACTATTCAAGGGGTTAAACCTGCCCACTTTGTTCCTCGTGAAGAACAAGCTGCCTTATTTTTTGATGGCAATGCAGATACTGCTGAAAATGCGTCTTTATACTTATTGAGTGATGAAAGTATTGCGGCTGAAAAAATGATTGCACACCATGATTTTACTACTAACATGCATGGTACTGCCGAAATTCGTGGTGAGTTTGTCTTAACAACCTTACGTGAACCTGACGCTGAAGGCACCTTGCCAGGTCAAGTCGCGGTATTTGAATTACACGAAGATCACTTCCATGAAGAGCAAATATTTGATATTTCTTGCCCAGAGCTACATGGTAGTTTTCAAAATGAAGATCACATAATGTTTGCCTGTGAAGATGGCATTTTAAGCATTGAACAACAAGGATCAACTTTTACGGCAAGTAAAATAGCTTACCCAGTAGATGTGCCTGAAAGTGAGCGAATTTACACTATCAAAGGCAGTGAACACAGTACAACAATGTTAGGTTTAACACCTCGTGGTATTTTTGTCATTGATCCAGTGGCAAGCACTATTAGCCATTTTGAGCGCAGTGCAGAAGAGAATGCTTATTTCCCTCGTTATGCTTTTGATGGCCATCATGAACACTTATTATTACTTGATAAAAATGGTGCTTTAAACGCTTACAGTGCTGAGCATGATTGGGAACTTGAAAAGACTATTCCAGTACTTGAAGCACTTGCTGATGATGTTAGACCATTGATTATGGCTTCAAAAGCACATGAGCTTGTTTATATTATTAACGGCCAAGAAGTAACAACGGTTGATTTACATGAGGGTGAAGTTGTTGGTCATTTTGACTTAGACTTTGTACCCGGTAAAGCAGCTTGGCTTGGTGTTGGTGCTGAAGAAGAACATAACCACTAACCGTTACTAAACCTTGAAATAACAGACTCGCATTTTGTTTGTTTCTCTTTTAGCCACAGCAATGTGGCTTTTTTTTTATAAAAATTAATATTCATCAATAAAGCTATCTCGATCAGATTATTATCGAATACACCTTAATGGTAATGATTTTCATTTGCTTTTGGTGTATTATGTTTGCTTCAATATAAAGGCAGTGTTCTTAGTTAACGAACCCAATAGCTATCTTTTATAAAGCAACATGGAATTATAGTGTCTAACCTCATCGACTACCTAAATTTTTCTAGCTCGCGCTGGTCGGTGTTTTCACGAGTACTTGCCGCTACCTTTGGTGGTTATGCGCTTGCAACAGCAAGCTCATTATTAATAAGCCAGTTATTGATGCATGTCACTGGAAAATACCAAGCTATTCATATCGGTTTATTATTCACTTTTCTCATTTATGCTTGTGCAGCTATGTGGGTTTTTTCGATAAAAACAGCTAAAAAAGCATGGGTAGATTTATTGAGTGCCATATTTACTTGCCTAGCAATAACATGGTTATTAGGAGCTATTACAGGTGTGGCAAGCTAATGAAAGATAACTTTAGGCAATCAATGAAGTGGTTCCACACTTGGGTCGGCTTAATTGTTGGCTGGGTATTATTCTTTATGTTTTTAACGGGAACACTCGGTTATTTTTATCAGGAAATAACTCGTTGGATGGAGCCAGAAAGACCCTTTATTGAGCACAATGTCAGTAGTGAGCGACTGCTTGATATTGCACAGATTTATCTTAGTAAGCACGCTCGAGGTGTTGATGAGTGGGATATCATGCTGCCAAACGCACGTGATCAAAATTTGCGAGTTGGTTGGCGGCAACCACCAAAAGCTGGGGAAAAGAGAGGGAAATATCAAAAAACGGTATTAGATATTAATACGGGTGATAAAGTTGAAAGTAGGGCTACTGGCGGCGGTCGACTGCTGTATAGAATGCACTATCGTTTACATTATTTTTCAACAAAAATAAGCTATTGGATAGTTGGTTTTTGCTCGATGTTAATGTTACTAGCAGTTATTACAGGCGTGGTTATTCATAAAAAAATATTTACTGATTTTTTTACTTTTAGAGCTAAAAAAGGTTTATTAGGTTGGCTAGATATTCATAATGTTTTAAGTGTTATTGCTTTGCCATTTCACTTTATGATCACTTATAGCGGCTTATTGTTCTTCCTTTTTACTTATATGGTATTAAGTAGCAATGTTCAAATGAGTGATGATGAATATAGTGAAATGCGTAAAGAGATATTTCCTAGAAGCTTACACTTAGATAGCGACAACCAACCAAGAAAAATGCTGGCTATTTCAAGTTTGTATCAACAGGCAAAAGATACTTGGCAAGCAGATGAATTAAGTTATGTTGAAGTTTTTGCTGCAAATGACATTAATGCCCAAGCACGGTTTGTACGTCACGAAACTGATATCACTTATAATCCTAATGATGCCGTGATAGTTAGTGTGATTACTGGTGATGTCATTAGCCAAACACCAAAAAAATATACAGTTACTGGCATGATTCATAATGGCTTATTCTCTTTACATGAAGGGCAATTTTCTGGAGCTATCGCTCGATGGATTTACTTCATAACCGGACTTATTGGTGCGGCGATGATTGCATCAGGATTAATCCTTTGGACCACCAAACGTAAACCGAAACAAATGAAAAAGGCAAATGGACCTGATTTTGGTTATCGCCTTGTTGAGCAGCTAAATATTGGCACCATAGTTGGTTTACCTATCGCCATTGCTATGTACTTTTATGCTAATCGTTTATTACCGATAGACATGGCTAATCGTATTAACTGGGAAGCTAATGTCATGTTTATCAGTTGGGCAGTTTTATTAATTTATCCAGCCTTTAGACCCGCAGTTAAAGCGTGGCATGAACAACTATTGTTGGCAGCATTCGTTTATTTGGCATTGCCGTTTGTTAATGCACTCACTACGGATAAGCACTTATTAATAAGTATTAATAAACATGATTGGAGCCTTGCTGGCTTTGATTTGACTTTATTGTTCATCGGTTGTTGTTTTGGTTTTTCTGCTTATAAATTCAAATCATCACAAGAAACTAAACGACCAAGTAATAATTTAAGCAGACAAAAAATTAAGCTGAGCACACAGGCTGTTAATGAAAGTTTAGTGCAATTGCCGCTGTCAAATAAGGAAAAGTGCTGATGTTAATATTAACCAGCTTAAGCTTTATTGCTATGGTGTTTTTTTGCTTAGCTATGAGTAAACATTGTGAGCAGGTTTTAGGTCAAAAAGTATCTAAGCTGACAATAACTTTTTTTAGACCCTTGGCTTGGTTAGTACTTACTTTTACTGCTTACGTTAGTATTTATCTATTTGGCTGGTCTATTGGCCCAGCGGTTTTCTTTGGAGCACTAACGGTAGCCACTTTATTACTGATATTGCTATTAACTTATCAAGCAAAAATAATCCCTAAAATAGCCATTTTATTATCACTTCTTACGGGTATTAGTATCTTAAATAGCTAAGAATAAGCACAAGTGCCATGCTAACTTGATTGCGCAAACAGCATTTTCCTCTTTGTGGAATAGAATATTACTATTTATCTATTACTATTTATCTATTGCTAACTTTTGCTTACTTGCATAGAGTCTGCCGTTATTGCTGTTCTTGCCTTAGTAAATATAAAGAGGAAGTGTCTTGGAAATTGCCAGCTTAACGATTGAAATAGCGTTATTTTTATTTACTGTTGCCATTGTTGCTGGCTTTCTTGATACCTTAGCGGGTGGCGGAGGTCTGTTGACTTTACCAGCATTAATGATGAGTGGTTTACCGCCGTTAGCAGCACTTGCCACTAATAAATTGCAATCAAGCATGGGCACGGCTACTGCAACCGTTATGATGTTACGTGGTAGGCGAGTACGCTGGTCTCAGGTGAAATATCTCATGTTAGCTGCTTTTATTGGCTCTGCTATAGGCACGATTATCATTCAGTTTGTCGATGCTGAGCTATTGACCCTGGTTATTCCTGTGGTGATCACTGTTATTGGTTTGTACTTCTTATT
>PJEL010003317.1_pt1 | contig 13897 bp, 17 predicted proteins | sample 1853271 | NCBI WGS metagenome assembly PJEL01 (sample SAMN08108733, study PRJNA415343) | Invertebrate metagenome, whole genome shotgun sequencing project. | host: Globobulimina | place: Sweden: Gullmar Fjord | collected 2015-08 | reverse complement strand
AAACGGGTTTGCACGGCTTGCGCCTTATCATTGGACTGATAATGAGTGCGCGCGTTCGCGTCCATATTGCCGTCGTTCAGCTGAGCCTGCTCAGGGTTACGCAGATCATTGTCACACCCTTGCCCCGCGCAGTAATCCCCCACATCGAGCTTCCCCTTCGCCGTTGAAGGGATATTTTTCTGTGCGCTTTTCACCCAATCCACATTGTCGTAATAATGGTCGCCTTGGCTTGCGAATGCGCCGCTAACGATGGCCAGGCTCGCGATCAATAGAACATGTTTCACGGCTGCCTCCTTAAGACGGCATTCACCACCTCGGGATTGTCACCACGAACCAATTGATTCAGCGCATCGGGGATCGATAGGTTACCTTTAATTAGGTCATAGTCCGTTTCATTGCACGGCTGCTTGGGTAAGCACTTGCCAGGTTTTATTGCCACAAACGTTGGCACTTCAGTCACCGAAAAGGTCCGAAACCACTCAGGGTTAATGGCAAAACCACTTTGAATGGGGTGGTCTGGTTGATGGGTTTTCAGTAGCGATTGAATACGCCTTGCGGTCGCCGGAAAACCGCTTGGCAACACACCGCGTATCACCAAAGGCACTTGCCATTGCTCACTTTGTTTTAAAAGCGCGCGCAAGGACGCCTCTGGCATGGTCAAAGACACAAACACCATGACCCCCGTTGGAGCAGCTTTGGGGTTTTGCGTTGGCTCAGGAATATCAATGACGCGCTTAAGGTGTTGGGGTTTGAGCTTGTCTTGCCAAAAACGTGCCATGGCTTTCGCATCAGATGCTATCTCATCGCTGGCGCGTGACTGGGATTGAAGATGACGTTCGAGCTCTGACGGCATGGCTGTTTGCACCATCGTTTTTTCAAGCTCGGTGAACGCTTGAAGCTCTTCTTGAGTGTACGCGTGACACAGCGTCGCCGCGCACAAGGCAGCCGTGGCGACTAGGGAGTGCAAGGGGGACATAAAGACCTCAAATAAATAAAAGCTCCACGCAAGCGTGGTACTCCTTTTGACGGGGCAGGCAAGCCTACCCAGCCAAAAGCGAGCTCAGGTTAAAAAGCGCCAGTGTCGTGGTGACGTTCATCCGTCACTGTCAGCGCGATGAATTCAGTACGCTAGGGCATGGCCTTATTTCACTCATCCCAACTTGTCTTCTGTTAAGTTGGGAGTATTGACATAAAGCCTGCAAATATTCATCAAGCGTGTAAGCATGATTCTTTGACCAAGGTACTTCACCTGTACTGAAAAAGTGGGTCTGTTTTTCTATCTCTTCAATTAACTCTCGATACTCATCAAGTTGCCTTTCTATCGAGAGATGATGCTCAAGGTTAGAGAGCGAAATGAGGTCTTCAGGAATAATTTTGAGTTTTTGACAAAGTTTTAATAACTTAGTCTGCAAGATAAACAGGGACATGAAATCCTCCGATAGGTGATATATGAATTTTTATGGGCCGCTAGAATGGTTATTTAAATCTGAGTCGGCGAGGGTGAAGTTTGAAAACTTGCTTAAGGTTGCGCATGACATCAATGCTATAAACCCACTTGCGTTATATGACTTTATTAATTTGATCCTGAAACCTATGCAATCAGAGTTAAACTTGATAACTGTAGAGCTTGGTACTGGTGCTGCAAAACCAGTTGGGCTTAAGGATTTGTTTACAGAAAAAATGGAACCTTATTTATACGAATTCAGCAGAGCCCCTATAAATTCAAGTGATCGTAAATTAAAGATAAATTGTGATATTGCCTTTACTCGCCCTTGGAATAGGCAGCGGTACATTGATAACTTATGTTATTTATCGTCCCGTAACCCAAATAGAGAGCCTGTGGTTTGGCAAGAAGATAGCAACCACTATGTGACACTAATTCTTCCTTGGCGGTTCTTTTTGGTAGGAACGGGAAATCATTCGATAATGGCGGGTATTGCGACTGGTCGAGGCGAAGTTTCCCCCCAAGAAGTCGAGGACGTATCTCTACTACTTTCAAAATTTCATACAAATGGAAAATATTGGTTTGACTCAAAAACCAATAAAAAGGTTGATAGAGTGAACAATTATCGAGGAGCCGCTGTATTTGAGATTGGCCGCTTACTGTCTTCTTAGATTAGCTCGCCGATGGAAGACATGTTGATATTGCGTTTTGATGGCTTCTAATGATTGATAGGTATAGGGGGCCCCCCCACCTAGTGAGTTCCATCGCTTTCGAGGTAAATGATCATTTATCGCTTCATCATCAATACCGCATTGTCGGTAATATTCAATCAGCGCGATATCCAAACACTCACCTCGGCCATGGCACTGACTGCACCACCCTTGATCGGCCACTAGGTAACCATAATGCTGAAACACGCCAGGCGCACAGGCATCACACACCTGACTAGGCAATGGAGGCTGCGTCTCATTTTCGATGGCCTGATGCACGTCACTCGGGCTCAAGGTATAGTTAAACAAAGGCATGAGCGCCTCATTAATGAGCGCTTTTTTCTCATGCCTTCTCAGCTTGAGCGGCGCGATCAGGGCGGATAATTCACTCTGTCGATAACGGTGATTCTCCGCACAGTGAGAGAAAAGCAGTCGAACACCGCTTTGCTGACCCTGTGCCAAAAAAGCCGCAAGCGACGCTATGTTAGGGGGCGTGTTAGTTGATAATAATGACAAGTTATACTCCTAGATGAGCGAAATCATGGCGATTGAACGTGATTACTCTGCTGGTTTGTCTTGCCCATCACATTGGACTAGGCTGTGATAAAACTCAGGATGACGTATGACCGAGGGGAATGATTGAAAACAGAATTTACGCAACAAGACGTGGCTAAACTGCATTTTTCACACCGAGTGCTCTACCAAGGGGTTTCAAACGTCAAAGAGAAGTTGATTCACTCCAACGGTCCTCATTGGCATGTGACGACGGTTCGATTATCCGATGTCGTGGGGAGCTTAGACCCTCGATACGCAGGAAAATCGTGGCTGGCACTCTTCCCTTGTATCGATGCCCTTGGTGGATTGAAGCGTGGTCATCAATACGCTCGAAAGCTTCAACAATCCCCCCTGTATTACCTTCCTGAGCATGAGAAGCGAAATGTCTCTTTTCGTAATATTGATGGCGAACTTTATATTAATGATGGCCACCACAGAACCATCATTGGCCGCGTGTTCTTAGAGGCTAATGGTTTCGAGCCCGTCTTTCACAATGTGGTGGTGGGGCATTACACTGGCGGATTAAAGCATCGATTACAGATCTTACCGCGGCGTCTGAAACGCCAAGGGATAGGCGTTTTCAATCGCGGTTATCGATTGGTAAGACGGCGCCTCACCTCTTAACCCCCATCGCGCTTTGGGGAGCTGGCGCTCTATGGTGTCCTCCTCAATGCCGCATTGTCGATAATGCTCAATTAACGCGGCATCAATGCACGGCCCATTTTGATGACACTGACTGCACCAACTGCGTTGTGACAAAGGCTCACCATAGTGAACAAACAACCCGGGCGCGCAGCGTTGGCACAATTGGCAAGGAAAGTCAGGGGGCTTAGCGCTGTGGATGGCCGTCGAACAGGCGCTGACGCCGATATCAAACACCGACATAGGCCGAAGGTACGTTTCGAGAAGGCGCTCTCTTTCCTCATCCGATAACGTCAATGGTTGGAGTAATCGCGCAAGGGCGTTTTCGCGCGCCTGTCGCGACGCGAGGTGGGGAGGAAATTGAAGCCGAACCCCTCTCTGCCGAGCGAGCGATAAAAACGCCGTCAGCGCATCATCAGGCAGGCGACGCCTCAATAGAAATGTGTCCAGGGCGCGACGCCCTTTGAGTACAAGAGACATTCATTTCTCCTTACGTTCAGGTTAAAGAAACACGCAATTGCGCTTACGCCACTGAACGTAACCGAAGTTATCGCCCGTAGTGGGGTTATCGTGGCCCATTTCCCAAATGGTGGTCGTCGTGGTGTAAGGGTGACACCATGCGGCGTCCGTGATCGGCGCGCTCATTTGATAACGGTATCGAGACTTGGGTAATATTGGCGTCGGGTATTGATAACAGACCGCCCCATCTTCGCCGCGCGTCTCCCACACCATCCCTTGCCGGTGCAACTTGTAATTTAGCCGCTCCATAATGAGGGTACCCGCTTGTATCGGGGTGTCTCGGTAGTTGGTGTTGCCCGTTAACGGGTAAGCGCTACCTTGAGAGCCCAAACACCAAAACAAAAAATCAAACGGGAGCACCACATTGGTCGTGGTGGCAATGGACTCCGGTACGCACGCTAACTGCGCAATGGGGTTACCAAACAAAATCGCTTCGGGGTTTAAGATAAACGCCAGCTCGTCGTCATCCCACAGAGGGTCGACCTCGGTCAGGTAGGCCACATCAAAGTTATCGGTGGCCATGCACGCCGCCGATTGCATCAATTGCAGCCAGTAGATGAGGGGGTATTTGTACCAGTGCGCGTGATAAAACCCGCCATCACTCGAACCGGAATCGCGCGCGGTGGTTCGACCGCCGAGTTTTTGCTGATTGGCGCCGGCCAGTTGCATCCCCATGTTGACCATGCAATAGGGCACCCGCGTCACATCGGTCAGCGCGTACGGCTCCCAATAACCAATGTTTAACCCAATTTGCATGAAAATCGGCGGCGGTTTTGGACAAAAAGAGATCGGCATTGTGGGGTTGTTGGTGTCAGGGTAAATGGACGGAATGAGGGGCACAGAGCCCAGCGTCATCGGAAATAAGCAGCTCCAACACACGTCGGTGATGGGGTTGATAAATCGGCTGACGCACGCGGGCCCTCCGGCCTTCGCGGTCGAACTGACCAACAAGGCGCCGCACAGGGCCAGTAACACGAGGAAAGACGATATTTTCATGGTTGCGCTCCCACCACAATGTGTTGCACATCAAACTCTTGAACGCGCCATGCGTGCCCCGACTGCTCGACAAGACTGGGCACCGCTTGGATGTGAAGCCGGTCGCTGAGCGTCCCTTGTTGGTCGAAGTACATGCGGGTATTGAATCGTTTAGCGGCTTGATTAGGGCTACCACCGGTTAAAATGTAGCGAAGGGGTTTGGCGTGCTCTAGGTTGGCCACGAACTCAACTTGCTTGGCATCGCGCGCATCAAAAAAAACCAGCACGTTTGAATACTCAAACTGCGGTAATTTTGCGCCCGTTGGCCAAGTGCGGGTATCAAAGGGATTCACTCGCGTCCCCGCTTTGGCAAAGACTCGCCCCTGGGCGTCGGTTAAATCCTTGGGCACCGTGATGCTGGGATCCACCAAAAACGTTTTTGGGGTGGTCGTGGTCGATAAGGAAAGCGGCGGCGGTGTTTCCACGCTTTGTTTCACTTGCTCAGCAAACTCGGTTTGCATTTGCTCAAGTTTGCCCGTTGCCTCGAAGTGTTTAAGCCGCGCCTCTATCCACGTCAGCATGTCGATTTCCCCAATCGGGAACGTCGGTCCCATTCGACCTAAGTCCTTCGCCACGGCCCCTAACGAAAGCAGCAGGGCGAAGACCATCATCAGGTGTCGCATACTGACTCCTACGGCTCATAGCGCTCAACAATGGCACGTTGGATGTGCGCGGTGATGTCCGGTGTGCCGCCGACGACCGCGGCGCTGACCAACACCACTTGCCCTTGCTCAGTGGCATAACGCGCCACTTCTTCGTTCATGACGTGGGCAAAGTGCGCCAATTTATCCGTTTGCTCCGGCAGAGAAAGGGGGGATTTCAGCAATTCTTTATGGTATTGGTCGAGGGTGCTTTTTACGTCCATGCTGACTAAGGGAGGCGGCGACTCGAGCGCTAAGGTGGTCACCACCGAGGAGGCAATACTCACGCACGCCACTATAAATAGGCCATGTAAATCAAACGTCATGGGAAACCCCTTGTGCTTTTTGTTGAAGCGCTTGCTGATAGTCGGCGATTTCTTGACCGTAGAAATGTTGCGCGGTCGCTTCTATCGCTTCGATACTCGGCATGCCTTGTTTCACTAAGTTTTCGCAGTATTCAAATTCGGTCGCTTCGGTGCTGTAGCACGCTCGCGTAAACGGATCGGAAAACACGCGGTGATAGGTGGTGTGACCACCGGCTTTGATGCGCACGCAGCTGTACCCGGCGTCCCCAGCTCGTGGGAAACTTTTGATGATCCCTTGCTCCATTTCATTGAACGCCTTGGGGTTGTCTTGCAAAAACTTTTCAAAGCCTTCACCTTGGCGCAGCGTAATGTGAATATCGGAATTATCGTAAGAGGCGCGCGCTTCTTCGTTCACAAAAAAGTCCCCAATACCTTGGGTCACCGTACAAAATGATCCCCCAAATTTACGTGCGGTTCGATAGCCGGTGTTAATGAAACTGCGCGTCTGGGCATTGGTGCCTGACATCAAGCTCCACGCCTCTTCAATGATGCACATTTTGGGGGTTGAGCGAGAGCCTGAGAGGTACATCTGCTGGTTGATGGACACAATCAGCGCAAACACCACCGGACGTAGCACATCTTCAGGGAACCCTTCAAGCTCTAGGGTGGTGATATCCACCGTGGGATCGAGCATTGAGGGCTTATTGAACGTGTCGCCATAAATGCCCTTTGCGCAATATTTATTCAGTTGTACGGCGATGTCTCGAATACGGCGATCGTGGCCATGTTCATCGGCCAACGTAAACAACTGCGCTTGGACGTCATCCACAATCGTTATGGTGCCATTGTCCTCCCACGCCCGTAAAATGGCGTCACCCAGCACCGCCATCTGATAGCCTTCCAATTCAGCATGAGGCGACGCGATGGTCGCGAACAAGGCGGTGATGTTGCTGAGCGCTTCTTTCATCGGGTCGACGTTCTCTCCGTCGACCGGCTCGTGATGCGCGCTGTTTTTGACTTGTTCTAGATGGGTAAACGGATTAAGGAAAATATTGGTGTGATTGAGGTAGGTGCCCCCGAGCATCAAGGTGAGCTTTTTGTAACTGTCCCCTTTATCGAGGATCCAACACTTCCCCCCTTTGGCGTAGACGCTGCGCACCAAGCCCTGAGTAAAAAAGCTTTTTCCCGCCCCCGAGCCGCCGGTTAAGGCGATGTTTTTGTTATCACTGCCACAATGAAAGGGATCAAAAAACGAGATTTGCCCGCGCATCGTCGGCAGCAACATGCCACTGACTAGGCGTTTAAAATCGAGCACCATCGGAAAGAAATTGACCACGTTGGCACTTTTTAACGTTCGGACACGACCCGCTCGACCACAATCCTCCCACACGCCTTCGCTCATTAAAAACGGCAGCGCACTGAGCACGCTTTGACTTTGCATCATGATTTGCTCTTTGATGTCGAGTCCCGTGGCCGAAAACGCTTCTTTGGCCGATTGTACATCGTGGCGCTGCTGCGCTTTATGGGTAAACAAGGTCAAGTTCAACACCATCGAGCACACCGAGGTCGCTTTGTCGGCCAACCCCTTTTGCAAGGCCGTGCGCTCTTCCAACTCTTCACCCGCGGTGGGCGAAAACATGGCCATCGGAGATTTCAGTGTTTTGGTCAAATCATTAATTTTCTTGTTGTTCTCGTGCTCAAAATTCCCCGTGACGTTGTGACGAAAACTCAACGACAACACATGTGGGCACGTCAACATGCGCGAGACATTACGAATTGATGCAAACGCTTCGGGCATCGCGTACAACCGAAAGTCGGTGGGGGCTCGAGAGAGTCCCATGCACACCGTGCGCCCGCGGGTCTCTTGACCGAAAGGATTGGTGTGACGCGTTGCAATGTGATCCCGTTTGATGATCATCTCGGTATCCGGCGACAGCACTTGGCGGTTGATCGGGTCGAACGGGTTGTAGTCACGCTCAATCGGGCGGTCTTGCTTGGCATCAAAGTTCAAGAGATCACCCGCAAAGGTAATGAGCCCTTTGGGGTCGACCCGCGCGGTCTCAACACCGAGTTGCAACAGCGCCGTTTCCATCGCCGCGCGCACGTCATCCAACTTGTCGGTCTTTTTCTCTTTCGTCGACACGAAGAAATACGCGTCGTAATCGCGTAAATCAAACTTATGTCGCTGACGATGGAAAAACCCTTTCGCCGCAGAAAACCCCGCGTAGCGCACTTCTTCTTCGGCTAAACGCTGGCAAATGCCGCCTCGCTTGGCCATGATGTCCCCATTGGCTTCTAAGTAATGTGCGACTCGATTGTGACCAAACATCGACAGCTGATAATCCCATTTATCGCCTTGAGGGAAATCCATCACCATCTTGTTGAGCGACATCACCAATTCGTCATTGGCCCCGCCAAGCACCGTCAGCTTAAGCGCAAAGCCATACGATTTTCGGTTATGAAAGAGTTGGGTCTGCGCATCAAAGTCGCGGTACGGCAATTCATGATGGAAGTGGTTTTGATGCTGATTGGCGTCGGCGACTAAACCGCCAAGTCCCAACGAAGGTTTACGTTTCAACAGTTGAGTGAGCATGCTTAATCCTTCCAGATGGCATTAGCGGGACGCCCAGACCAACGACTTTCATCGAGTATCACGTAAATATCCGTGGTGTCGACGTAATGCCCGAGCGTGTCCGTGAATGGGAAAATGGTGATTTTTCTCACCGTATCTTGAGTGCGTTTAGGCACCCCTTGACGATCGCGCCGTGGCAACGTTAAGAACACATTGTCAGGGGCCGCTTGCGCCGCAGACACCGGCGAGGCCCCCATCGGCTGGCGCCGTATCTCATCCATGGTGGTGCAACCGGATGTGCCGCCCACCTGCGTACAACTGAAATCTTCGCCCAGGCCTGCCGCGCAGCCACCGAGCAACAAGGGTAAAAACACAATGAGTTTGTGCATGACGTTTCCTTATTTTTGACCAAACGGCGACGACGGCACTTGGATGCCTTGCGCGTTGATTTGGTTCGCTAATGGGTTCTGAGTCACGTTGCTGATCACTTCCATGAGTTGATTCGATTGAGAGGACTGCTCTTGGGCTTGGGCCTGTTCATACTCGGCCGCTTCCAGCGGATCGAGCGGGAACCCCTCCAGAAAGACGATGTTGACCACCGAGCCTGGATTGATTTCAACAATGGGGTGATACATCTCTGCCAGTCCGATGTAGTAATCGGCCAACTTCGCGCCCACCGACGCGGTGGCATTCCCCAACAAGTTGAGGCCAATGTCTTGCCCCGAGACGCTGCTCGTTGAGCCAAGCGCCGAGGTAGACGTGGTTTCCGACAAACCTTTACCGGCTTCCCCAAGCCCCGTCAAAATGCCAGAGATACCGGCCATCTGTACCACTTTGCCATTTTTTAAAATGGTGGTACCGCGAATGCCGTTACGACCAAAATTGAACACCGTGCCTTTGACCGCCACGTCCAAAATGTCTTTATTGTCGAAGATGCAGCTCATGCGGTGAGTCCGAACTATGCCCCGTGACGACGAGATCTCCCCGTAGGTCGCCCCTGTGATGGTGCAATCTTTAAGTTTGGAGGGCTTGCCATTGGGTAAGATGCCGTTGTTCAAGGTCTGAAAGACCATGGGGGTGGTATCGCCTTGCCCTAAAACGCCCGCATTCGCGTCCGCGCCGCCCGTCACGACCGCCGTGACAAACGTGCCCGTCGGGACATAATTGTCCGTGGTTCGGCGGGGCGCTTCAGCCTCTTCCTGCCACGAAAAATCGGTGCTATCAAACTGATGCTGAGCAAAGGAGCGTTGCTGGCGTGGGGGGTAAGCCATAGTGTCGAGGTTGGGGTTGTTCTCTGAGGAAGGCAAAGGCCGAGGAGGGAGCCTCGCTTGTCCAAACGTCTCGTCGCCGCCCACCAGGGGATACGCGGCCTCACCGCCATCATTGAACCCATCCACAGGCGGTGAGGCCGGGCTTTGCATCGCCGCCATCTTCGCTTTCAGCTCGTCCACCGTGCTTTGCATTTCACGTCGCACCTTGTCTTCCACCAAAGACGCGGTGTCCAACTTGGCGCTGCGGATACGCTGCTCGGTCTCTTTCTTAAACCCTTGCATCTTCCCTTTAAGATCGCGCATCTCTTTGGTGAGCGTGGCAATCAACATCTGTTGCTGAGTGAGGGCCGACTGGTTGTCTTTTTCTGTGAAGCCTTTATCCACGATGGCCCCAAACTCCACCGCTGTCGTGGGCGCCACTTTGACCGTTTTAGGGCGGGTGTACTGGTACACCCCAAGGACGGCCAACACGAGAAACAAGACAATCACGGACGTAATGTGTTGATTACGTTTGGTGGTCTCGGCGTTGATGTCTCCGCCACGGTCAAAATCGCCCTCTTTATCGCTAAAAAAGCGCTCTCTGAATTTATCGAACATCGCTCACCCCTCCACCCGTGATCAGGTAAAGCTGAGTGCTCTCGTTGGGGCCAAGCGTTAAACGGTCGAGCGCCGCACTGCGCGCCGCGTAACTGTAAAACTGCGCCGTGGTCAACGCGACGGTCTCATTAGAGCGGTTTTGGACCTCGTAAATGATCCCCGAGTAGTCTTGCCCGACAAACACCACTTGCGGAATAAGGGGTAAAGCGCCCTCGTCAGGCGGTAACGTGTCAGGGTCGACCGGATGCACGGTGAAACCGGAAATTGGCGTCCCATCGAATTGCCAATGCATCATTTGCTTGGTGAATTCGGCCAGCGCTGAGGGGTAATCAAACGCACGGTCAAACACTGAGGGTTGTTGACGCTCTCTGTCCGAGGGCAAAAACTCCGTGACTACCGACGGCGTCGCTTTCGGGCTCACAAACAGTGAGAAGACCCGCCCCTTACTGGTCGTGACGTGAACATTGAACGGCAATTGAATGTTGATTTTCAGCGACACCGAGCCCGTCTTATCCTTTTGATTGGCGGTCGTGGTACAAAAGCCACTGGGACAGGTGATGTTGACGATTTTATCGTCCTTGACCATCAAACGGTTGATGTTAAGGGAAGACAGGGTGACGGGGATGGTGTCCCCATCGTTAAAATCAATTTCTCGTTTCGCCACGTTGTCGGCCAGCGATAACGGGCTTGATAAGGCCGCCAGTAACGGCACTAAGGTCAGCAGGCGTTTCACGAGGGCTCTCCTTCTCTTTTAATACCAATCAGCTCCAGTACCCCATGGGGGTACGCCATTTGCACGACATACGTGACTTTCTCAGGCGCTAAGTCGCGGTCACCCACAGACTTGTAGAGCGTGCCGGTCTGTTTGAACTGCATCGTTCCCAACGCCACTAAGGCGCCATCTTTATCCGCCACAAATCGACTGGAGATGTTGCTGGTCGTGATTTGTTGCGCGTCCGACAGCAAGGTCGGTTGAACAGCCGACCAGGATTCAGCGGGCACATAATCGAGCAGTAACCCGTATTGACGGGAGACGCTGGCGGGGGTGATGTCGTATTTCAGGTGCAAGAAGTAACTGCCCATCAACATCAAATACGATTCATCCACGTCACCATTGGACACCGAAAACGCTTGTGAGAGCCTCGGCGGAACCAGCGTTCGGCTCTCTTTGAGTGAGAGATAGGTCAACGCCGCCGCGAGCACCACACAGGCGAAGCTGGCGGTGAAAAAGCCCACCGCCAAAAACACGTTGAGCATCTTACTCATCGCCAACAGGTCTTTTTTGTTCGAGATTTCCATACGACTCCTTAAGACAACCAATAGCGCTTAATCGCCGGTGGGGTATGTTTGAACAGCATTTGATTAATCGAAGCGCTGCCCCACCAATAAAGGGCGTAGGCGACGATGTGTTCACCGTATTGCGTTTTTATGTACCTCAATCCCATAAACCAAGCCGCCGCGAGGACAAAGCCAATCGCGTAATGTTTGGCAAAAAAGCCAAGCGCAAAGATGCATACTGCAGGAAGGAGCTCTTCTCTTGGAAGGCCGCACAGGCGTTTGCCTGAATTGAGATACTTGGGGATCGCGTAATACTGCGCTTTATTTTCCATGTCATCGCCGCCTTATGATTACGCTAAGCCAACTAGTGGCTTCACCACCTCCCAGAACATCATGCCGCCCGCAAAGCCGCCGACGGCGCCAAACCAGTTGCGGGTCGTAATACCGACCACCGCCGCGCTGAGTGCGGAAAACCCGAGCATCGCGGTTTCAATACCCGAATCATCGCCCGCGGTTTCTTTCACCATGTCTTTACCCGTGGCAAATAAGTCGGCGGCAAGAGCAGGCTGGGCCAGGGCAACCGATAGAATGGCCACGCATGCCAGCCATGGCAGGGGTTTAAGAGGTGTTTTTTTAACTTGCATAGGAAAATTTCCTTATTTTTAAGGTACTAGGACGCCTCGACGCGGCGCCAAAAAGCGACCAGCCGAAAGACCGGAAGAGTTTACTCACGCGGTTAAGCGCAAAAGAGAATAGATAAAGGAGGGTTTTCCCCCTTATTATCTCCTTGCCGGATAGACAAGAAGGCGTGGTATTTTTAATGCGCTTTGGCTTTTCAATGATCACTGACGGTCGATAGGACACAGAGTGTTTTGGGCTAGACGCTTACAAGACTGACTCCCCAGTGAGTTAAGTATTGGCATCACTCACAGTTTGACTGTGAACAGACGGTTTTCTATACCATTTTCAGGGGCAAAACCTATGTCTGGTCTGTGAGCATTGAAAAACATTTACCCTATCCGCTGACGCGGTACTCCTTTTGTCTCAACAAGAGGCTTCGCCTCGTTATCGCAGCCAAAAGCGAGTGAATGGCCAAGCCTAGCGAACGGTGGTTGTTTAGTTAATTGAACTTTCTCCTGTGTTGTTATGCTTGTCCGCTGCGTAGAGCGCGGTTTGCGCGAGAGCACGATACGTTTGGGATAACGCGGCTTGCTCGTCTTGTGTTAAACGGTCCCCGTTGGTCGGAATAGCGGCTTGCTCGATGACATCAACCCAAAACTTAAGCTCTTGAATGGCGGTCATTTTTGATTTCATGGGTTCGCTCCTCTGCGTGGTTTATCTTGGTTCTCTCCAAAGCCTACTGTAGAAATAGGCTTTGGAGATTGTCTCTACCTCACCGCCGAGACAGTAGGCGGGGCTTATTCACATTTCGGGTCTTTCACACAGTTCAGCCATACCAGCTTATGCACTTCCATTATCTATAGGTCATGTATCCGGTCGCCGTAGCGGTCAATAAGGTCTGTTTCAGTAAATTACTGTCCTCCGTCACTGGTTTGCTCGGAGTGACCCACACAAAACAAGTTCCGTGTTAAGTCGTTCATGGCGCAAGTTGTTAAAGAGCAAGTCGACAATCGTTTTAATGTTATTGATCCCATTCGAGGATCTTTTTTTTGGAAAAAATTACGGTTTATCTTTGGGTACTTCCCAGTTCACACCGAACACATCAAGGTGGTGCTCTAGGCGAGCTTGGGCTTCCGCACGTTTTGTACGGCGATTGTGAGCCGTTGAGCTCTCCAGAATTTGGTTATGTTTGCCTGAGAGTTTCACGTTGACGTGCGTACCTTTAGGGCTAAATGATTTTTGGCTCAAACGGCGTCGCCCATTACTGCTATTTAACATAATGAATATAATACGCACCAATTTAAAGTGTTGAAAAATAAGGATATACTGAGTGGTCTTTTGCGGGCGTGGTTAAAAATAAAGCGGTTAGAAAAATATAAAGACTATGAAATTTATATTAATAAAGTATAATATGTGATTACGTATCACAGATTATAATGATAATATGTAAGTCATTGATATAAATACGTATAATATTCATTATGTTAAACGTTTTTGTAAAAATGTGATTTAGGGCTTGAGCCCCATAAAGTAAGTGCGCTATAATCGGCTCAGATTCTTAAAGTGAAAAGTGCATTACATAGCACGTTACTACATAGTTTTCTATGTAGTGTATTTTTTAAGAATTGAGAGTGTGTTAGGGGTGAGATCCTAACTATATAGCATTCGCAAAGCAGCCGTTCTCCCATACGTGAACGGCTTTTTTGT
>PJEL010003316.1_pt1 | contig 13900 bp, 10 predicted proteins | sample 1853271 | NCBI WGS metagenome assembly PJEL01 (sample SAMN08108733, study PRJNA415343) | Invertebrate metagenome, whole genome shotgun sequencing project. | host: Globobulimina | place: Sweden: Gullmar Fjord | collected 2015-08 | reverse complement strand
TGGTCGTAATCGTCTTGTGATAACCTTGATAATCCAGAAATATCGAGTAGCCTTTCCCCGTTGTTTTCAAACCCCGTTAATTGCGCATATTCGGTAAAAATTTCAGCGGGGTGCTGATAATCAAAACCTGAGAAACCCATATTATTGGCGACGTCTGATATTATTTGCCAATCATGTTTTGCGTTGCCCGGAGCCGATAATATACCGCGTTGGCGCGATATTCTGCGTTCAGAGTTAGTCACTGTGCCATTTTTTTCAATCCAACCGGTTGCTGGTAATTTCACATCTGCAAAATCAAGGGTATCGTTATTTTCCGCGCAGTCGGAAACCACCACAAATGGACAGTGTTTTAACGCTTGTTCAATTTTATTTCGATCAGGTAAGCTCACCACAGGGTTAGTCGCCATGATCCATACGGCTTTAATCTTTCCTGCAGCAATTTCATCAAAAAGATCAATTGCTTTAGTGCCTAGTTGGGTCGCAATAGTTGGCGAGCCCCAAAAGCGTTGTACCAAACTTTGATGTTGCTCATTCTCAATATCCATATGGGCGGTAAGTTGATTTGCGAGTCCCCCGACTTCCCTACCGCCCATAGCGTTTGGCTGCCCAGTAATTGAAAATGGGCCACAACCTGTTTTAATAATTTTTCCTGAAGCTAAATGAACATTAATAATCGCGTTACATTTATCCACGCCCGATGCGGACTGATTTATCCCCATAGAATAAAAACTGATCACTTTTTGACTGCGACAGAATAACCGATAGAAAGTCGTGACTTGGGCTATCGACAGTTGACAAAAGTTAGCGACTTTTTCAATGGTCCAAGATGACGCAGCTTTCATTGCCTGATCAAAGTTTTCAGTATGATCAGCGATAAATAGATCATCTGTCGCACCATTTTCAGCGATATAATTTAATAGCCCGCTATAGAGTGCTGCATCGCTTCCTGGCTTTACGGCCAAGTAAAGATCTGATGAATCGGCGGTTGGTGTTTTCCTTGGGTCAATAACCACCACTTTCAATTGTGGATTTTTTTGTTTCGCTCGTTCGAGTCTTTGAAATAATACTGGGTGTGTCCATGCAGCATTGGAACCAACGAAAATCATTAAATCTGTGTGTTCGATATCATCATAATTGCAGGGCACAACATCTTCGCCGAAAGCTCGCTTGTAAGCCGAAACTGCAGACGACATGCATAAACGTGAATTGGTATCTATATTGGCGCTACCGATATAGCCTTTCATTAGTTTATTAGCGACGTAATAATCTTCTGTTAATAACTGGCCTGACACATAAAATGCGACGGCATCTTTACCATGCTCTTTGATGATTTGCGTGAATTTATCAGCCACATGCTGTGTAGCCGATTGCCATGATACTTGTTGGGCATCAACTTCAGGTTCGAGTAACCGACCTTCTATGCCTATGGTATCTAATAGATGGGTACCTTTGACACATAAACGACCAAAGTTAGCAGGATGCTCTGGTGTGCCTGTTAGTGAAATAGGTTTACCTTGTTGCAATTCAATATCAACGCCACAACCAACTCCGCAATAAGCACAAGTGGTTTGCTGTAAACTTGGTTGAGTAACCGTGCTTTTTGAAACAAGATCAAAAGCGCCACTACTTTTATCCATTTTAGTCATCACGCACCCACCTACTTTTTAAACTGACCAATAACAACGACAAAATACAGTGACTAAATGAACACTTGTACATCTGTCTGTTCAATACGAACCGGAAAGGTGTTTACTGAAATTTGCTCTTCCTGTAAACAACGCCCTGTTTTTAAAGAAAAATGTTGTTTATATAAAGGGGATGCAACAACTGGCTCACCACCAATAGAACCAACAATGCCACGTGAAATAACGTTTGCTTTGCCAATCGGATCAAAATTGCCAATCGCGAATATTTGCTCTTCACTGTTGGGGAGTTTAAAGATGGCGACCTGTTCGGTATTATTAAGCAAAGCACAGATACCCGAGTTATTGACCAAATCGTCTGTTTTACAAATTGTAACCCATTGTTTATCCGTGCTTTTAGTTATTGTTGTCATTGTTATCTCCTAAACCACTTTGATATCAATTAATGATTTTTCATTGTCACGAGCTGGACGAATTTGCTCGCGCTCTTTAACAAACTGTATATTGCTGTCGGTTTTGTCCGAATTGACAAATTGTCTAAAACGTTTAAGTGCTACAGGATTCTCAAGAGTTGTTTTCCACTCACATTGATAGCGGTCAATCAAAACACTCATATGATTTTCGAGCTCTTGGCAAATACCTAAATGATCATCAATGACAACTTTTTGAAGGTATTCCAACCCTCCTTCTAAATTCTCCATCCACACTGAGGTACGCTGTAAACGATCTGCTGTTTGAATGTAAAAGCTCATGATGCGATCAACGTATTTGATTAACGTTTCATCATCTAGATCAGTGGCAAATAAATCACCATGGCGCGGTTTCATACCACCGTTGCCACATACGTATAAGTTCCAACCATTCTCTGTCGCAATAACGCCAAAATCTTTACTTTGTGCTTCTGCACATTCTCGAGTACACCCCGAGACCGCAAACTTGATCTTATGAGGGCCACGTACACCTTTGTAACGATCTTCCATATGTATTGCCATGCCGACACTGTCTTGGACACCATAACGACACCAAGTACTGCCAACACAAGATTTCACCGTTCGAACCGATTTACCGTAGGCATGACCGGTTTCAAAACCTGCGTCAATCAATAACGTCCAGATTTCTGGCAGTTGCTCTAAGCGAGCACCAAACATATCGATGCGCTGCCCGCCAGTGATCTTAGTGTATAGGTCATATTTCTTAGCAACCTCACCAATAACAATCAGTTTGTCAGGCGTGATTTCACCACCCGCAATACGAGGTACTACTGAATAAGTGCCGTCTTTCTGCATATTAGCGAGAAAAGTATCGTTGGTATCTTGCAAAGGAATTTGCGCAGTATCTAGAATGTAGTCATTCCAAACTGATGCTAATATTGAACCAACCGCGGGTTTACAAATTTCACAGCCAAGACCTTTGCCATGACTTTCTATAAGTTGTTCAAATGAGGTTAATTTCTCAATTTTGACGATATCGAATAGCTCTTTACGACTATAGGCAAAGTGTTCACATAAATCAGTGTTAACTTCTACGCCGCGTGCTAATAATTCTTTATCTGAGACATCTTTGAGTAATGCCACACATCCGCCACATCCGGTGCTTGCTTTGGTACAAGACTTTATTTCACTTAACGTACAAGCTCCTTGGCTGATGACATCAATGATGTCTCCTTTTGACACGTTATGACATGAACATATCGTGGCAGTATCGGGCAGCATATCTGAGCCTAGCAACGGTTTTTCAGAGGCCATAGGTAAAATTAAAGCTTCTGGTGATTCGGGCAAATCAATACCATTAAGCATGTATTGCAATAAGCTATCGTACTCTGAGGTATCACCAACCAATACGGCGCCGAGCAACTTCGTTTTATCGCTAGAAATAACGATTTTTTTGTATACACCTTTGGGTTGGTTTTCATAGCTATAAGTTAATGAACCAGCAGTTTTTGCGTGAGCATCACCGATTGACCCTACTTCAACTCCCATCAGTTTTAATTTGGTGCTCATATCGGCACCAGTAAAGCTGGTTTCTTCACTTTTTAAGCCGCCGCTTAAGATATGTGCAGCGGCAACTTTTGCCATGCTATAGCCCGGTGCAACAAGACCAAAAATAAAGTTATTCCAAAGTGCACACTCGCCAATAGCATAAATATTTTCATCAGAAGTTCGGCATTGATTGTCAATCACAATACCGCCACGCTCTCCAATCGCTAAATCAAAAGCTCGGGCTAATTGATCATACGGACGAATACCTGCCGAAAATAAAATCATATCGGTTTCAAGTTCAGTGCCATCGGCAAATTCCATTTTGTAGCGACATGAATCACCAACAGAAATAGTATTGGTTGCTTTAGATGTGTGTACTTGCACACCGAGTGCTTCAATTTTATTTTTTAATAGCCGTCCGCCACCTTCATCAACTTGAACACCCATTAATTGTGGTGCAAATTCAACTACGTGTGTTTGCAATCCTAATTCTTTTAAAGCATTAGCTGCCTCAAGACCAAGCAAACCACCACCAATCACTACACCAACTTGACTTTCTTGTGCCGAGGCTTGTATCGCTTCTAAATCTTCTATCGTGCGATAAACCAGACAATGAGGTTGATCTCCCCCTGGTATTGGTGGCACGAAAGGATAAGAGCCAGTGGCTAGAACAAGCTTATCGTAATGATATTTATCACCAGACTCTGTAACGACATATTTATTTTGACGATTAATTTCACTGACTTTAGCGTTGGTGTGAAAATGCACACCCCACTGTTGGTAAGTTGCTTCGTCTGTCATCGCCAATTGATCCGCAGTCTTACCCGAAAAGTATTCTGATAAATGTACGCGGTCATAAGCTAAACGAGGCTCAGCAGATAGCACTGTGATGTCTATAGACTTACCAGGGTCGTTTATTTGCGCCAACTGTTCGACAAAATGGTGGCCTACCATACCGTTACCGACGACTAACACCTTTTGTTGTTCAAACATTGTTCAATCCTTAATCGTTCTTAATAAAATGCTTACTAAATATGTTTTCTACTTGGTCATAGAATCCAACAAATTCGGTTAAAACTTAGCGTTCACCCATAACCAAACTTTATCAGTATCGACTTTGCCTGCGCCGCTATCACCGTCAGAGTAACTAGCGACCTTGATACCAGCAGAGATATTTTTCATAATGCCTCGGCTATATACGGCATTAATTTCGCTACCCAAATCATCGACTAAATCAGTAGATTCATCAGCTTCAAAGTCGTGGTAAACAAAGGCCCATTTTCCACCATATAGGGTGCCAGCCAATGAGACATATAAGTCATTCAAACCTTCTTTAGGGGTATTAAGAAATTGATCTGACCAACCGTTAAATGCATGAAGTGTGGCAAGCGGTGTCGAAAAGGCGTAAGCAGCATCATCACTACCCAAAGATTCATAGCCCAACTTTGCCGTTAAACCGCTAAATTTATAGCCAACTTCAGCAAACATGTAATCTGCGTCGCGGTCTTTTTCGCCGCTCATTTCATTGTCTTGAGAAGCAAACTCTACCGTGTATAAGAAATCATTATTCGCGAGCTTGGTCTGTCCTTTAAAACGAATACCGTAAGTATCTAAAGAGTTGCTCGGCATATCATCCATTTCTAATAAATAGCCGTATGCCGTTAACGTGCCATAGGATGATTTATAAGATGCGTGAATAAGGCTATCTTTCGCGTCGATATCTTTTTTGTCAGCAAAAATACGATTGCGTTTGCTGATATAGCTGTAACTTACGTCAATTTTATCTGTTACTTTATAACTGGCTGTTGCTGCATCAAACGTTTGCTTGTCTTGACGCCAGCCTACTGCCCCAACAAAACGTTGATTGTCTAAGGTTATAACTTGGCGACCCACTTTGGCGGTGAACCCTGCTTGTTTATATTGCAAATAGCCTTGGTCAAGTTCTGTTGTTTCTGGATCGGCAACCACAGAATAATCAGTGTTATTGCCAATCGTATCGTTGTAGTCATTGATACCTAGCACTTGCCGTGAATCTTCAAATTCAATAACACCAGAAAAATTATGTAGCGTTGGTGACTTGTATGTCATTGTGGTTCTAAGTGTTAACGCATCAGCGTCTTTTAAGCTATTGTCTTGATCGACCATTTCATAACGCAAACGAAAGTCGACTTTTAGGTCGCCGATATTGCTGTCAGCAAAAACCATGGGGGTTGTCAGCAATGAGCCAATAATTAAGGCTAATGTATTCATTTGAAAACGATTTTTTTCGGTTTTAAAATATCTCATGTCTCTTTCCAAAGTTTATTTTTGTGGCGTTAATTCAGCTAAAAGGCCACCAAAGAACCGCTTATTAAACTGTCTATTTAAGCAACTTCACTTTTTGTCTTTTTATTTGAACTCAGGTTAGTGCTGTCTTTTGAGTTACCGCGCGTCGAAATATTTTCAACCTTACGCTGCTTCTCATATAAGAAAGTTAATACCTCAGAACGTAATCGGTTGTACTCGGCATCTTCAGCAAGTAATAAGCGATCACGAGGACGAGGCAGGTTTACATCAAGTATTTCGCCGATAGTTGCAGCAGGGCCATTAGTCATCATGACTATGCGGTCTGAAAGCAACACGGCTTCATCAACGTCATGGGTGATCATAATGACGGTATTATTTAACTCATCTTGAATTTCCATCAACGAATCTTGCATATGAGCACGGGTAAGTGCATCTAGTGCACCGAATGGTTCATCCATGAGCAAAACTTCCGGTTGCATAGCAAGAGCGCGAGCAATACCAATACGCTGCTTCATGCCACCTGAAATCTCATCTGGACGCTTATGCATTGCGTGATCCATATGAACAAGCTTGAGGTTATATTCAATCCAATCTTTCATTTCCGTAGCCGACATTTTCCCTGAAAAGACTTGTTTCACCGCTAGTTCAACATTTTGATATGACGTTAACCAAGGCAACAAGGAATGGTTCTGAAAGACGACTGCGCGTTCTGGGCCTGGCTCATTAACCTCTTTATTATTTAAAATTACTCCGCCTTTTGTGGCTTGATAAAGACCGGCAACAACATTTAACACGGTTGATTTACCGCAACCAGAATGGCCTATCAATGAGATGAATTCGCCTTTATTTATCTGCAAATCAACGTCTTGCAGGGCGGTAAAATCACCATTTGGTGTTGGAAATACCATATCAATTTTGCTGATATCTAAAATAATGCTCATCTTAATTCTCCTTAAATTGCCTTAACGCTTGGCACTGCTTTTATCCCAAGAAAGTAGACGTTGTAATTGCAACATGCCTTTATCGAGCAAAAATCCAATTAAACCGATAACAAATACCGCCGCCATAATTCTACTCAAGGATTGAGAGCTACCATTTTGGAATTCATCCCAAACAAACTTTCCTAGTCCAGGGTTTTGTGCCAGCATTTCTGCGGCAATTAGCACCATCCAAGCAATACCTAAACTTAATCGCATGCCTGTAAAAATGGCAGGAATTGATGCGGGTAGAACAATCTTACGCACGTGAGTTAGCGCCGGTAACCGCAAAACTTTACTTACATTGACCCAGTCTTGATCAATTGCAGCTACACCAACCGAGGTATTGATAACCATGGGCCAAATACAACACAAGGTGACTGTAATAAGCGATACGATAAATGACTTTGAAAAAAGTGGATCGTCAGTAACATATAGTGCGCTAACCACCATAGTAACCAAAGGTAACCATGCCAGCGGTGATACAGGTTTGAACACCTGAATGATCGGATTAACCGCGGCATTAAGCGATTTACTTAGACCAATAGCTATACCTAATGGAACAGCAATAATTACCGCTAAAATGAAACCGCTCATGACAGTTACTAAACTGGTGACGATTTGGTCAAAAAACGTTTCTTTGCCTGTGTAGTTTCTATGCTTTACGACATAGTTAGGATCTTTAGCTAATTTTTTTGCATTGCGCTTATCTTGTCGTTGATAAAATGTCTCTTCTTTAACAGCCTCAGCTTTATACTCCTGATACAAATTAACGTATTGCGTACCGACTTCAATCGGACCAGGGAATTTTCCTAAAGACGTGTTAATGTTATTTGCCGCGATTGACCACAGCACCATAAATAGGGCAATACCAACCATTGGGAAAATAAAGGCTTGTACTTTGCTGCTTGCAGCTGCCAAAGCTCCGCGTTTGTTCGATCCAAACGTTTTTGCTGTTGCGCTAGCAAAGAACCTATTTATTAACGTAGTCATTAAATTTCTCCATGGCGCACATACAGCGTGCGCTTAATTCACTTCTAACATTCATTGGTTTGCGTCACTGCTTTTATTCGCTAGACCGCAAACAAGGTCAAGATAACTCGATACAAATCAGGTTATAGCTTGTCGTTCGCTTTTAAACCGATCTTAAATTTATTGATATACTGATTTGGCTTGGTTCCGTCGTAGACAATGTTGTCGATGAAATGTTTTTGTGGCATACGGAAACCAGTTTCAGTTGCTAAATTAGGAAACTCACTCGCAGCTATTAATTCGTCATCGATCAATGATTGAGCTGCCTTTCTATAGATGTCTGGACGATAGACTTTAGCAGCAACGTCTTTATACCAAGCATCGTCTTTTTCCTCGCTAATTTGTCCCCAGCGACGCATTTGTGTTAAATACCAAATAGCATCTGAGTAGTATGGGTAGGTCGCGTTATAGCGGAAGAATACATTGAAATCAGGTACTGAGCGTTTATCGCCTTTCTCGTATTCAAACGTGCCGGTCATACTGTTGGCGATCACTTCGTAATCTGCACCGACGTAATTAGATTGTGACAAAATCTTGACCGCTTCAGGACGATTGGCGTTGTTGTTTTCATCTAGCCATTTAGCGGCACGAATTAGCGCACGAGTTAGGCGAATAGTAGTATTTGGGTATTTTTCTGTAAATTTCTTACTCAAACCAAACACTTTTTCTGGATTATTTTTCCAAATTTCATAATCAGTCACCACTGGCACGCCAATGTTTTTAAACACGGCTTGCTGGTTCCATGGTTCACCAACACAATAACCATAAATAGTGCCCGCTTCTAATGTTGATGGCATTTGTGGCGGCGGCGTTACTGAAAGTAAAACGTCAGCATCAATTTGCCCAGAAGTATCACCTTTATGTGGCGCATAGAAACCAGGTTTTATACCACCTGCTGCCAACCAGTAGCGCAACTCATAGTTATGAGTAGACACTGGAAACACCATACCCATATTAAAAGGTTTACCCTCTTCAATATACTTGTCTACAACAGGCTTTAGCGCGTCAGCCTTAATCGGGTGAACGGGACGCCCATCGGCCATTTTAGGGATATTGACCTTCATTTGTTCCCAAATGCTGTTCGATACCGTAATAGCATTACCGTTTAAGTCCATCGAAAATGGAGTGACGATCTCAGCTTTGGTGCCATAACCTATCGTTGCTGCGATAGGCTGTCCGGCAAGCATATGTGCGCCATCTAAGCGACCATCAATGACACCATCTAACAGCACTTTCCAATTGGCTTGTGCTTCGATAGTGACAAAGAGTCCCTCTTCTTCAAAAAAACCTTTTTCATAGGCAATAGCAATAGGCGCCATGTCAGTTAGCTTAATAAAGCCAAATTTTAGGTCTTCTTTTTCTGGCTCACCTAACTCTATTGCGTAGCCAATTGAACTGACTGATAAACACAGCCCAGCAATTAATGACTGACATATATTTTTAACTTTTTTATTCACGCTTTTCTTAAACATCCGATTCTCCAAATAAAAAAACCCGCAACGCTATAAACATAAAATGTCTAACGTATGCGGGCTACTATGCCAAACTAATTGATGACTACGCCTTTGCAGTTCGATTAGTTATTTTGTTTTTTTTACTCTAATCCCAACAGTGTGAATAGAGTCTTTTGAAAATTTTAATTATATAATTTTTCTTATTCTACACTATTTGTATATCAGGATTAGTGCCAACCCTACAATAGGCTTAAATTACAATAAGTTAACTTAAAAGTAGAATTCTAACACTTAGGATTTATTAATTAAATGCACCACTTTGACACATAACCCTGTTCGTTTTAGTGCAATTTCATTCGAAATTTTCCATGCAATTATGTGGTCTGTGAACCAGATAAAGCCAATTTGAAAATATCTTGCCTAAATACTTGAGCAGTAATTTGAGCAGTATTTATATCGTCACCTAACTGACCCGATCGCTTCATCGAGTTTAACAACCACTCGCCGTAGTAATGTTTAGGACAATTAACAGTTGGGTCATAGCTTAATGAAAACTGGTTGTATGACAATACAGCTCTTGGCTCAATGGTTGAGTGAACTAGGCAACTTTCGAGCATTGAAGGCGCTATCACATCAAGTTCTATATCTAAATAATTACGTTGAGATAAAACTCTTGCTGCTTCAAATCGATTTGCACTCGAAGAAAGCCACTGACATGCTTGTTGCAAGGCGGTGATCAATGCATAACTTGTATTCGGATTGTCTTCGTACCATGTTTGTAGCAAGCCTAATACTTTTTCAGGTACATTAGGCCAAATATCAGGAGAAGTCACTCCAGTAAAGCCAGCCCCTTCTCGTACCGCTTTTGCATTATAAGGGCCTCCAACACAGAAACCATCAATAACGCCTGAACTTAATGCCTCCACCATTTTTGACGGTGGAACAATAATAATATCAATGTCACTAGCATGGATGTTATTCGACTCGAACCAACTTAATAGTTGGTAATAGTGACAGCTATAGGGAAATACCGTGCCGAAAATGAGCTTTTTGTTCACCGATTTCCTTTTATCAATAACGGATTGCAATAACGAAGAAGATAACGGTAAATCTATTGAATCAAGGTTATTGAGACTCATTAGCTCTTGATACAAGTTTTCTGACAAAGTAATTGCATTACCATTGCGGCTCAAGACCATAGGTGCAATAACATTGACTGGTTCCAAACCTCCTAAACCTAAAGAACTCGCGAGTGGCATTGGGGCAAGTAGTTGCCCTGCATCGATAAGGCCGGCATGCAACTTATCTCTCATGGTCGCCCACGAGAATTGTTTTTCTAAGGTAACATCAAGCCCTTGAGCTTTGAATAAACCAAGTTCTTTCGCCATAACAATCGGCGCACAGTCGGTTAGCGGCATGAAGCCGATAGTCAGCGCTTGAGTTTCTAGACTTGTCAATTTTTGTAGGCGCATTTTTAACTTCCTATCATCTTAGCTAAAGACAAAATATTCTTGGCAACGTCTTCCATTTTTTGGCTGTTATCCATAGCGGTTTTTCGAATGCACTGATAGGCCTCTTGCTCTGATAGTTTTTTTGCTTCCATTAACCACAGTTTAGCTTGTTCAACAGTTTTTTGCCCTGACAGCTTCTCTTTTGTCATTGCCAATTCATTTTTAAGTGATTGATATTCTTGAAATCTGGCTAAAGCAGTATCAATAATAGACTTAACTCTTTGAGGATCTACGCCGCCAGCAACATAAGCACTAACACCCGACTTCACTAATTGATTGATTGTCGCGGTATCCTTTTCTGGAGAAAACATCACAATTGGCTTAGGGTTCGAAGACGACAGTAAATGTAAACTGTCCAATATATCTCGATTTGGTGACTCGATATCAATAATAATCAGATCAGGTTTTAATTTTTCCACTTGATGTAATAAAGAAACCCCAGAATTAGAGACATGTTTTATACAATATATAGAAGTATCTAATGCATTAATTAATGCATTAGCTTTTTCCTGTATATCTTCTATCAGTAAAACATTTAGAAAAGATTTTGATTCTTGCACTATATAAATTTTATTTTGCTTTATCTTAAGACTAAAACTTGAAGCAAATATACTCACGACCAATTAATGATAGACATGTTTACAAGTAACATGCCAGATAATTTACCACTTAATTAACAATAAGTTAGATATAAAATATGATTTTACACTCCAACATTTTGTAATAATTTGATGCAGCGCTGCTCTATTTTGGTGAGCTATGTTAAAACAACACTGTTGACTATATAGCTTTGGTGCTTAGCGGATAATTTGTTAACTTGGCGGTAAGATTCCGCTAAATGATAAAACAAAGATAAACTGCCCCTAAAACGGGATATAAATTTATCGACTTTAGCTAACGATTATTTAGGATTAAAATAACATGAAAATATGTATGTTTAGTGCCAAGCCATACGATAAAAATTATTTCAGTTTAAAAAACTTAACGATCACTTATTTGTCTCCTCGCTTAAATGAAGAGACCGTAAATTTAGCTCAAGGGTTTGATGTTGTATGCTGTTTTGTCAACGATAACCTTAATGCAAAGGTTTTGAGTCAATTGAAAGGTTTGGGCGTAAAATTAGTCGCCCTTCGTTGCGCGGGATTTAATAATGTTGATTTAAAAGCAGCAAAAGAATTAGAAATTGCCGTTTGCCGAGTACCTGAATACTCACCCTATGCTGTAGCTGAACATGCATGTGCGTTAATACTCGATTTGAATCGCAATATTCACCGTGCTCACAATCGAATTCGAGAAAATGACTATTCCCTTGACGGTCTTTTAGGCTTTGATTTGCATGGAAAAAATATCGGCGTTGTCGGCGCCGGAAATATTGGATTGGTATTTGCGAAAATAATGAAGGGATTTGGCTGTAACATACTGATCCATGATCCCTTTATTGAAGCAAAAGATCTGCCTGCTGATTACACCAAAGTAACTTTCCAAGACCTGCTAACGCAGTCTGATATTATCTCACTACATTGTCCATTGACCGCAGAAACGCATCATCTTATAGATGAGTATGCCATTGAATCGATGAAACCTAATGTTATGCTCATTAATACTAGCCGAGGTGGACTAATTGATACGGTAGCCATTATTAAAGGACTTAAATTAAGAAAAATCGGTTATTTAGGTATTGATGTTTACGAGGAAGAAAGTGATATTTTTTTTGAAGATTTGTCTGGAACCTTTATTCAAGATGATGTCTTTGCCCGCTTACAAACATTCCCTAATGTTATCATCACTGGGCATCAAGCATTTTTCACTAAAGAAGCGTTAGATAAAATAGCCGAAACAACTGAAAGTAACATAATAAATTATTTCGCAGGAAAGCTAGAACAGTCGAACATAGTCACTTGAAGATCGTCAATTGAACATCGTTATTTGAAGACAGCCATTTAAACAAAACCGGCAATACATCATAAACCTCGCTCAAGCAGATATAAGCTGCATGCTATCGAACACTAAAACACTTTGTGATTCTTTTTTTAGATACAAAGTAATGTTAGTTAAATTTCATATTACTGTTTATGATACGACACGCATCTTATGACTTAGGTATATTTAAGTCTTCTTTCTAAGACAGGTTACGTTGACTCTTCCACAAATAACTAGAACAACTAATGATTCAGGAATATTTGAAGCAATCGCCAATGATATTACTGAGAAAGGGTATAGTATTCGACCCTACGCATTGCCTGAACACCTCGCAACGCTATTAAACAATCATATACAAACCATGCCGCCTGAGCAGTTTAAGCTTGCCGGTATTGGCAGAAAACGTCAACACACGTTAAATAACTTTGTCCGTACTGACGAAATCTGCTGGATAACAGGCGAAAGTAATGCAGGCCAAGCTTGGCTAAACTGGACTAAATCGCTGCAGAGTTTTCTGAACCAGCGACTTTTTTTAGGCCTATTTTCGTTTGAAAGTCATTTCGCACATTATGTTAAAGGTGCGTTCTATAAAAAGCATAAGGATGCGTTTAAAGGACAAGAAAATAGAGTGTTGTCTGTTGTGGTCTATCTGAATAAATCATGGAATATTGACGATGGCGGAGAACTTGTTATATACCAGAGTAGATCAAAGGCATTCCCACCATTTGATGACAAATCGATTAAAGTTACTCCTGGGTTAGGCACTATCGTTGTTTTTCTAAGTGAAGAGTTCCCTCATGAAGTACTTCCAGCAAAGAGAGATCGCTTCTCTATTGCAGGCTGGTTTCGTTTAAATAACAGTATTGCTAACAATATCGATCCGCAACTTTAATCTTGTAAATGTGCGTGAGACAAGCACTATATTTCAATGCTGGTATTTCCCTGCGCCTCTGTGTTTAATTTGATACTGGTATCTATGAAAACAAAAAACCTTAAGCAATTGAAATATATAGGTTATTACTTATATTTCAATATCTAACGTTATGAGTTCAGGTTAAATAAATTGTGCACATTCGTATACGAAATACTCTAAATACG
>PJEL010003315.1_pt1 | contig 13901 bp, 6 predicted proteins | sample 1853271 | NCBI WGS metagenome assembly PJEL01 (sample SAMN08108733, study PRJNA415343) | Invertebrate metagenome, whole genome shotgun sequencing project. | host: Globobulimina | place: Sweden: Gullmar Fjord | collected 2015-08 | reverse complement strand
ATTGCATTGGACAGAGCAGGGATCACGTTATCTGATTTGGCATTAATCGACATGCATGAAGCTTTTGCTGCCCAGGCACTTTGTAATTTACAAGCATTCGCCAGTAAAGACTTCGCCAAAGATAAACTGCAGTCGCTCATCACGATTGAAGGATGCACAAGGGTACAACCCTCCAGTGCAAGTTAAGGTGTCAAAAGCAACCCCCATTCCTATCTCTTCATCAAATCCGTTCAGGGTGAAACTCAATGTGCGTTTATCAAAATCAACCATGCAACCAACCACATCTCCCACCTTCCATGCTGCTCCCCAACGCATACATTCACCGTGCCATACACATTCGCGCCACCCATCAAATGCCCAACTGTGGGGTCCATCACCAACACCGTCGCCGCTCTCTGCGTCACCTTGGAAAGCCGCATCGGCCCATCCAAGCTGTATGCACCCTGCAGTCATAAGTAAAGCCTCATAATACCACTTTCCGGATGTGATCAAACAACCACGAGCTCCAACGGACGCAAAACCACGCCCGGCTACCCCCTCTATGCACAGATCTGCTGATATATGAGCTACACCAGATATCACTTGAAGAGGATTAATCGACACAGCTGTACTCTCCGATGCAGGCCCCATCTTTTTTCTCTCTGCTTTTGGATCACTGCGCATTTATAAGTAGTATGTAGGGTAGGAGAACATGTGTGTGTGCGTGAGAGGAGAGAGAGAGATGCAGAATGTGACATGGGGTGAGAAACAGAAAAAACACTCCCTCATAGCTAGTAATTACAAGTTTAAAGGTTTTAATAACTTACCACTCCTCGTCAACCCCACCTTCTGCCAGAGCTTCAGCGTTGTTCAAGATCCATGTGAGGGCTGAGTCAACATTATTGCTATTCAATGTTAGCGCCTTTGCACAACAAGCTCTTGGAAATCCCATTTCCAAGAGCTGCTTCATGAACAGCATGGACTCAAGAGTGGGTGAGGGGCTGCCAGGGGTGGCTAACCCTAATGTTTCCTGCTCATCACCATCTCTAAGACCTCCCCAGACCCTTTCCCCAATTTCATCATGCCCTGACAATGACGCGAGTGGTGTCTGCACTATAACTGCTGCCGCTTCTACCTCTTCCTCGGTAGCAATCTGATCCATGCTAGCATTGTTCTCAAAGCAAAAAGCTACAGCTTGCTCCAGGGAGTTTCCACAACGTGACAATGCAGCCCGACTCCAGTTCTCTGGAAAACCCATCTCAACCATCTGCGCAACTGCCGCGCCAGTATCCATCACAATGGTTCCCATTCCCAAAGCCATTGCTGTGCCAGTTACGTAGGATGCAAGACTGCTCAGATTATGTTGACTACCAGATGATAATGAGTCACTTGCAGAGTGTTGTTGCCTTGATCGCTCCTCCACTGACGATTCATTGATGCTACTACCATCAACGGATATGTCATTTTCATTTTCAGCTTCAGCTTCAGTTTCAGCTTCAGCTTCAGCTGTGGATGGAGCAAGCGACAAGGACATCGCCCTTTCTGCAGTAGTAGTACATACCGTCATCGTACCACCATCAACAGCGTGTGTCGCCGCCGCCACAGATAGAGCTGCAGTCCACCTACGTACTCTAGAATTCCACTTGTCCCACGCTGCCAGCCAGAGTTCCTCGTGGTGCTCGAGCTGCTGTAGTAATCCGCTCTCAGCGTCCCCAACAGCAACCTCAAACAGAGCCATTAAGTCAGGCTTAGACCTCAGCAACACCCTGGAAAGCTCTCGATCAGCCAACAGGGTAGCAGATGCCTTGAAAATCTGGACTGCAAGCAATGACTGCAGGGCGCTTCGTTCTGCACGAGAAACTTCTTCTTCCTGGTGCTCTAAGGACGACGATGTCAAAGTGGGATCAGCAGGATCACAGTTCCTTGCTGCTGCTCTGTCATCAGCACCAGCACCAGATGATTGGTGGTGGGCGGTTTCTGCCGCAGCCACTATCTCAAAAATACATGACGAATGTTGTGAGCCCGAGGTCGATCTTTCTACCATGGAGGAATCACTTTCCTCCCTCTCATTCACATCCAACAACCTTCCTCTTACCACCCACGGGAGAGCCTGATTAAGGAAAGCATTGAACAATTTTTCTGCTACAGCAATGGATGATGCGGTGCTGCTATCCACCGGCGCCTCCACCAAAGGAACTGCACTAAGCTCATTGCAGGCCACCTTAAACACGTGGACCCCACCACCTCCAGCGACACGGACTGCTGAGTTGTTGTTTGATAAACCCACATTTTTTCCATTCCAATCTCTCTGCTGAACGGAGCCGCTGCCAATGCCCTCCTTGCATTTAGATAGCACGACCTGTGCAGTATTTGATTGAACATTTAATGATGTAAGCAACAAAGCTGGCTTCCTCAGGTCTTTAAGGTGGGTCATCAAGGACTCTGGCACCCCTCTTTGCGGTGATACGTGACGCAGTGCAACTGAACTCCCAAGGTGTAGAGATTGTACAAATCCTCCAAGAACAGAGGCAGCAGCTGCAGGCCGTACAATACGACAGAACCACGAGTCATAATTTCTTTTTATCTCATCAGCGTAGTGACAAGAATTCTCATCTCCATCGCCAAACAGCAGCTCACTGCAGCCATCAAGTGCATTCGCAATCTTACAAGACACGTAATCCTTCCAAGCTGGTTCCTTCAGTAAAAGTCGCAGGAGTGCCACAATTTCGTCTGCAACAGGGTTACTGATGCCTCCTCCGGATGGTGGAACCATCAGTTGTACATTCGACGAGTTGTTATCATGCTGCATATTTCCTCCAGGATTGGAATTGGAAACGTCGTATACAGACAGCAGTTGCTGACTATTAGCCTGACATCGAGTTGCCAGATACGATGTGGCCAACGTGCTGTTTTCAGTGGAGTGCCCCAGCTGATTCATACAGTGAAGAAGATGAACAGCACTGAGAGGAACAAAGTTTCCACCAAGGCAAAATAGCAAAAACTCCTCAGCACATTCTGTAGAGTCCACTTCAGTCTTTAACATACTATCAAGCTGAACGGGGGGGCTGATCGAAGGGAGCAATTTGCACAGGAGTCTCAATGTTCGACGCTGCACAGCTGGAGGTCCCACTACAATGCTGCGAAATAGTACATTGAGCCATTTTTGGCTAGTGAGGCACTTGATGCAGGACTGCAAGGATGTGTAAAGGCTATGTGCTAGCCCCAATAAAAAATAGCAGTACCGCTCCGTGTGAAACATCCCCCTCATCTCCTCTGTTGATAGAAGGAAGAGTGAAGAAGATGATTGTTCACTGCTGCTTGTTGTTGCTGCTTCACTTGGCCCTGCTTGACTGTTCTCCGCACCCATTTTCTCAATCATAACGCCAAGTTCTAAAAGCAGTACATCAAATAAGGATTTGATCAAAGTGGAAGGCTCTGGCACAGCAGCAGCAACTCCCTGAAACTCCCTACATGAGGGTGAGTCTGCTGCTTCCCCACACATTTCTTCCCTCCTTTCATCACCATATTTGTAGCTGTCCACCTTGTAATCGTCGCTCAAACTACTGATGCTAGAAGCTAGAAGTTGAACAACTTGTAATGTCGAATACATAACAGAGTTCCACATGGAAGACAGGAGCTCCTCGGTTTCAGGACCTGTTTCCATTCTCGCGCATTCAATGGCCAGCTGCAATGACTTGAAAATTCTGACTCTCCCCAGAAACTCGTGATCTTTAGAAGTAAAGTTTAAATGCCATGCTGGGAGTAAGGCGAGCAGGGCAGCTCCGTTATGTGTAGTTGCAGCTGTTCTGAGTTGCTCTGCCAAAACCTCGTACAGCCCCTCAAATGCTGATACCACGGATTCAGCAGCTTCCCGGTTTGCCCCCACGATCCCATCTAGGTAATGGGTGGTCCTGCAGTATTTTGATGATGCTGCAGCAGCATAGCTAGCAAGAGCTGCACATCTAGCAGATTCAAGGTCAAGCTGATACTGAGAGCATATTTGTGGTACTAAGGTTGGAACCTGGCCTTGAAGGGCAGGCAACAAGTACTGAAGAGCTGCGGAAACAAGGAATGATACGTGGAGAGGGGGGGTGGGCTGCTGCTGCTGCACTTCTTCCCCTCGGCCATCGTCTCCATTCAATAGCAGTTTCAGAGCTGAAAAGCCAGCAGTACGAAAGACGGCCACTACCGATGACTGAACCATACTCCTATATAAAGCTTTTACTTCCACGTAGCCAAGTGGGGACTGAAAGAATTGGCCAGTAGCAGTACACAGACGACGGCTGGCTGTTGTACTGCCACCATCCCCACCACCCTTGGAAGAGGGATCCTGATCCTCCTCAGACTGACCTTGAGCACCAGCATCCTGGTTCGGTTGGACACTTAAGAGGAAGGCTGCCTTGCAAATTAGCAAATTGGCCATATGAAGGTATCCTCGGTGATCGGTTTGACAGCATCTTACAGCTGATTCCATCACTTGGCGGGTTGTTCTCAACACCTCAATAAGGATATGACTTGGCTGCTGCTGCTTTGAAACCAGTCGTCCTTTAGAGCGAAGAAACGTTTTACGCGACACAGGAAGTACCCCCACATGGGTAGCGATCGCAGCTAGCACCCACCTCTGTGCATCAGACATGCATCTCCCTCCGAGCTGTGTCAGGGGAGATTTGAGCTCATGGCGTGATTCCCAAGCACCCAAGGCTAAAGCGTTCCCGTCCCCAGTCAACAGCTCATCAACGTAAACCTCTCGCTCAGTGTCGTCATCTTCTACTGCATCACGCTGTTCACCATCAAATGAGGACCAAGTAGTAGCACCACTTCCTCCTACCATGCTGCTAATAAGCCTCACGGGAAACACGGATGATATCCAGCAGTTCATGTTGTCACTTATTAGGCTAGTTGGTGGAAGGTACAAGCGTAGAGCAGCCGCAATATGTGGTACCACCTCCTTGAGCATCAATCCACCTTTCAACAGTTCACTCTTTTCCCATTCCTCGATTTGCTCTACATGTTGTGGAGATAGAACAGACGATGATTCATCAGAAGAACTTCCACCATTTATACAAATGGCCACCATTGTTGGTTGTACTTTTTCTGCGGTTTCGGCTGCTTCCACCCCCAAGACTAGGGAACAAGCAAGGCGTCCTGCAAGCATCGACACAACCACACTTGCCCTAATAGAAAAGGAAAGTAGCAGGCTGGCTGCATCTTTCTCTTCACCATCCGGGTTACAAATTCTATGGCCAGTGATGTTACCTCCTACTCCTGACCTCAGGTTGCGGTACGTGCCCCAAAAGGCACTGCCATCAAGGCTAAGACAACCTTCTACTACACAAGTTCCCTCCATCTTCCACTGTTCCATGAAAGCTATATGCAATCCCAGCGCACGCCCTTTAACTGCAGCAGCTTGTGATCGCTTATTACTATCTCCCTTGCTCTTCCCTACTAGATGGTACTCTCCGGATTGAGGATTTAAATGTGTGTAGAGCTCAGCAGTGTACTCTAGGGCTGGAGTGAAGTCTGAATCGGATAAACAAATATGCCACGTGCCATGTGGATTGGCCCTGAGCAAATGACGACAGTCGGCACCTTCTCGACGACCAAGAAACACCAGGCACTTGTCAAACGTACGTATCAAGCTCGTTACATTTGGTAGAAACCTGACAGCTAACAGTGTTGCCACAATTGGAAGCCGTCGGGCAACCAGGAGCGAGGCGCAGATCGATGGAAGGCCATGGACAAGAAGAGGGCAAGAATGGACACGAGCGGAAGCTGATTCAACATCTATCTTCTCTGCTACAAGTTCTTCGTATATGTTCGACAGAAGCTTTTGCGACCGAGACATCAAGTCTAGAATAAAGTCCAGGATGAGGGTGTATGCATTGAATGTCGACAATGATGAAGGCTGGTGACAAGTAGTGAGCAATGACGTGGATGAATATTGCCCACTGAATATGCTCCCAAGCAAGGGATCAACAGGGGATATGGTCACCTCATCATTGAGGTGGTACAAGCCAATAGCAGGAAAAAGTATTTCCTTCGTTGGGAGATCATTGAACACAACTTCCCACTCATTGTGGCTGCTATGACTTGAATGCTGTTCTCTCACACCACGCCCTTGGGATGTGAATGTCAATGTTCCTCTATCAGTGTCTAAAGTCAGTAGCACAACATTGCCAGTCATGAATCCCTCCCCGCAGTCACTACGAACCTTTGAGCGACCGTGCCACAGCACACGTGTTCCAATGAGGCCCCAGCCATATTGGTCTCCACCAACGTAAGTATTGACACTAGCCGCAGTGGTGGCAACTCCTAAAAAGACATGCCCTTTCTCGCAATTTCGTAGGTGAACCAACCATTGGTGTACGCCAGAATGAGGGGGGAATCCCTGCTTCGTCATGACACTCCCCCAGCTCTTGCTCTGCACTTGTGTAGCAGTGTGGCCATCCTCAGAAATTCGAATGTTGTTGCTCTTTCGAGAAGGGTTCAAATCCAACGCGGCGGCGGCATCAGACTCTTCACCGTCAGGATCATTACTACTACATTTTACAAGTTGGTCACCCAGAACATGTATCAATTTTAGCAAAAGATGCAATTCGGCCTCTCCAGATGACGACGACGGGGTTGGGGTCGTTAAACTTAAATCAAACGTATGATTTAAAAGTACTTTCATAAGGTCAAGCATTCCCTTCCCACCTGTTGGGAAGCAGCTGCTGTTGGCGGCCCCTCCTCCTCCAGGTAGAGAATACGGGTCCTCATTGTGGTGCGGTGGCGTTACCATGAGTTCTTCCGAAAACGTTGTTGATTCCATCATTATTTTACTTTTTGTGCCACTAACATCAAATATTTTGGGCGATATACTACTCTCTGAAGGAATTCCTGTGTTAATCATATCATCACCATGCTTCAGACTTAATAAAAAGGATAAACTGTGTGCAAACGCTTGCAACTCCTGCGGATTACTCATACGCCGACACATAGCACCAAGATAAGCACAAGGCTCCTCAGAAATTCTACTGCTGAGTGAGGAAACGTCTGTATAATTATTCCCATCCTCTACCACCTCAAGAAGAAGTCTTCTTAGAAAGACCACTCTTACTTCGTGAGTTACACAAACCAATGAACTGGCAGCTGCCCAAGCTGATAGTGCAGAAGATCTACAAAGACCCATCTTTGCTCGGCAAGCATCCGATAAAGAACGGAGATCATCAGGAACAGTATCCACCGAATCTAGCGTGTTGGGGCAACAAAAAGATACACAATCCTCCAAAAGTGCTTGATTCACATTGTCGGCTACTATTGCTGCCCTGGTGTTGTGCTTGCTACCGGCAGGGCAATGACAACTAGCCTGTCGGAGGGTAACATCCAGCACTCTGAGAGTAGATACCATTGAAGAAGCAAGAAACAATCTCCTACGCCATAGCAAGTGGGCATACCTGCCTCGAGGTGTTTTAGTATTAGAATAAGCATTATAATTATCTCCTCCCGCATCAGTCGGCAGCAAGAGGTCTCGCATCGTCTCCATTTTCAGCTTCAAGTTCTTATGCAATGATAGAAGTTGAGAGAGAAGGGAGAAGAGTAGCATGATGGACAACGGATCAGGATGGATACGCTGCTCGATAGCAGTAGGGTAGTCATCAAGGTAATGACACCGAGCCTCCAAATCCGCCAGCATTGCAAGCACAATGGACTCTACTGACACAAGTCCAAGAGCAGCTGATGGATCGGAATCGGAATCTGAGTCGCCAAAGTGAAATGAATGCACAGGGTTTGAGATGCTTTCAGCATTTGGCGACATTTCTTCTGTCACTAACTTGTCCAGATCAAACGCATCTTCTAATTCTAGTCCCGTATTCCCTTCTCCTTGCTTGCCAGCAAAAGCTAAGAATTCACGCAGTCTGAACGCTGCTGCTGCTGCAGGGCGGACCGCAGCATTCGAGGTGAGGCTTGACCTTGAATTATTATTAACCCTGAACTGCTCTACCCCTGCACCTGAGGAAGTTGGGATTGGATTTATACCTACGCCTTCGTAAGAGCCAGAAGGCTCAAATATCTCCAAATTTTCCAGGGCCACAGATAAGCTGCCTAGAGATGATATAGAACTTTCACGCTGCTTCTGACACAGTTGTCTAAATCTAGATGATATCTGCTCCAGCTCATGAAGAGTTGAAGTAGTGACTCCTCTCCCAACACCAGGGAATGGAACAACTTTGCCCACCGGAGAGACGCTGGCGGAGTCTCCTACTTCATCAGAAGAAGCATACACCCCTAAATCACCTTTGTCCAACTCGAATTCAGTATTTGACTCACCAACCGCCAACGGCGGAAGGTCAATACTGTTCTCTAGTTCCGCGTTAGATGCAGGCGATGTGCCTTTGACCTTGCATACAGCAGATTGAACAAATCTAGCAAATAAATTAGTCTCTCGCAACGGCCCCCTGTCTAACAATAACCCAACAATAGCCCCGAGGGGGAGCTGGCAAGCCCCTTCGCAGTAGTAAGATTCTTTATAACCTTCTCCTTTAGTGTTAATGAAAGTGCAGAGAAGAATTGTAACTGACAGTAGAATAGACTCAGATCCACCGTCCACGGCGGCCTGTGCCGTCAGTATGTCTACATTTCTCTCCCACTCGGAGAGAGGCAGCAATTCTGCACCAATGTTAGGGATTTTCGGGGTGGTAGTGGTTCGTGTTCCTTGATCAGGTCTATTTTCTCGCCTTTCTTCACCAGATTTGAGTTCAGCAAATTTGGAATCGCTATGTAGCGATGAGGTTTCCGACCGACATGGCGACAAATCATCTGAAGCCACTATCTCACTGCTATTCTTCGGAGAGGGCGAGGACACTACTGGTCTATCCCAATTGTCATTATTCTTGACCTTACATTTTTCGCTACGAGAAACGCCATTTGATAGTCGCCCAGATAAAAGGTCATGGCCAAGTACACGCCTGCATGCATGAAACAACCACAACAGGAAGCAGCAGTTAAGTAATCAATCATTTATCATGACAGTTCAAAAAAAGGGGTCATCACCTGTAGAGTGCAGGATCTGAAGCCTTGAGAGGGAGTAGCAGCATCGAAATGGCCTGGGAATCTAGCTGGATACCCAGCAATCTTTCTGTTGGATGTTGTTCCATGAAGTCATCATTCCAGCCCCCTCCCCCCTGTTCTGCCCACTCTCCTCCGTTCTTGTCTAATACTGTACTATTGAAAAGACTTACTGCTGCAGAAGCCATAGGGTGTTCGAATCCCCGCTTTCCTTTTGCAGCTGTGCTCCAATCTTTCGATTCCGTATCCTCCTCTCCTTCCTTGTGTTGCCACCCAGCCATAGACATGACCCTTAGCAGTGCGTTCCTCGTGACCAGTTCGTGAGTTGAAGCACATTTTACGCCCGGTTTCTTTAAAAAACAAAGTGTTACCGAGCGCACCAGAAAACACGAGGAGGGTAGAATTGTGAGTGTGGAAAGCCCACAATCAGACAGGTTACAAACAAACAAGGGCAAAAAAAAAAATTACCCTCCTAACCCACGAGTGAAAAAAACGCCCACATTACAATCCAACAAATGAACACCAACCAACTAACGCCACAAAGCACCACACATTTCCACTATAAATCACAGAAATACACCATAATAAACAAATACACTCACCCGCATTAAGTCTAGGGTGATCCCAGAGTTATCACCACAATATTCACCCGCTTCCTCCATCAGCGTTTCAGTCGTAACGTCACCGGTCCACCCCATGGTCCACGCTTGACAATATTAACCAAGAGATTTCACCTCTGAATCAAACCCAAATTGCTTTCTATCGAACAGCGAATGGGATAATGACTTGACGTAACCCAACCCGTTAAACTTACCCCTTGCCTTATCGATCCGTAGCGTACCTGCTAGCTGCACCTCGTTCTATGCCTAAGGTTGGGGATTTCCCCATATATTGTGGCTATAATTTGAAGTTTGGCCGTATCTTTATCGTATTGGTTTTGGAGGGGGCGTTGCATGAGCGAGCACGTAACATCCGCAGGATGTTACGTTTTGTAGGCTACTTTGGTCTGGCGTTTATGCCTGCCAAGGTGAGCAAGGGAAAAACCCTAAGCCACTCTTCAGAAATTAATTCACTCTTTTTAGGGTTTTAAGGCTAGGGTTAAGGTTTTAGGGTTTAGGGTTAGGGTTAGGGTTAGGATTCAGGGGTATTGGGTTGCGGTTAGGCTTGTACATTTTGGGGGTAGGGTTAGGGCAGAGTGTAATTACATTAACAATAGGGGTGTACATTTACACCACGTTCCCAAGGTTGGGTTTTAGGGTTAGGGCTAGGGTTAGGGTTAGGATTAAGGTTTGTTGCAATTATCGTATCTGGATCATTAATACAAGACTCTTCCAACCGCCAGCCACCGCTCGAATGGTAAGTAGTGTAGTAGTCAAACAAAAAGCTTTATTCACTATGTTACAGACCTTGCTTCAGACACGTGAAGAGTGAAAAGAGACGAGTGGCTACAATACAATTTTGGCTTTCAGTTACGCTTCGCGTAACTGAAAAGCGTCATATACCCGTTTGCCAACAATTGTGTGTGTAACGTGCGTGTAACGTATGTGTACCGTTTCTTAAAATGCAACTTGCGTTCTACCCGTTGTACACAACTCACTCGTCCCAATCACAACTTTGAATCATAATATGCAGGCAACTAATAACCCCAACGATGAGTCATCATGTTCACACAGTGCAACTTAAAGGGTTAGGATTCGGGATAATACTGACTTGCGTTTTTTAACCATAGCTTCTCACCCTATTCGATTATTATTTGCCACTAAACAATACAAACTCCCTCAAAAAAAGTAGCTTCAAAATGAATGAGTTAACCACGTTTCTTACGCTATTACCCTAACCCTGACCCTAACCCCAACCCTAACTGTTAGTGCACCACTGTAGGGGTCGTGGTACACTATGTCGGTTTTGCCAGAGCAAAACGACTTTTAGCATAGATGACGTTACTGGTTAGGATGTTACAAGAATAGAGTAATGCCTAAGCAAGCAGAGTAACATCGCAAGTTTCCCCTAAAGGCCAGGGGAACTTGTATTTGAATGATAGGGGAACACAGGTTCCCGTAAAATTTAGTATAGGAACATTCACGAGGTAATGTGCATGTTCCTATACGAATTAGAAGAGTACCAATCATCTCACTTCTCTTCCTTCTTCATCATCTCTATCTTTGGGATAGTCAGTCCGCGTAGAATCTAGACAGAGGCAAATAGCCTGGAGTTTAAACAATAAGGCACTGTTGGTTAAGCACTCTGTGATTCTCCCCCCCTTGCAAGGCAAGGGCTGCCAGATATAAGTTCCAGGAGACTCCAATGAGTCTACACTTCGGTTAGTGGGGAAACGCGAGTTCGCACGAGCGGTCCGAGACAACGTGATGGAACGTAAGATGGGAGGTCCTCGACCCCTGGGCGGTCGAGTAGGGAACTTAGGATACCAAGGATTGTTCAGTAACGGTCGCTTGGGGTCCCTCACCGGAGGGCAAAAGCATCATGTGGAAGAGGATGGTTGAACTTTTCGGCCTAAAGTGTCACATCCGGTGATGTAACATCCTCTATGCTAAAAGTCGTTTTGCTCTGGCAAAACCGACATAGTGTACCACGACCCCTACAGTGGTGCACTAACACTAACCCAAAAACGTGAAGAAAAGCCCTAACCCTAGCCCTAGCATTTAAATGGGTAGTTCAGTCCTGAACTGCCCAATAATGCGCCTGTAGTGATGGTGGTATGGAAACGGCAACTGAATGCCATTGTCACAGCTCTAGGGGGAATTTATTGCCATTGTGCTCACGTGATGCCAGCACCGCCCCTGAGCCCACTTGCTTCCATGATATCGCCTAGCAAGACGATAGAAATCCACGCGCTGACGAAGAAAATAGAAGATCGAGGAGAGGTTTGTGATAATGGGGGATGTAAAGAATATGATAGATTGTCTTTGCAGTGGCTCCACGTGGAACAATGATTCGTGTCTATAGTCGGTGATCCGCCGGCAGACTTCCTAACAAATTGGCTCCACTGCATTTTTTTTCATCCCAGGAGGTCGTAAGCTTATGCGTTGGCGAGCCAGATTTTCAGCCCCCTCCTGCAGTCCTGAAGGCCACCATAGAAGCCGTTGAAAGTGGTAAAACGAAGTACACAGAAGTGACGGGGATGGAATCCTTGAGGAAAGCCATCTGCACTGACCTTTGGATACGAAAAAAATTGGAGTACGAACCAAATCAAGTCGTCGTAAGTAATGGAGCCAAACAAGCCATTTATGAATCTGTACTGTCTATTGTGAAGCCTGGGGACGAGGTACGCCAGCCATCAAAACTCGCTTTTACTATCCCTCCTTGTGGAAAAGGATGATTGATTTGGTGTCTCAGGTGATCATTCCAGCACCATATTGGCCAAGCTATCCAGAAATGGTGCGAATGGCAGGCGGTGTCCCCATCATTCTTGATACTGTGAGCTAGAATACAAATTCTCAATTTTTTTCTGCCTTGAAACTGTACAATACTTTATTATCGCATAGCAGTAACGAGGTACTGCTTTTCAGCTCCCAGAGGATGGCTTTCTTCTTTCCCCCGATGCATTGCGGGAAGCCATTTCACCACGAACTACTTTAGTGATTTTTTGTAACCCTAGTAACCCGACTGGTGCAGTGCATCCTCCTGAGGTAAACATGATGCAAAAGTGAATTGTACTTTTTGTTTGGGTCTTGGTTGAGCTGTTGTACTGAAAGTGGCTTGATGACCACGTTTGGTGGAAATTTTTGAATACTTGTGATGTATATATATATGTGATGCTGGCAACTGACTCAGTGCTTGTGATGGAATGATGCTACAGCGAGTCAGAGCTCTAGCAGGAGTTCTGTTAGAAGATGCTGCAGCAGGAGTATGGGCTTTATCAGATGAGATATACGAACGAATCATTTATGGGGGTGGGAAGCACGGTGAGCACCTGTCACTGGCTGCAGTGGAGGGGATGAAAGAGCGTTGTGTGTTGATCAATGGGTTCAGCAAGTCACACGCCATGACAGGGTATCGCATCGGGTACATGGCAGGACCAGATCCCCTGGTGAAAGGAGTCGCCACAATCCAAGGGCAGATATCAGGTTGTGCTAGCTCAGTGGGGCAATTTACTGCCTTGGCAGCCCTCTCGGTCTCAGATGAAGTAATAAATAAAAATGTTGCTATGCTCCAGCACAAACGTGATTTTGTAGTAGGCTGTATAGAGCAGATGGCCCCACGTCTCCTGTTGCCATCAATTCTGCCTCAGGGTGCTTTTTATGTACTGCCTAATATCCAGTGGACATTTGGGCGGCAAACATCAAATGGAAGCATCATAAGGAGTGCTACTGATTTCTGCAAGTACCTCTTGAGAGAATACAGTGTGGCTCTGGTGCCAGGAGAGGCATTTGGATACCCCAATGGTGTGCGAATTTCCTATGCAACATCTATGGAAACCATAGAATCAGCCATGGACAGGCTAGACAAGTTTGTAGCATCCTTGCAGTAGATAGATAGCTCCCCCGATATTAAGAGTGGATGAGGCGCTAAGACAAAGAGCCCGCACCCCCCTTGTAAAATAAGGACATTCAATATATTCTATAGACACTATATTTCACCACCTGTTTTAGCTTCACTTTGAACTTCATCTATGATGGCCTGAACTTCAGCTTCTTTAAGCTCCATGTAGGCAACTTTGCCATCAACCTGAGTGATAGTTGTAAACTCCATTTTCTCCGCTGTTGGCGAGGTGCTGTCCATGGTCTTCATCAAAACCTTTTGGAATATCCACACGAGGCATTTTATTTTTCGTATACCCATCTCACACCCTTCTGATATATCTAATCCTATCCTACAAAGGTATCTATATACATACCAGGAGCACATACCAGTGG
>PJEL010003314.1_pt1 | contig 13902 bp, 7 predicted proteins | sample 1853271 | NCBI WGS metagenome assembly PJEL01 (sample SAMN08108733, study PRJNA415343) | Invertebrate metagenome, whole genome shotgun sequencing project. | host: Globobulimina | place: Sweden: Gullmar Fjord | collected 2015-08 | reverse complement strand
CCTCCCTCTTCGAGACACGAGTGAGAGCACGGATGCCATACCAACAGTCCTAGATGCTATAACGACCTCAATAAACTCCTAATTCCAGGACATGAGCAACCGTCGTCTACGAGCGGCGTTCAACGTAGGCAATAGGGCACGGGGGCGGATTCCAATTAGTATGTACACCGATATAGGCGTACGTTTATAATATTATATTTGCCTTCCTCCATTGGCTAATAACCATTGATTTTTTTTCTTCATCTTATAGCCACTAACCATTGACAGTTCACTGATGTAATAATTGTATAGTACATTTAGTGTCAAGCTTTACAGCCCCAATGACTTCTGTTAGGTCACGGATTGGCCGATCGCTAGAAGCTGTGTATTACTTCTACAGGTGTGCGGGAGAGTGAGCTCCCTGGCCATCGACTTATTTTTGGCTCTGTGGTGTTTCAACGTACTTTTTCTAGAACCATTTAGCCGTTCTTGTAACTCCTCTGCAAAAACATCCAAGTTACATCTAATATCACGGCTCAGGTGGTTGCGCCGTCTACACAATGACTCGTTGTTGTGGCATAAAATAGCACCCGGTAGGTTATATACATGCAAGGTGTTTCCATTGTGCTGACTATAGTAGATTAGTGAGCATCCGTGATGATTTCCATTGTGCAGGGGTTATGGGTTAGGGTCGTGAGAGTATTTCCATTCTTACAGGTTATAGAGCATTAAAAATTATTCCATTTCTGAAATACCATACATACCGTACGTGTGGAACTGGTTGAAGTAGCACGTCACATCGCTCGGTTGTCGTATTGAAACACCCCCGTGAGTGTTGTTCTGCTTAGATTTAACGCAACGAGGGACTAGGATATTGCTCACGAATGTTGCTCTCAGCGTGTGACCTCCCTGTTCTTTCTTCGTTAATCCCAATATATATATATACGTGTACCCTACTCCTTGTTACGACCGAGCCAGCTTGTCACCTATTTTTCAGGTTATAATGTCAACCTTTACCCCAACAACGACTCAGCATGTAGACGGCGCCAAAAAGACAAAATCAGTACAAATGTGACCCTTCAGACTCAATTCAATCAAGTCACTACATGCTTGAGCTTAGGCGTTAGCTTGTCCACGCTAAGGACCTCTTAATACTCTTAGGAGTTAGGGTATTAGAAAGGGGGGCGGGGTTAGTTGTATTAGATGCGCCGCCTGGCTTCAATTCGTAAATTGCCCAAGTTAAGGAGTGATGAAACATTGCTGTCGTATGGTGATAGTAGTGAGAGAATTGGGCTTAGGCTTAGGTATTCGATCTATTTAGGATGTAAGGAAGTGAAAAGAGGTGGAGAACGCGTGACTCGTAGGGGAAATGGTGGAGTGGAAGAGATGATGCTGCCCAGGTTGGGGGGGGGGGCAAGGTTGTGGTTATATGGTGGTCGCAGTGATAGAATTCGGCGTAAGTATTCGACCTGTTTAGGATCTAAGGAAGTGAAAAGAGGTGGAGAATGCATGGCCACGACGGGAAGCGCAGCTGAAGTGGAAGAGATTATTAGAAATTTCAGTGATGGTCAGCTTCAGGCATCACCAAAAACATTGGTGCCAACTACTATTTCTGAGGCGAAAAAGGATGAAGTACAGAGAATAGGGATGAACAGTGTGAAGTGCGTCCCAAGTGACGAAGGAAAAAGAGAGCTCGAGATAATTAAATTGTTAGATAGTAATATGATAGAGATTAAAGGTGAAGAAGAGGAAAAAAGAGGAGAGGTGGAGGGGGAGAAGTACGTGTTGGAACGGTTGAAGGCACAAGACGTCGTTATACGTCGCCCGTTACGTCAGTATACACAAGTTCCCCCATCAATATCAGTTATGGAGGCCGTGTCCACGTTGGTTGACCAGAAAGTAACAATGCAATTAGTGGTGAATGATTCCCATGAAATGGTGGGCATGTTTACGGCCACAGGTTTGCTGACTGCATTAGTGGGAAGACTTCATGAAGGTGATGCACTACGAAAACTGACTGCAGATCAATTCATGATCCCTGTAAATGAGATAGCTTTCTGTTCTCCTGATGATAGCCTCTACCACTGTTTGCTGATTATGACCGAGTTGAAAGTTATGAACCTACCCATGGTTGCACAAGGCGTAGTGCAGGGAGCCATAACGATGAGTGATATCCTTAACTTTATCACATACAATGAGGTCGGAGGGAAAAAGAATTATATCAATTTCATCAGCGGGAGGCGTGGCCTCAAGGCCGGTATGCAAGTGACAGCAGCGAGTAAAGAGAATTCAAAGATTAGTATACTTGGAATTGGTTTGGGGGTATCATGTCTTCCTCACCCGTTCAAGCGGCCTGGAGGGAAAATATCAGCATCACAGCGCAACCACCGGCACCTGGAACTGGCGGTGAACCCGACTCTTTCAGAGGATAGCCATTTCTCTCTTTCACTCACTTGGCCATCGGTTCACTCTGACACTCTGGAATTGGTAGGCCTGGCAGATGGTGTTGGTAGTTGGCGAAGGTTCAATGTCGATCCTCGCGACTTCAGTCGCCGTCTCATGCACTGGGCTCAGGTCCACGTTTTATCTGTAAAACCGGAGCCTGGGGCTGAACCGAATGTGGAAAGCCGACCGCCTAGTCCGTACGAGATTCTCCGCGCTGCTTACGAGATGACAATTGAAGAAGGCATTGTGGGCTCGAGCACATGCCTTATCGCTGCTCTTAGCCACGAAACGCAACAGCTCACATTCAGCAACATTGGCGATGCTGGAGTAGTGGTGCTCAGGCATGTTGATAGTTCCGTAGCAGGGTCTATGCGTGATAAGGAATCAGAGAAGCACTTGGCACGGGAGAGCAATCTGCGAATTTTTTTCATGTCACAGCAACAGCTCCGTAGTTTCAATCTCCCTTTTCAACTGGGTCAGTCGAACATTCCGCAAGGGACGGCATCTTTTGAAACACCACGAGATGCAGTGAATACCTCCATCCCCCTTATGCCGGATGACATTGTTATCTTAGCTACGGATGGTCTCTTTGACAATTTGGAGCTTGAAGAAATTCTCTCCATCGCTCAAAATTGGGAGCAAAACTTTTTTCATTTTGGCGTGTATAACGCTGAGAAAGATAGCGACAATATTAACCCGGCCTGCAATATCCTTGCTAAGGAACTGGCTTCAAAGGCTCGTGAGAAAATGCTGGATAATGATTGCAATTCTCCATTTGCGCTTCTAGCCAAAGATAATGATATTTTGTGGTCAGGAGGGATGCCGGATGATTGCACTGTCATTGTGATGCGGACATTTGAGAAACAGGGTTCGACAACCACTGAGTAGAGCATATGTTTTCGTACTGTGGCTGGCGCTGTCATTAACGTTGCATTCAGTGGGATATGGTGGTGTTTTTCTGGATAGGAATGTCAATCAATGTAGGAGAGTGAATGTATTTGGTTGGAAGAAGCTAAGCAGCACTGTTAACTTTTCCTGTCATTGTCAACTCGTTGACTGTAGGGCCAACACGTCACTGCTGCTTCATGAGTTGTCTCTCGAATCTATACTCTGCCCTGTATGCAGAGTATAAATTCTACTGCTAAACACATATCTGTGTTGTTGGTAGCCTGAGGTGTTGGGGTGCTGCAGGCCAGGTATTGACTTTTGTTCCTTCCTAGCTTCTACTATATATACACCTTGAAAATAGATGATGTGGCCATGCTCTTTGCAGGAAGCAGATGGGTTATCACACCACTCACCCATTGCCTGAAGAGAATGTCACGTGTGGTAGACTATTGTACTTCTAATTAGCTAGAGAGTAAATCTGTAATAAGCCATTGGCAGAAAGTAAAGTTATTGTTCCACCATCAACAAAGAGACAGCTTGGTGGTTCTGTTTTCTATTACGAACCCAGCCCATTGCTGCTGATTTGAATTGCTCCAAATCAGCCTGGGAGTGAGCGACGGCAGCATTGCAAAGATGTGCGCCTTTCTCGGTCTTTTGTGCAGTGTGTGCAACCACTCGTACATGTGTGTATGCTTTTTTTTCTTGTGTATATAATACGTGCTGCTCACTGCATGGGGCTATAAGTGCCAATGAACTCACTCGTGTACCCTATCCCACATAGTGTCTCGTTTCGCCTGCAATTGAGTTCATTGCACAAAGATATAATGCCAGGATCATCACATAATCCATATTCCCCTCACCACAGGCAAGTAAGCAGTGCATACCCCCCCCAATAGAGGCTTGCACATGGGCCCTTTGTAGCAAAGCAGGCATAACTGGATGATCACATTTCCAGCATTTCCTTAGTACAGGCTTGTTGCGCATATGTATTCAAGAGGTACTGTTAAGGCAAAGGTGAAGGCCACAAATAAGAGAAATCTTTCAAAGGTTTCATACCCATGGGCAGTTCACGCAACAACAAATAGATTGAATTAGCTGCGAGAATGTGGGGGTTCCAATTCCGTTGTCTCAAAATATGAGCAGGAACAGGAAGCTTCGAGTGTCATTTAGATGCCAAAAGGGGCTGTGCTGTGCTGGGTGGCCGAGTTTTAGTGTAGTACTGGCAGTGAGGGGTCAGGGGGGGTTCATTCACGCTCACTGTTAAGAAACGAGACTAATGAGACCTGTTTTGAGAGACAAAAAATGCTCTGGTGTACGTAGTACTGGGTAACTGACTTGCACAAGGGTCAAGTAAGGACATAACATCGAATCATCATTAGTGCTTGAGTTTGTGAAGGAAACTGACATCTGAATTCGAATTCAGCAGTCCAAATTCTAACCATAATAAACATGTAAGCAACCCCTTTCAAAACAGTAACAGTAATGAAAGACCTCACAATTATCAAACGATAACGTTGATTTCCACATACATGTCAATGTATAAATGGAAAAGACAGACAGAATATATTCAATGGGATAATCCTACCAATTTACTATTGACCTATGAATCCCCAGGTTGGCCGGGAGCCGCCGAGTAGAAGAGAATGGAAACACTATATTTCTTGAGATTGCAAGCTGAGGGTGCCCGCCCGCATCCGCATTGGGTTACAGTATGGAGACACACTTCCCTCAGTCCTGAACTAGTAGTACAACAAACAAGTTCATGCACATAACAGAATAAATAGTGTCTATACCTATACCTGACCTGCCAAGTCGATGCATGCGTTTGTACAACCCCCCCCTCACCCCAGCTTTAGCGCTTCAAGCTCCTCTCTCAATGCATCCTCCGTATCAAGCTTAACGCACTCATCCTCATTGAGTGACTTTCCTTCAGCCTTTTTGGCCTTAATGCCATCTATGGCCCTGATCTTCTTCATAAGCTGTTTATATCTCTTTTCAGGGTCGGGAGTAGGGGCATCAGCCACTGCTGTGGCAGCTTCAGCATCTACTCGAGCTTCACGATCTGCCTTGATCTTAGCTTCAGCGGCAGCAGCAGCAGCCTTCTTTCTTTTTTCCTTTTCCTTTTTCTTAGCACTCTTAGACATACCACCAGTTGCAGGGGGTAGTCCTGGGATGTAGGGTTCCCCACCGCTACACGTTTCACTTGAACGCGATATTTTGCCTGGTGCAGCTACTCCTGCCCTTTCTGCCCGCATCATAGCAGCTACGCTTCCCACCCCACCATTACCCATAGCCCTAGCCCCAGGTGGCCGATATACAGCAGCAGAACTAGAGTCAGCCATTATATTACTCTTCACAGTAATTTTACACCCTATGTTACTTGTCTTATCGCCGAGGAGAGTAGTGGTAGCACTACTATTCGTTTTTCCTTCTGACTTATCATCTCTCTTTCTCCTGGGGCTTGCAGGCCTGTCTGGGTAGGCATATTTCGATTCAGGCCTCCAATTAGCATGGTACAGTCTTTCCATTGCCATATTGAACAAAGGACCTTCACCGTTGTATTTATAGACGCGCACGCCATTGTCCACGTTCATACGTGGGGCACAAGTAGATGTCATGAAACTACGCCCATCTGGAGACCACCCGTACTCTATGGCACAGTCCGTCTGACACGAGCCCAACTTGATTTCCTTGTTCACATCCCAAAAATCCACGTCTCCCTGCAGATTGCCAAATCCTGCAATACATAGGAATCGACCTTGGGGATTCCAAGCCAAGGTATTGCGGTGCAATTCCCCAAATTGGAAAATGGGCTCTCCTCTGAAGTTGTAAAGTACCGTGTGGGAAGGCATTGTCCCTGCACATACAGCGAAGCGTCTCTGGGTGCTCCCTCCCCATTGAACATCATGCACTGGACCCTCCTTTGATGGGTGAATAGCCATATCTAATGATCCGTCCGTGTGAAGAAGGTAAAGTCCAGTTGACCCATAGTATGATTGGCCTGTTGCATCCACATCGGCGCTTGTCAAGACAATAACAGCTTTTCCATCTGGACTCCATCTAAACCTCGCCTCCTCTGCACGGAAGCAGCTCTTACTCGCAACTGGAGCGTCAGTAACTGGTAGAGCATATAAGCTCACACGGCCTGGGCGTCCTTTTTTTTCTGGCACAAAACAACCCAAGCCTACAGGGCTAAGACCTGGTCCCAGGCTGAAAACAGACAACGAGGGCACTGATACACGGCCAGTGTTCTTAAAGGTTTTGCCGTCCAGCACTAGCACACTCTCTGAGGTTGCACGTACAGCTACATCTTCATCCGTTGACCACTGAATACAGTGCAAGATGGATGGTGAGGGCAATACAAATACAGATATAGTTGAAGAATATATCTATCACTAGTCCACCAATGCCATTGCTTTGCACACACACAATTGGAAAACACTTGTGGAATTGCACAGACCGGTCCGTACATCACTGTAAACATTCATGCAACATAAAGTAGTACATACTGGCCAGAGTGATGCTGATAAATACAATCCACCTTCGATTTTCTAGATACTACCGAACTTAGACATAATCTTTAGCACACAAAGCAGACCCCCCAGTTGGACAGACGGTTCTAGCTGAGTCAGCCAGCCACCTACCTGGATGGATGGCCATTGACTGGATCGAAATGTCTTCTGTGGCAACCGAAGTGCTGCCTCCCCGGATTTACCCTCCCAAACGACGAGCTCAGGTGATGCCCAAGTCACCAGAAAAGTACCCTTGGGGCTCCAGTGCATGACCTTAGGTCTCGGAGGTGGCAAATGCACCACTCCATTTAATTCAAACTCGCCTCTCTCATTTGCTCTAAGAAGATACGTCCCCTCCGTACACGAGATTGCCAACCTGTTTCCATCTGCACTCCATTTAGTGCTAACATCACCACCATTCTCAATACTTACGGGCAATCCGTTATTACTTCCATTCCCAGACACGCGCAGAGTTAATTCTCCTCCTTCCGTTGGGGTTGGACTCACAAGCTCAAGACCTTTACTGCCCTGCAATAACAGGGATTGGGGGGGAAGAGTAAGCTCAGTCATTGACCTTGGACTTTGGTCTGCCCTCAATTCGACAGGAGCAGTCGCCGTTGTCAGCCAGCTGTTAAAGCCGTGTGCTAATTCACTAGTACAGCTGCTACTGCTGCTGGTGCAGCAGCAGCTTTTGAGGAGATCATTATGGGGTTGGGGTTAGGGTTAGGGTTAGGGTTAAGGCTGTCCCTAAGCCTATACTCACTACGCTACTCTTAATCCGAACCGTATATACACCTTTATTGGTGTAATTATACTCCACTCTAACCATGACTCTAACCCAACCCTAACCCTGACCCCAACCCCAACCCTAACCCTAACCCTAACCTTAACCCCAACCCTAACCCTAACCCTAACTCCAACCCTAACCCTAACCCTAACCGAGTTGTAGTAGACAAGGATGCGTGGGTGCATTAGCACATGTTGGTTCACTCCCCAGGCTACTCTTCTTTCTTGGCTTCTGTTCACCTGTTCTTGCATCCAGTATAACAGTTGATTGTAAGAAAATCCCTAACCCTAAACCCTGATAATACCCCAACCCTAACCCTAACCCTAACCGAGTTGCAGTAAACGGGGATGCATGGGTGCATTAGCACATGTTGGTTCACTCCCCAGGCTACTCTTCATGGCTTCTGTTCACCTGTTTTTGCATCCAGTATAGCAGTTCATTGCAAGAACAGTCATAAAGGGAGGAATAACCCTTGTGTGATTATGCCGGTTGCTACAATGGTGCTGGGTGAATGTGGTAGGTAACACACCTACCAATCTGTAACCCTACTCGCAAACTATATGATTTTTTTGTGTTTGCAAGGACGTTGGATGATTTGTCAATATTGCAGTGGTAAGTAACAATCCAGTAATTATGTATTTCTGGCAGCTCCTACTTTAAGAAAGAGGGGAGATCCAGCGCAAAAAAGAGACGCTGCTTTGAAGGCAGTTGTACCTGACACGGTCAGACAGAAAGAGAGAAATCCTGAGGACAATGAAATGGTGTCCCACAGCAAAAAAGGTGGAAGAGGAGAAGGTGATGGGTCAATGCAGCATCATCCCGTGTGCAAGGATAATGTGAATGTTATTTGAACAAATTGAGTCCAAACTATTTAATCTCCTTTACCCTTATCTGCCACTGTATGCCTTCCTTCAGCCTACATTGAGACATTAAGTGAGAATAATGATGACTCAGCCTCAATGATGAGTTTGGTGGAGACAGATAATGTAAGAGCGATATTGGAAATATTAAGCCATTGCTTGAGTGCAATGAATGCCACCGTCGTAGTACTACCTTGCCCACTTTAATTGCCCCCATCAATTGCCAAAATTTTTATCAGGTGACACCCGATGCTGGCTTTTTCTTATCAGTGCTGCACACTTGCTCTGATCGATGTTTTGACTTGAATGATTGTGATGTTCATGCGGTTAAGAACATAGTAAAACAAATGGACAAATGGGGGGTTAAGCTTACTCCTTCACACTACGCACACGCTTTAGCAGTTTGGGCCGAAAAGGTAATTGTGAATTGTGTTCTCCTCGACACAAACGCAACAGTAGCTCTGCTTGCTGTGGCAAATCCATTTCTTGAAGTTAGTGTTTAGGATGCCTGTCTGTTTTCCTACGGGTGTTTCTTGTAAAAATCTGAGGTGTTAAAGAAACACGTACCGTGTGTGGTAATAAGTTTTCCGACTTTGCTAGTGGTTTGACGTGTGGAACCAACACCCCAATAAGTATCTGACCTCTCTGCCTGCCACACTTAAGTAGTAGCGCCGCGAATACTTCAACTAAGTCGCCATGTTTTGCTGATGTCATTTTTAATACGACGTCCCTAGGGAGAATATCAGGGTGCACTATCACTTATGGACAGATTTGGAAGGGACGAGGTGGGCACCACACGATAATATGCTTTGGTTGAGATTGAAACTGTCTACAGCCCTACACGCTGCTACCTATGGGTTGGTTATGTTCTAGTGGAGGATTAGATTATTTCTTATTACACCCTGGACTGAATGAATGACCTATTGTTGAGACAGACCAGATTCAGCCTGAAAATTGCCGCCTTTTGATCACTAGTATATACGTCTTTAGCAGTCGAGTGCCTATGCCTATGTGCTACGATGTATCCTGCATGCTCATGCCAGTGCCCCATCCCTCTTTATTAGGAGCATGTTGATAGTATAACTGCGGCTCATTATATCTCAGCGCTGCTTGCCTGCATGAAATCCAAAGATAATGTAAGGATTATGTTATGGTAGGGTATATTAAATCTAACCTGAACCTTGATTTCATTCTTTATGGTCTCTCTCTCCTCGTCGATGCAGATGATCGACGAGGGATATGGACCACAAAAGGTGATGATATGAAGCAGCTTAGAAATAAGCTAAGCTTTGATTATTTCTGCACTTTAGCGTGCGCTCGGCCTTTATTGTGCAACAATCCTAGCCCATGGCATGTCTTAAACCCTATCCCTAACCGTGCAGTCAGTAGTGTTTAATATTTTTGTTTGTTTGCTTGCTTTGACTTACCTTGGCTTGTCCGCAGCAGCAGCGTGTGACTGACTAGTTTCCTCCAGGCTGCCCTAAAGCTACTTCTCATTGCCTATAACACGAGAACAAATTTGCCCCCAGTGGCATACCAGTTGGCTATATCCACTGCAACGCTCAGAGAAGATTGGATAACTTGTAAAAAGGTAGCAGCGCACGTTCAGTTCAACGCGCGCTCTGGGCGCTTGGTTTGCGGCCACATGTTAAGGTGGGTTCTCTTCTCAGGTGTTGCAATTGGCTCGGAGATCAGGTATTGTTTTGGGCGACTTGGGAGCTGCAGCTGCTCTTCGCTGCGCCGTCTTGGCTGGGAGGTAGTAATCCTGGATTCTATTGCTAAATAGTAAACGATTATTATTTTACCTCTTAGAAGACCTGAAGGGTTAGGGTTAGTGTATTTACATCTATAGAGGTGTACATTGGGTTAGGGTCAGAGTTACCCTAACCCTGCCAAAGCTTTCATGATAGAAGGCTTGCTTGCAGCCAGAATATTAACATCCATCAACATATGAGACATATATATTTATATATATCACGACTGTGTAACGGTGGATGCTAAGCGTAGCACATCCTTTAATAATTTTGCCACCCCGTGTTCCTTGCCAGCTTCAGTAATGCAAAACGAATTCTTGAGAATACCGTTCTGCACAATCCAGGTACTGCACAAGGTTACAAGCTATAGCGTTGGTCATTTCAATCCTACTGATTATAATAAAACTTCTGCAATCAATTCGGGTTGCTTTTCCATTTTTCAGGTTATGATGTATTGCTGTGAGGACTTGAGGAGTTGTGGTTAGCCTGTATATATATGATTTCACAGTCTAAGCATTAATTACTATTTCACTAGGTCCACTGTCCGTTGGCCAGCTTATACAGGTCTACGCTGAACTTGGAAATGTACAAGGGGTTGTCCAGGCATTGAAGGTTTGTGTCTAGATAGCCCGCTCCTACCTCGTAGCATAAATTATTTGAGTGTTAAAACTTTGGGACGGTGTTTACCCAATTACATCCTCTCTTTGCGATATGCATTAAAATGTTGTTCATTCACTTGTATCCTGCATGTGTAGCTGTAGGGGCAGTTTGAGGGATGTAGTGAACTGTTGAGTGACCCACTACTACTTGTGACTTTTTCATCTGTTGAACACTGCTGCATGTGTAGGCATTGCACAATGCGGGATTTAAACCGACGGCAGGGCTTGTCTCAACAGCTATGAAGGTATGTATGTCACGAAATGGAGGTTGGTGGTGATAGAGCTGGTCTGAAGTTAGGGGGTTAGGGTTAGGGTTTAGGGTTTTAGTGCTATAATTACGGTTTAGCATTAGGATTTAGGGTTTTAGGGTTTGAGTGCTCAGGTTTTGGGGGTTAGGATTAGTGTTTTAGGGTTAATGGGGAGAAGATTGGTGACTACTATAGAGCTTGTCTCTATGTGTATAATAAGTTCCGCCCCTCCCACCTGAACTGAACAATATACTGCTGGTTCAAAATGTTACTTGTCTATATATTTTTCAGATCTGCATGCGCTGGTATCAGCCAGCCGTCGCAATACAGCTCTATAAACGTTATAGCTATCACCACAGGTGGTAGCAGTACTCTCTGATTAGTAGTTGTACCCTGTCAACCTCACCACTGTTGGATTCCGAATCCATGGACCACTAAATTGTATCTGGATTTTTTTCACCTTACCTTTAGGAAATGCGAATTGGACGATCTTGATAACAACAAGGCTAGTAGTATCCTGAGCAGCATCGCGCCTACCGACAGTGTTCAGTTACTGTGCGCTGCAGTAGAGGCAGCCCACGTGTCTGCAGCAGATCTTCGGCTATCGGTTAAGACCAATGAACTCTTGGACGCACTTATCCCCAGTACACAGGTTTTCATGACAGCAGCGCAATAGTAGCACTGAATGAAGCTCCCAATCTACTGATTGGGCAGGCACTATTTCTCTTTCTCAACTCTCCTGCTTGCAATCTTTTCTTGGTGTACTGCAGATCCTCTGCCATCAAATGTTGACTGAATCTTCTCCACGGCTGGTTTCCAATGCTTGCCTCGCTATCCGAGCGTATGCAAAGGGAGCGGAACACCATCTGAGGTGAATCATCCCAACATTGCATCATGTATTTCATTACACAGTACTTTGCTGCTTTCACCATTGACGTTCAACCGCATTTCCTTAAACGTTAAGTCTTACCCTCTTGTCTTTCATTTTTGTGCACCTCCCAATGCTCTCCCAATAGGGAAGCTTTTGGATTAGCCCTCATGTTGACTGATTTCCGCCATCAAGACCCACAAAATTTCCAGCGTGTGAGGGACGTTGATGAATCACCTGTATTAAAACGTACTAAGAACATAGGTAAGGCAAGTGGTTCTAGGGTGAGAAGTAGGCTTAGGCTTAGGGTTAGGGTTAGGGTTAGGGTTAGGGGGAGCTCTGAAACGAATAATACAACCGAACCGGTTAGTTATTTGCGCTTTACATTTGTACAGTAGTTTCGCGTTGAAACATGTAGTTGCCGCTCTGCACCATACCAAGTAACTGTACTAGTTAACTACTTTGGTGTTTTGTTTCCGCAATCATTGTCTTAAAAAGGCGTTGTCATTAGCTATGCATGTATCACTTTGCTATGTGCTCTTTCGGCGTCAGGACTATACACTGAGGTATGTAAACCTACCTATGGCTGCTGTGCTGCTGTTTAGAAGCTAGCTAGCTAAACGAACTGAAAAGGGCCAGGGAAAGATTTGGAAGTGTAGAGAGTAGTGGTGGATGAGAGCAGTTAGCCACGAATACACTCTAATCAAACGTATGATATGTCTGTAAAACTGTGTGGCAGAGGGTGGGTCCTGGATTTTATGGCTTGTAGAAGGAGGACAAATGGATGTGTTTCGAGAAGGTTTTCGTGGAGCAGTAATTTGTTGGCGAACAAACCACACAGACGAGCCAGCGTATAGTTGATTCGTTGTACTCGTCACACTGACATATGTGTGTGTGTCTTGTCCAGGTGCTTGGGCTCTATTTCAAAGTGCAGAAGGAGAGGTATTAATATTATTCCCTTGCTCTCAACCACTTACTACTACTTCAAATATATCGTGTTCTTATACTGTGGTTCATTGTTTGTTACACCAGCAGTGATTGTGGGTACAACTCATGAACCTTTGCGGCTATTATTATCTTTCTCGTATTGCATAACCACCACATGGTTTTGGGACTATGGTTCTCATCGTCTTTGGTATACCACTCACGTATTTCATGCCATTTCCCCCCAGAAATCTCTCATTGCCTTTCAACAGTGCCTTGTTTGAAGCCATTCTGATAGCTGGGAAGAATCTGAAGGATTGGGTAAGCATGGATGGATATGAATACCTCTACTAACTGTTGTCCCCTATATTTAGTACTACCGTATCGTGCTTAGTGACCCCAACCCTAAAAAATCCCTTGGGGGGCTTAGGGTTAGGGTTAGGATTAGGATTAGAGCTGTAAATGATTTGGGCGCTTGCATCGTTGCCTTTGTATCAGAGTAGTCATACGTTCTCCTTTTCCTTTTGCCTTCGGCGTGCTTATAGCAGCTTTTACTGTTTTTACACTGACCTGGGCTTTCTTTCTCTCCCTCGTGAATTTTCTGTTGCACTACATCGATGAATGAATCTAGAAAACAGTATCCACAATTTTGGACCAACAATCTGGCCTCATTTGGTAGTAGTTATTGTCTTATCTAATCTATCACCATCTCCACTGTACTTTGAGTGACCGAGCTGAAATGATTTTGAATATACCTCTTTGACCATTGCCTAAATTGTTTGATATCCGTCTGCCCAACCCAACTAGCAGTAACCCACCATTGAATCACAGGTTATCTCCTCGCTCTCTATCAAATGCAGGTGAGTCATGTATTTTCTTTCATTATACGTTCCATCAAACCCTTTGACAGCCATGCATGTAATAACCTTGAATGTTGTCGTCTTGGAGCATTACCGTTTCTTTGTTGCGGCTTCTTCA
>PJEL010003313.1_pt1 | contig 13908 bp, 26 predicted proteins | sample 1853271 | NCBI WGS metagenome assembly PJEL01 (sample SAMN08108733, study PRJNA415343) | Invertebrate metagenome, whole genome shotgun sequencing project. | host: Globobulimina | place: Sweden: Gullmar Fjord | collected 2015-08 | reverse complement strand
AACTATTGACTTAATTGTAAATTTTTATTATGATTACCTTATCATTAAATAAAAGATTACAGGAGATAATTTATGAATACAGGTGATTGTATCTTTATTCCAGCGGATAATTCAATTGAAGACACTATCGTGCTTAGAAACGATGAATATAAAACACAGTATGGTAATAGACCAGTAGCTGTTAGATTACAGGAATTAAAAGCTGAGGGCAAGATAACAGAAGTTATCCCCTTCGATGATGCTTACAACCGGATGGAATTATCCCACATTACACCCTTTGAAAAAATTGATGAAGATCAATACAATTTTTTACTTGAAGTTCTGCCCCCTATGAGATGGTCAATGGGTAATCCCGGAGTATTCGCGATGAGTGAAAGGGAAATGGGAAATGTAACCAAGTTCGTTTTCAACTGGGGTGATGACTATTACACCAAATGTGACACACTTAAAAAGACGAATAACGAGTTATTAGACGAGCTCAATAATTTCAGAAAGGAGGGCTGAAGAATGGAAAACAGCACGAAAATTGACGGGTTATACGATTTAGCTCACAGGGCATTTTCAGGGACATCATTTTCCCCTGAGAGAAGGGCGAAAGACACAGTGGAATGGATCGAGGACCAATTGGGAGCTGATCTCAAGAAAATCATGGATGAGACTGGCTCCACGGGGGGCTATAGAGAAAAGTATATAGCCCATGCTCAAAAATGGCTTGGTGCCAAGTCTAGGTGCATGAGCTGGATGATAACCGGTCCAGCTAACTTCCCCGTAGCGAGAAATCAGAAGAATATGGGATACGAACAGAGTGCTTATGAGAATTGGATGGGATGGAGAAAAAAGTATATAACGGCTGTTTTTAGAGTGCCCACTCCTTCCCCTGAAGAGGATCTCGATAATGCTTTGAAAGAGTATGACAAGACAGTGCAACGGCAGGAGTTAATGAAAGCCGTTAATAAGATCGTAAAGAAAAAATCTTTGTCAGACGAAGAGAAACGGAACCAGTTAGGCGAATACCTATCTGAGAAATCTATCTCTGTAATAATGGAACCAGATAATTATGGTAATTGTGGATTTGAATCGTTTATACTAACTAACAACAATGCAAAAATTAAGCGGCTCAGAGATAAAGTTCTTACTATGAAAAATCGTATTGCTGTTAAAGAGTCGTTTGAAACGATTGAGTTTGAAGGTGGATCGATCTCCATTGATAACGATAGAGTTATTATCACCCACGATGAGAAGCCAGCTCAATCCGTAATAGATGCCCTGAAGAAAAGGGGATTTCGTTGGAGTCGTAATTACGGAGCCTGGAGCCGAAAGCATACAGCGAATGCCTTGTACGATGCTAAAGCGATTGTAGGAGTTTAATAAATGAAAGATCAAGAATTTTCTTTAAATGGTGAGTTGGTTAAACAGAGAGGGGATGTAAGTCATTTCTGTTGCGCTTTTAATAATGGTGCATTTGACATCATAATGGACACGAAATCTTTACAGGTGTACACAGTAGAGGTAGATAATTCAGAAGCGGCCAGTGAGTGTTTTGACAATGTAGTTGGAATAGATGGTATTGTTCTCACATACGATAGCGAGGCGGTTATCACCGCGCTAAATGAACACCATATAGATCTGACCAATGCTGAAGAGAATGTGCTAATGTCAAAGATTCATGAATGGTGTAAAGATTTCCCAGGGGACGAGTGGCACGGGTTATCAGATCGTTACGATATGAACGGTTGGATTGATGCTGACACATGCTATATATCTCTATATCCCGTTAAGCAAACAAAGGATGGTTTAACCACGGATACTTCTAAATGGTGGACTATATTTGAGCACGAGGTAACCCGGGGATCGTATTAAATTACTGAAAACAAAATGTTACAGGAGATTTTGAATGCTAACTGATTCAGTTTTGAAAAAAGGTGTTATAGTTAAAATCGAGAATGCAATCAATCAGAAATATAAACATGCGGTTGTTATTAGCATAGACGGGGATCGTGCAGAGATTGAGTATTACGACGGTTCCCGCGCCAAAATGCTACAAACCGAGTTAAGTGTAAAGGGAGAATAGCCAAGTGACCACTCAAGCCGTAAAAGAAGCAGTAACCAACAATGATTTTAAAACCGCTCTCCGTGGTGTAAAGGATTGGAAACTAGGAATGAATAAATCAGATAGAGACCAGCTTAGATTAGGTTATGAGTGTATTATCCGTCCTGATTTTTATAAACAAATCGGTAAGAATCCAGAAGCTGAAATAAATACAGCTTTAATTATATTAAAACAGAAGTTACAAGGAGAATAATAATGGATATTGGTTCTGGAAATGGGTATCCTAGCTCGGCACTTTCTAATTTTGCTGGACATAGATTTACTATAGATGGAGTTGAGTGTAATTCAATGGAGGGGTTCCTCCAAAGTTTGAAATTCAAGAGTCCTGAAATGCAGGTTTATGTTTGCACTTTAATCGGGAAAGCGGCGAAGTTTAAAGGCAAAAAGAAAAAGTGGTGGCAGACGCAAACCTTATGGTGGAGGGGAGAGGAGATAGGACGTAAATCTGATAGGTACCAAGATTTATTGAATACTGCTTTTACTAATATGTACCAGCACAGTGAATCCTTTAGGAATGCCCTGGCGGCGAGCGCCTCTTCCACATTAAAACATTCTATTGGAAAGTCAGATAAAGCAAAGACAGTATTAACTGAGCAAGAATTTATCTCCAGATTAGTACGCCTGAGGATGTGGGGGGTAATATGAAAAAAGAACCTATTGTTAATGTGTTTATTGATCCTGAAGAAGAGGTAAAAGAGGAAGTTTATCTGTGTATTCATTACCTTAAAAACACTATGAAGTGCAAATCGCCAAGCTGTAAATTTCTTCATAGGACTAAAGCCGGATATTGTGATCAGAAGGGAGTAACTAATGAAAATGCTAACATGGGGAAAAAAGATTTTAAAAACTATATTCATAGATGGAATATTTAGTATGTGGTTTAAGAAAAAGTACCCTAACTATGATTACATAGGCAAACTAGCGCAAGCTTCAGGTTTTAAATATAAAGAATTATATACTCTGTTTGAGACTACGCAGCTTACTCTTGCACAACTTGGGAAGGTAGTAAACATAGCATTACAGAGCGATATTTCTATTGATTATGGTTATGCGATATTCAAGGGATTATGTAAAGGAACCCCTTACAGTGTATATAGAGATCTTACACAACAATAGGAGAATTAAATGGGAAAATTTAAGAATACACTTACTTATATCATGGGGCATATAGTCCCTACTAAATATTCAGACGACCCAGAAAAAGAGTTTTTTTGTGGATATACAAAAGAAGAATTCGCTAAGAAAACAGAAGAAGAATATCAAAAATATAGACGAAAAGCCGAGGGGATGTCACAAGAAGACAAGGAAAACCTGTACAACAGAATATATTACAATACAGGAGTAGATCTTAGACTGCAAAGGCATACCAATGTAAATATAGGAGAATTGCATGGGAAAAAGTGGAAGGAACAGGGCTAATAGATTAAGCCTAGCAGATGAGAAAATGGCGCGTAGATTGCTGAAAAGTAACATGGAAAAAGGGTACAGAGTATGTCTCGACGAGGCTGTCAGCTACACACAAGTGGCTATGGCTAGAGAGGAGATTACCAAGGATAAGTATTTTGAATCTGTAACCAGGGCTATGTACTATACTGCCTGGGGAGATTGTGAGAGAAATATGGAGAAGGATCAGCCGGTAGGATTAAACCAATCCACCAAAGAATTGATCCAGATGGTAGCAGAGTTTAAAGAGATCCCTTATGACGAGGCAGAAAAGCTATTGATGGGAGAAACAGACACCATGGATAATTTCTTAAAGGGATGCCGTAATCTGGGGGTGGGGAAATAATGGTATTTAAACCAGAAAAAGCAACGTTTATGATAGATGGTAAAGAAGTAGGGATTGCCACAGATATAAATTTTAATTTCGATGATCCCCAACCAACTTCTAAACAAGCCCCTCCTCTCCATATAGGTTACATGACCGGTACATTACGAATGAGTGTAAAACCAAAGGATATACGGAAGTTGAGGCGGTTCATATCTGAATGTTACACCAAGGGTATCATCAATGGTGTAGGGATTTTTCATACTCAATCAGATATCCATAGGGCGATGGAGTGGTGGAGAAGATTACTTCCTTACAAATGGTGCAGCAAAATGGCTAAAGCCAGGGCAATCCTGAAGTTGGAGGTACAGAAAGGTGAGTAAGAAAGAGCCGCCGATTGAGTTACTTTTCAAAGATGAAGCCCAGAACTTGGGACTATTAACTGAGGAATCATCCGAGGTAATACAGGCCGTTTCTAAGATAACCAGATTCGGGATAGACGATTATCACCCCAAGAACAAAATGGGGAATAGACAGAAACTTGAGGAAGAGATAGGACATTTCCTGAAAATAGTAGATATCCTGATAATCCATGGCACGGTCACTGCTGAGGGGATAGAGAGAGGCAGAGAGGCTAAAATAGACCGCCTTTTAAAATGGTACAATTATAATGTAAGGGATCATTCCCGAGGTAATGTGGATTGAAGTACCAGGAAACTGTAACTCAATTACATAACCGTAGTTCCTGGGGACTTCTCAAAGTAATATAAAGTAAGAAAAAGTATTTCGAAGTGCTTTTCTTACTTATTTTTCGTTTAACTATTGACATAATTGTATATTTTTACGATGATTATAATATCACTTAAACAAAGGTTATATAGGAGCGATTGATGAAAAAGATAATTATTTTATTAGTTGTAATTGTGGTGCTAAGTTCCTGCAATAATTTCGGTGGTTACATTGTAGAGTATGAACTCACAGGAGATGCTACCGATGTGACTGTGGAATATACCCCTGAAGAAGGAATATACGCAACTGAGGTTGTTACACTACCCTGGTCTAAAGAAATATATGTACGGGCAGGTACAAGGATTAGACTTCATGCCATGAATGCAGGTACCGGTACAATGTACGCCGTTATTTATTACAAACCTGATACCCGTACAATGATCTATCGCTCCACCCATGATAGCGAAGATATACGTATCCAGGGAATAATTAGATGAAATCAATTAAAGACATAATCGATGAAATTGGTCTTCATTATGGTAGTGCTCACAAGATAACAAAAATCATTAATGAGACTCTCGGGATCACTGGTACCACGGATAACAGCTATCACCGAGTGGAATACACGGCTGAGGAGGCCGCAACAATAGTTGCCTATCTTCAAGCGAGGAATAATACCAGTGTTAAGGTTGTAGTTGAAAAACCTAAAAAGACGGTGCACCATAGAACTAAAGGGGCAGTATCTCATAACAGAGAGCGTGGATTATATCCTAGGATTACATGGTGAATAGGAGAATAAAAGGGATGAATGATAGAGTTTTAGGAATCTTAATCGCTGTTTTTGGTACTTTGTGTTTAGCCTCGATCTATTTAATACAGGCATACTGATGACACAAATAGATAAAGCAATAGAGGTATGTGATAAACAAACATTGAAACTACATGAGATGGAACAGACCATTAATTATCTGGTAGGAAGAGTGGGGGATCTAGAAACAGAGAATTCCGGGTTAAAACAGGTAATCGTAATGTTAACAGATGTTACGGATGTGAAGGAGATCCAATGTTGAAGAAAATAAAGCAGATACTATCTGATATCGAGTACAGACTCTCCCAGTGGTTCTGTAATGTGTTCATGGTAAGGTAGAGGAGAAATAACCAATGGGAATAATCAAGAAATACAGTGATTTCATGGATAGACTAGGGTTAGGTATAACAAACCTACTCAAAGCCTTCGTAAACGCGTGTATAAAAGCAGCGGAGGAAGCAGAACAGGTCAATGGTAAACCCCTGAGCCATATGGAATGTACTTTCAATACTAAAACTGATGCGAACTCAAAATATACGGCAAAAATACTAGCAGGGGCAAATGCATACCTCCAGACATGGAATCACCGCCCTAAACAGGTAGAAGTAAACCCGAGTGATCTATGTATGTTACTTAAGCATCACATGTTAATAGCCAATTATGATAGCGCCAGCAAAGGGGACTACAAAATATTCGGTATGAAAGTGATTGAGAACATAGATATTTACGAGGGTGAGTTTATCCTCAAATAGGAGATACATAGAATGGGCGATATGGAAAGCCAAATGCAGAGTTTAATGGAAGGATCTAATTATGATTACTATTTGCATCACGAAGAAAGAGAAAACGCGTTTAATGCTCGTTTAGAATATGAGAAGAACTGTATATTGAAATATGATAGACCGAACATGCCAAGCAGAACCCCAATAAAAGGGGAACGCATTGAGGATTATGCCCATAAATTTAATACTACTGTCGAGCTTATGAAAGAGGTTCTTCCCAGTGTTGAGAATTATCTAGAGGATAAAGGGGTGGGTAGACAAAGGACTAATAATGTTCTGTAAAAAGCACATATGGGACAAACTGGATAGGGTTATACTTCCCTCACAAGCCGAGATATTACATAGTATGGGCTACACTCCCAATACGCATACAAACTGTAGACAGAAATTAGTCACGGATTACCAATGTACAGAGTGTGGTAAACTGAGAAGGTTAATAACAATAACAGCATAGACAGAAAGGGGGGAGGAACAGTGATAGCTGATACAAGCGAAATCACATATGTACTGAAGCCAGGGGTTAAATACAAGTTCGCTGAAGTGGTGTGTATGGGCTGTAAGGAACAAGCATACATATTGTGGCCTGTACATAGTCCGCTGCATACCAGATACTGTGACGACTGCCAGGGAGCCTTCTATACTCCATTAGGTAAGGTACATGATGTATGAATATGAATAAAATAAATATAATAAAAGTAAAACTATTGACTTAATTACTTAAAAATCATATGATTAAGTTATCAATAAAAACAAATGTTACAGGAGTAAAGATGAAGAAGATTTTAACATCAAATTTCGCAAAGAGTTCTAAAGATCCCAATGCAATCGCTATATGCCAGGGTGTTCCCCATTGGTACAAAGGTAAAAGGTATTTACCAATAGCCCCTACATGGGAAATGATCAAGTTAGCCAAGGCCGGGGATATGGCTTTCTATAATATTAGATACGCAGAGATTCTCGGTAACCTTGATCCTCAGAAAGTATACGATGAGCTGTGTGATATGGTTGAGGGTGATCCCATTATCCTATGTTGGGAAAAAGATCCGAACGATTGCCATAGAAAAACAGTAGGGGAATGGTTGAATAAACACATGGGTGTAGAAACAGCCGAAGTGCTGACTTTGGTACAACAAAGAGCCCTTGAGACATCCAAAACAGATCTTTTTGGGATATAACAGGCCAAAATATATCGTTTTTGATTGACAAAGTATAACTCTACCGTAATAATAGGGTTATACCTTGCGGGGTAGCATATTGGAAGTGCGACTGGGTTTTGAACCCGGGAAGTGTTGGTTCGAATCCTCCACCCGCAGTAATTTTCACAGGTAATGCAATAGGGCATTGACCTACTAGAGTAATGAGGTTCGAATCCTTAACCTGTCATATGGGTTTTAGATTAAAGATTTTTCAAGGTATTTTACCCTCAGCGACTCGGTCCTATCTACGATACTTCGTATCACAAGTTAAACCGAAAAAAGTTATTATGCCATGCTGTGGGCAATTTACGATCGTTAAGGCGGTCATAGACGGCGGAGTCGCTCCAGAGAACATTTACTGTAGCGACATATCTTTGTTTTCTTCAATTTTGGGTTACGTATTTACAGACCGGGATATAAAGGAGATCCCGTTTGTAGCAGATGATCCGAAACTATTTGCAGAAGGAAACACGAACATGCGGAATGCGGCAATTTTATTGTACGATATGCAATTAGCACAATTACCGCACAAGAACTATTATCAACAGTATGTTAGAAATGAGTTTCTAGAACAGAAGGAACAGATGTTATCTGATCTGGAAAGGAGACTCCAAGAGATGCATCAGGATTTTCATGGTATCCATTACGAGATAGCAGACATGCGGGAACAGTTAGATCCCGATTATGGGAAAGACACATTGGTTGTAATCAATCCCCCTACGTACCGTGGTGGATATGAGAATATGTTTGAATTTCCCGGGATCACCTACAAATGTGATTTCCCTATGTTTGATTTTGATGTTGAGTTTATTCCTCTTGTAGAACATGAAGTAAACAAGAAACATTTATTCATGACATTTAGATTTATGGATGTTGGGGTGGATAATAAACATCTACTCTTCGGATTGTATAAAACATCTTCAAAAAAATTATATGCCTGGTGGGTAAATCGTGATTTCGCAACACTCCCGGTAAGTAGGGGCATAGTGGGTGAAGAGAAAGAACCTACACTAGGAAAAACCTCGTTCATATCGATGGACTACGAGATCACCGAAAATACCAAGCTAGCGGTGCGTGAGATCCACAGGGACAGAGCTTTACTGTTAAGGGATCTCTTATGTCATAAAATGGGAGCGACGGACGCAGAGAGCTTCTATGAGGTATTCCTCGATAATTATAGTTTCGGTGTATTTGGTATGCATGCCCAGGCTTTCCATATGGGTAAATCAGATTATCTGTTCGAGATGTTTGGTTTCAATGTTCCCCTCCACAAATACAGTAGGAATAATAGATTGTTGATGCTGGCATTGACGAGTTCGGCCTTTCAGAACCAGTTTTATGGTAAGAAAGGGTTTACCCCTATAGGAATAGATACCGTTTGTTTTAGTAAATACCGGAAAATGAAGTTAAACAACGGGATCCTTGTCGTCACGCATAGAGAAAAACAGAAAAACGGTGATTACAAAATCAAGTACAGGGCAGATTTCAGAGATGAGACTTATCCTGAAGTAGTAAAACATTTTTTAGATGAGGAAATAGTATATGAAAAAGACAGAACAGAACGAAGAGATAATACCCCAAAATAATAACCACCCCAATACAAAGGTATTAGATTTAGGGGGAGGATTATCTATACATAAAGTTCCATTAGGCTCCCTACGTGAACAGGGCATAAACGCCCGCTACATGAGTAAGAAAAAGTTTGATACCTTAACCAAGAACATCAAGGATCGTAAAGCCCTGGAGAGCCTACCCCTAACCACGCCCAATAAAGATAGACCCCACGAGTTCTTTATTATTTCAGGCCACCATAGGGTAAGAGCAGCCAAAGCGGCCGGATTAGCTGAGATATACATCTTAGTGGATGAGTCCATAGAGGATATGGATGACGTAAGGGTAAAGCAATTGGCTCACAATGCATTATCCGGTGAAGATGATAGTTCTATGCTAAAACAGATTTACGATCAAATAGCGGACTTAGAGAAGCGACTACAGACAGGGATATCCGATGATGAAATGATATTGCAACTAGATCCTGTTAAGATCAAGGAAGTGGATCTGGAAATGGAATTCAAACTACTTCAAGTGTTCTTCCTGAAAGGGGGCAAGGCTAAGTTCGACGAAGCTATTAGATTAGTGGACGAAGATGCCGAAATAATAGTAGGGGATTTCCCTGCTCACAAGGCATTCACGAAAGCTGTCAAAAAGGTAAAGAATGTAGAGGAGATTAGAAACTCAGGTGCAATACTTACAAAGATGGCAGAGATAATAATACAATACTACAAGGAACGTACCACAAAGGAGGGTTAATGTTATGGGTAGACCAGATAAATTGACTCAAGAAGTACATGATAAGATTGTAGGCGCTATAAAAGCCGGAAACTACATAGAGACAGCCGCAGCCTTCGCAGGTATATCTAAGTCTACGCTGTATAAGTGGTTACGCGAAGGAGCACGAGCAAAAAGCGGTAAGAAGAAAGAGTTTTCGCACGCTGTGGCTCAGGCGTTAGCAGAATCGGAGGTGGGAGACGTGGTGTTGATAGGTCGCGCCGCGAAAGAAAAAAACGACTGGCGTGCTGCTGCATGGCGTCTAGAGCACAAGTTTGCCCATTGGAAGTCTACCTCTGAAGTAACATTAAAAGGTGATAAAAAGAATCCTTTGGAAGTTAGTAACAATGCGGAGAAAAAGCCAGATTACAGTAATCTGTCCAATGAGGAACTGGAATTGTTAGAGAAGCTGACTTTAAAGCTCAACACAGATAAAGCTGACTCGGAATCAGATGATATTCTGGAAATAGAATAGGCATATACAGGAGACACACGAAGCATATGCAATATGATTTAGCAGAGATACAGAAGCAGTTGGCCAGGAAGCAATATTTACGGTATATGCAATACTGTTGGAGAAAAGCCGATCCGCTTGTAGTAGGGTTACACACGAGAATGATCTGCGAACGAATAGATAAAGCCTTGGAGGATTTTCGTAACGGGAAATCCTCTTATATCCGAATAAAGATTCATCAAAGGGCAGGAAAATCAGACCTGGTATCAAGACACTTGCCCTCACGGTTTATAGCCGAGTTCCCCGATTGTGATGTAATGGATGTATCGTTCAGTAAAACGAAGGCCGAAGGCTTTTCCCGTAGTGGAATGAGATTGGTAGAATCAACCAAGTTTAAAGAGTTATATCCTGATGTAGAATTGAATAGATCCGCTGCAGGTAATTGGAATGTAGCTACACGGGACGAAGATACAAATGGATTAACAGAAAGGGAAGGCCAGGTATTAGCTTGTGGTCTTACATCTGGTTTATCTGGAGATGGTGCCCATTTAGCTATATTGGACGACTATTGTGGATCTAGAGCGGATGCTGAATCCCCCGGGATTAGAGAGACGACATGGCAAGAGTTTACTAATTCATTCCTGTCACGGCTTGCACCGGTTCATATAGTTATAGTGTTGGCTACACAATGGCATGAGGATGATATCCATGGGAGGATCGATAGACGGAATGATCCAGAGGATGAAGAGTATGATGAGGATTTTCCCAAATACGAAGTAATGAGTTTTCCCGCTAGAAAAAGTGAGGCTGATCCTGAAATAGCGAAACATTATCCTGGTGAATACTTATTCTTAGAGAGATACTCGGCGGCATGGTACAAAGGGCAATATGCACAGTTAGGACCATATGCCTCCTCGGCTATGATGGATTGTGACCCGGTTCCGCGAGAAGGTGGTATACTAAAGACATCTGGGATTGTCTATCACGATAATATCGAGGATTTTCCGCAGATACCGTATTTCAGGGTGTGGGACTATGCTCACTCGGCTGTTAAGAGATTAGGTAAGCAAGGTAAGGATCCCGATTATACCGGGGGCACCTGGGTTGGTTATGAGCGGGGTAAACGAAATCCTGCTAATAATCTGTATATGTGGAAGATATGGGTATTGGATTATACTCAGTTTAGGGAGCAAGCGGTAAAAAGGGATAACCGCATAAGAAAGGTAGCCGATGGGGATGGTAAACTTACGAAGATATTGGTTGAGACATCATTGGATTCAAAAGATGGCTACATTTACCTGAAAAACCAGTTAGGTGGGATCTATAGTGTCTTACCTGTGAATCCAAGAGGTGATAAGGTTGTAAGGTGCACACCTATAGAACCTATATTCGAGGCCGGTAATGTACATGCACTGAAAGGGCCTTGGAATACTATATGGGAAAAGGGATTGAAGAAATTCGATGGATCAGGGAAGACCCACGATGAGATGGTGGATAATTTGACAGCTGGCTTTGAGTATGCCAGTCACTATATACCGCAGAATGAGAGAAGTTTTACATATGGGAGGACATAATGGCAGATGATTTAGAAATAGGGTTGGGGGAAACAACAGATTCCCAAATAAACACAGTACGGCCTGAAGTACTTGAATGGGAACCTGAATGGGAACTCAATCGTGCTTTCAGATCAGGGAATCATGAAGTAAGGCAATTAAGGGAACGAGTGTTGCCTAAACTTGATGCTAAACAATCCGATGAGTCATATGATGCTTATCTTGATCAGGCCATCTTGTATGAAGCTGCCAGTGAAACAGCAGATGCATGGGAAGGTATGGTATTCAAGGTCGCTCCTGTATTCACAATCAACGGAGAGGAATTAGACGAGACTATGCAGAAATACCTCAATTCTGTAACAGACACAGGCCTATCGGCTACAGAGCTCCTCAGGGAAATAACCGATGAAGTGATCACTACCAATAGATTTGGTGTATTGGTTGATTACCCTGTAGCTGACGATGAAGATGCGGGTAAGAGTAGACTGGAACAATTGAGAGATGGTGATTTCAGCAGTTGTATCAAGTATCATGCCGAGAGTATTATCAACTGGCATCATGAAGTGGTTAATGGTACAAAGACATTGGTAGCCCTGGTCCTTAAAGAGGCTATAGATAATTTCAACTTCAATTCATTCACAATAGAGGAAACATTCCAGTATAGGGTTTTGACATTAGAACCAGGGGAATCCGAATCGGGATACATATATCGGCAAAGAGTGTACTTAGAGACTGAGATAGACAATATCCCTGCTGTTGGAGTAAAGCCTATTGGTAATGCCTCATCGGGTACAGCTAAAACTCAATCATTTGAATTGATTCTAGATATTATCCCCACAATGGATAAGGGGGATGGTAATAACGGGCAACCCTTGGAGTTTATACCGTTCTGGCTATATAACAGAGCAGGGCAAGATGATATCGAAGTTATCAAGGAACCTCTACTCGGAGGGATCACTGAATTAAACAAAGGCCATTTCAGGAATAGTGCAGATTACGAAAACGAGATCCACAAAGTATCGATTAAATCACCTGTTATCCCCGGCGGTATAATGGACGGTAAAGATCTGGTCATGGGAGCGCCCATAGTCACAGCCTATACCGAGTCTAGGCCTTACATCCTGGAAACCGCTAATGTTTCACCACTGGCCGCAGAGATGGAAGCTAAAGAGAAACGAATGGCTATGTTAGGGGCTAAAGCGTTGGGTACACAGGCTTCGAATATATCTGAAGAAACAGCCAGGATACAGGCCGCAGGGGAAGAGTCAGTACTCGGGGATGTAGCTACAATCATATCTGAAGATTTCTCGGATATGCTATTGTTCAAACTACAATGGGACTTCGGCCCTAGTATGACATCAGCCACAGTGACATTGAATACCGATTTCTGGGAAAATGAAATTGATATACCGGATCTCCTATCCGCATTTGGTTGGATGCAATCAGGTGGTGGTGGTATGGAGACATATTTCAATCTTCTTAAGAAACGTAATGTCTACAAAGAGGGATGGACTATGGAACAGGAAATTGAAAGCATAGCCGAAACTCAGAAGTTATTGAATAAAATGGATATCGGGAAACCCGTTGAAGAGACAGTGGATATCAGCCCTATAACCTTGGATGAGAATGGCGATCCTGTTATACCCGTTGATCCTGATGAAGACGAAAACCTAGAGGAGGAGTAGTTATGCCCGAGACCGACAAAGCTAGAGAGTTAAGATGGCAAGCCTCGGCTGATGCTGACGCGCTTATGATTGTTACCCAACTTGCAGAGGATAAAGCGCGGATGAAAAGAGCTAAGACTGAATTGAATAGACAAGTGAAGGAACAAGAGGATAGAACAGTGGCTCTGAAAAAAGCGGCAGGTAAAGGTAATTCCACGGATACTGAGAAATCCGCGAATAAAGCCCCACAGAGCACGAGTAAACCGAAACCAACCCAATCCCTATCTAAACGTAAAAAATCCACTACAGGAGCCTCACGTAGCTCCAATTGGCAAAATAGGTAATGGCTACCTTCGAAGGAGGCCAGAAACAGGGCTCGGCATTTACAACAGCAGAAATCAACCGTCTTAAGTTGGAGGTTCTCAATACATATCGGGATGCTATTAAGGATATTAACAAGGAGATAGCGGTCTGGTATGCTAAGTATCTGACCGGTAAAGATCCGAAGGCCTTCTA
>PJEL010003312.1_pt1 | contig 13915 bp, 14 predicted proteins | sample 1853271 | NCBI WGS metagenome assembly PJEL01 (sample SAMN08108733, study PRJNA415343) | Invertebrate metagenome, whole genome shotgun sequencing project. | host: Globobulimina | place: Sweden: Gullmar Fjord | collected 2015-08 | reverse complement strand
AGCAGTTAAACAAAAACCAGATACTATTAAGTATATTAGAAATGTACAAAGAAGAATGGATACCCTTCGTAAACTTGGTCTATAATTAATTTTTGACGGAAAAATACCCTCCTAATCATAAAAGATTAAGAGGGTAAGCAATAACCACCACACTAAAATTCGAAGAGGAAAATCATATTAGTATTATGTTCTGATTTTTAATAGAAGTTGGTTATAAAATTCCTGAAATGTTTTTAATCCTTGGTATCCGTTTGGAGGAATAGCATCTAAACTATAATCATTTATTAATTTCAAGCATTTTTTTCTTAATATTCGTTTTTGTATATTATTTTCTTTTCTTGATTGACCTTTCTTAATCTGAATAGTAGGATTATTTTTATATAATTCTTTTAATGTATTACTTATTTTAGTTTTAACTTCTGGTCTATTTTTATATACATCTAAAGTTATTTGTCTATATTTTTGTATACGACTTGGATCATTCTTATTTCTATATTTTAATGTTCTTATTTGTCTTTCTTTTAATGTTGGATCATTTATAAATGATTGTTTTACTCTTTTACTTTGCTTTAATCTTTCTTCATTACAAGAAAATCTATTTTTAGCTGCTATACTCATTCTATCTCTAATAGTTGGATCTGCTTTAATAGCGTCTTTAAAAGCAGATCCAATTCTTCTTGCTAAATCAGGATCTTTTTTATGAGCTAATAACATTGATTCACTTATAGACTTTCTTGATTTGTCTGACCAATTTGTATGACCATAAGAACTAGAACTGATATTTGTTAAATTATTTAAACCTATTGATTCTATTAATTGTATTTCCATTTCTTCTGCTATACTTGATGTTGAGTAGAAATTATATAAATAATATTTTACCTCTTTTTTTTCTCTCCATATTTTCCTTATTACTCTTATCTTATAAGGATTATATGGAATTCTTTTATAGTTTCTAGCATGACTTTCATGATGAAATATTCTATCTTTTTTTCCTTTTCCTATATAAAAAGGCATACCATCATCATAACAAAGACCATATACATAATGTTCTTTGTTAGAATTTTTTATCAATTGTCTAACTTCATTATTATTTAGTAATTTCATACGGAAAAAACCCTAACCTTTTGTATTATATTATTAATATTTATAATATGTTCAAGGTTAGGGGATAAATTTCTAAAATAATAAATTAAAATCAAATAATTTATAACTATTTGATTTTATTATTAATATTAATCCATCGTGATATCAAGCGCGCCATCTGCAAATGAAGGTGTATCATTCTGCCCGATATTGCGGGAATTATCCAAGGCTCCATAAAACAATAGATTACCATTAGTAGAAGCATCAAACATAGCGAAGTGAGTCACAGTTCCCCAAGCTGCAGATGCTTGAGGGAAGGTAACTGCTCCATCATTTTCTGTGGCGCCAGCAGAAGCAGCATCCCATGCATCATGATTTACTCTGGCATAGTTATCACCAGAATGTTCATCGAGACCAGAATTATTATCTGTAGGATCAGCTTTAGATAGAGCAACATAAATACTTGCAGTAGTATCATAAGCAGTATTCTTGAATATATGATCTAGAACTGCATCAGCCAAGAATGTACCAATACCACCACTATTAAAGGACACATCAATAGCTCCATCTTGGAAAGAAGCATTATCACCAGATCCAATAGTTTTAGAAGCAGATAGTGCACCATGAGCAATCATATTTCCAGCAGTAGGAGCATCAGAAATAAAGAAGTGAGTCACAGTTCCCCAAGAAGCTGTTGCTTCAGGAAAAGAAATAGTTCCAGTATTTTCAGTTGCTCTTGAAGATGAAACATCCCAAGCTGCATGAGAAACACGAGCATATGCACCAGCACCTGGTTCAGCGATACCAGATCCGTCATCTGTAGGATCAGCAGTTGATAACCCTACATATAATGTAGTAGGTTGTGCCCAATCACCTGTTAATAGTACATGATCCAGAACTTCATTTTCTACATAATTAGATAATGAACCCATAATTAATTTCCTCCTTGGTTGTGTATTTTATTTAGATTAAACCAATTAAAACTAAAAAACTTAGCCTTTAAATTTTGTTCTATATTTGATTAAGACTTGTATCAAAAATTCTTAATATTTAGATGAGTTTGTTTCTAAAATTAACACAAGAAGCATATATGATAATTATAAAACAAATTAGTTTACCTTAAAAAGAAAAAGAATTAGTAATAATCTCCTTGTGCAATCTATCACCTACCTTAAAGGTCAATAGCCAATCACAATTATTTACCTTAAAGTTACAACAACCAATTACAATATCTTATAATTTGTCAACACAAAGTAAAACGAAAAAATAATAGATATATAAATATAACATCAGATAATAAAAGATAGTTCTCCACAATAAAATGCTATCTTCGAGCATCAGAGATTATTACTAACCTTTTAAGAATTACTTAATTGATTATTAAGCAACTCATTTATTTGTTCTATAAAATATAGTTTAAAGATTTATAGGAAACAGTATATTTAATTTATGTAGTAATAAATGTAGTTTTTTGTTATTAAAATTAATACTTTCTAAATTTTTAAACAATCCTTAGATGATAGCATATCAAGAGTATGAGTTAACATTGCTATAGGAGTTCTATCATTAAAATTAAAAGTATTAATGTCTGCATCTTTAGACCATCTTCCAGAATGAAATCTAATACTATCAATTAAATCAGATACTTGTGATTCAGAATATAATTCTAGGAATACTGTTTTGTTATTTTCTATTACATTAGCCATAAGACTATCATGTTCTCTTAATGTATGTTTTCTGATCCCATCCTCTCCGTATTTTAAACCATCATGTAGAGCAATAGACATTAGTATAATATCAGAATCTTTAGTTTTTAAATCAACACCAAACATTGATATAATCTTATAACCAGCATAAAGCATTTCAAAAGTATGTTCAGCTATACTAGGAACACTACCATCAGCCCTTTTATGATATTTAAAAGTAGATGATGTAGATTTATCCCATACATCAGGCAATTTAGAGTTAATACCATACCATAATTTATATCCTCTTTCTGTCATGGATGATTTCATCAATTCATTAATTTTCTCTTTGTACATTTTTTCTCCTTTTTTCACTTAATTCGAAAATCCATTATAGTCATTACAACTAAATATATAACTTTACGTGATACGTTTCGAGAATATTATACCCTCCATATATCCTAATTTAATACATTTCTTTCTGTAGCTTCCTTTAATATATCAACCAATGCTAAAATATGTGCAACTAATGTTAGTATTCCAACTATCGAAATTATATTTGGACCAACCACACTTATAATAGATGCATACCAAAATGTAGTTATTACTAATAATCCTATTAATAATATCCTGATGATTATTTTAGTAACATCTCCTTTTGTAAGTCTAATTCTCTTATGTACTTTAGATAATATATCATATACTTTATTACCAGGCACAAGTGCTAACATTCTGCTCATAACATATTTTTCTATATTAGTAACATCTCCAAATTCTTCCTCTACTATTTTCTTAGTATTTTTTAAATTTGATTTATAATCAGGAACTAATTTAGATGCCATTACCTCAACTTTATCTTTACTTGGTTTAGGAACCTTTTTAACTATAGATAATAATCCTCTAATATCTTGTTTTTTAACTATATTCTTAATTTTAGATACATTCCCTTTAATATAATTAAAAACTTTAGAATCTAAAATTCCTTCTGAAACTAATTGTTCTAATAAAAGATTCTCAGTTAGTACTTGTTCATGTAGAATATCTATATTATCCATTATGTTATCTACAAAATTAGACATTATTACTCCTTTATTTATTTGTTCTTTAAACTAGAATATTTTACATTTTTAAACATAGATATATAAGAATAAAAAGCACTAATATATCGCTTATTACCTTTAAAATATGTTCTCATTAAAAAGAGTCTTATGTATATATATTAATATCTAAATAATGAGTAACTAATCTTATAATATTTTATTAGTTATATATATTTAATAATTATATAACTACTTTTATATTTTGTTAATTTTATAAATAGATAATTTTAGGAGGTATATTTAAAATGATTGGAGAACATATTGTAGATAACGGATATGTGAGTGAAGAAAATAGTAAAAAAGTTATAAGTCAGATTTATCGTGACGTGCTTGCTAGAATGTTAGAAGCTGTCATGGTAATATTTAATGGTAAAATTGTATTTGTTAATCAACCAATGGAATTCCTTTTAGGTTATAGTAGAGATGAACTTAAAGAACTTAATCTTGATGGAGTTACTGATTTGTTTTTAAGCGGAAGTAAGCAAAGAATATCTCCTTATTTAAATGGAACTGCACCTCTACCTGTGATAGATTGGATGTGTATTAAAACAAAAAATACAGAACCTAAATATGTATCAGCTTCTTTTGTTGAAATGCTGGGAGGTCACACGCAGATAATATTATCAGATACAATTGATATTAAGAATTTTTTAGATACAATTCCTGATATGGTTTATGAATTTAGAGTGTTTAAACCTGGTGTTGAAAAATCAGAAAAGAAAAGAATCTTAAAGTGGTTAGAGAATCCAGTAGAACATGAAGTATCTTTAATAAATTGTTTAGATACTTCACTGACTTATATAAATAAGAAAAGTCTTGATAAACTATATCTAGATCCAATAAATATAGGTAATACGAGTATTATAGATCTTATTGATACATCTGAAATTGACTCATTGGCTCATAAACTCTTTGAAATAATTAAACAAGGAAAAGGTTCTGGTAGATATAAATTAAACAATCCTAAACATGGTGGATATATAAGAATTGATACTAGATCTAATTTAATTATTAATGAATATCCTTTTGTTATACGTGGAACAGCAAGAGATATATCAATTGAATATAAAAAAATGAAAAAATTACAAAAAGAAAAGGAGGATTTACAAAAACAATCATTTGAAAGACAACAAAATGAGGCAGTTTCACATGTAACAAAAGGAATTGCTAAAAATATAAATGATAGATTGCAAATAGCATTATCTTATATAGAAATGAGTAAAGGAGAATTGAGTAAATGTGAAGATAAATGTGAAGATAAACATAAACTTACTAATTATATTGAAGGTGCAGCTAATAGTTGTGATAGTTGTGGTGTACTAGTAAAAGATCTAATGTTATATTCAAGACTCTTTGAATTAAGATTAAAAGAATGTAGTATTAATGAAGTTTTAAGTAAAGTCACTTCTACATTCAGTAGTCAAAAGATAACATTGTTATTAGGAACAACTCCTAATATATTAATTGATATTGGATTACTTGAAATGGCTTTTAATCATTTATGTAAAAATGCCATTGAAGCAATATCTGAATCAGATAATCACAGTCTTATTATTCATACATCTTTAGAAGATGATAAAGTAAAAATATCATTTAGAGATAATGGTCCAGGTATACCTGATGATATTAAAGATGATATATTTAAACCCTTTATAACAACTAAGGACAAAAGAATTGGTATGGGGTTATCTATAACTGAAGGGATTATAAAGGAACATGGAGGTAATGTTAAATTAGATTCGTATAAAAATGGGTGTGACTTTATAGTAACACTACCAATAAAAATTAATAAAAAAGAGAAAGATAAGGAGGATAATATTGATGGTAATAAAAAAAATATATTAATTATAAACAATGAGGAAGTGATAAGGAATTGCTTAAAGTTAATATTTGAAAAACATAACTATATTGTTGATCTAACATCTAATGGAAGTAATGGTTATGATATAATAAAAAATAATAATGATAAGTATGATTTAGTTCTTTTAGATGTAGATACAAGTGAGACATCATCAGGAATTAGAACATTGCAAAATTTAATGCAATGTAATCAAGATTTAAAAGTTATAATTATGACTGGAGATTCTAATCAATCTGAATCTGTATTTAAGTCTAAAGGCGCTATAGCTATTATTCAGAAACCAATACTAAATGATATGATATTGAAAATAGTAGATAAAATATTGAATTGAAAAGGAAACTTAGTGTTATGAAAGATTTGAAAAGCGAGTTGTTATCGAATATATTAATAGGGAAAATGTTAGAAGCAGGTAGTTCTAATTGGGAAGATTCTGATAATCCAACTGAAATTATAGATATTAAAGTTCCTGTGAATATTAAAAAACTTATAAATAAATTGCAAACTTCAGGGATTATTAATCAAACTAATCATACTACTGGAGGTATAATTACTAAAATAATGTCAAATATAGTTTCAGAGGGTTTAAATTCTATGTATGAAAGAGGAGTTCATAGAACTGGAGTTCATGTACCAATAACCAAAGATTTAGGAATTGATCATGAAGATGTTATAAAAGAATTAAAAGAATTTTCTGACCAATGTGAACGTTTATTTGAACTTAAAATACTACATATAGATAATGAAAGTACTGCAAAGGAATTATTAACTAATCCAAAATATTCTGATTTGTATAAAAAGATAAAAGATAATTTACCAGATAATTTACCAAAAGATTGTACAACAGATGAATTTATTTCAGAAATATTTAATGATAATGAGTGTGATATAGAATTAGTGAAGAATATGTTAAATCTAAAGATTAATATAAAAGAATTGTTATCCACGATTTATGATTTTAAAAATGGAGAAATAACAATGGAAAATGCATTAAAATTTTTTGAAAAAACTAAAATTAAATTTGATAAACCAGATGATAAACCAGATAATGCAAGCTTGAAATTTATAAATCAATTGAAAAATTCTAATATTTCCCGAGATGATGTAAAAAAAATAAGAGATGGTGCTATAAGTGGTAAACTTACAAAACAAGACATTCACAAATTTCTTGAATCTAAAGGTGTGGATATGTCATCATTTTCTGATGTTAAAAAGGAAATAGCTAATGATATGTTAATGGTTAATGGTACACCTTTAGCTACTGTTAAACAATTGATGATTTCTGGTGTTGATCCAAACCATTTATTATCAATGTTAAAAGATCATAGAGAAGGAAAAATAGAAATAGATGATGTTATAGAATACCTTAAATCTAAAGGTATTGAACCAATGTCTGATTATAAAATGAAAATACGTAAAGATGATGATATATTAATAGTTAATGATACACCTTTAGCTACTTCAAAACAATTGTATGATGCTGGTATTAATCCATCTGAATTATTACCAATGTTACAAGATTGTGATCAAGGAAAAATAGAAATAGATAATATTGTAGAATATCTTAAATCTAAAGGCATTGAACCAATGCCTGATACTAAAAATGATATGTTAATGGTTAATGATACACCTTTAGCTACTATAACCCAATTGATGGTTGCTGGTATTGATCAATCTGAATTATTACCAATGTTACAAGATTGTGATCAAGGAAAAATAGAAATAGATAATATTGTAGAATATCTTAAATCTAAAGGCATTGAACCAATGCCTGATGATATGAAAAATAATATAAAAGGATTAAGAAGTCAAGAAATTAAAATTAAAGGTCTTCCTTTATTTACTGCAGGACAATTGATGGATTCTGGTGTTGATCCAAACCATTTATTATCAATGTTAAAAGATCATAGAGAAGGAAAAATGACAATGGATTCTATTGTAGAATATCTTAAATCTAAAGGAGTTAAAATAGTAAAGAAAAATGATGATTTATGTGAAGGTGTTAAAATTAAGAGTATTAAAGCAGATTTAAAAGATTGTGAAAAATGTCCTAAGTATAAAGAATGTTGTGGAGATCTTGATTCTGGTAATCATACTATCCATTAATATATATCCATTAATATATTAACTTTTAATTAAATTTGGGTCTGACTAATTTTATTTAGTCAGACCTACTTTTAACTATATCAATACTTTATATATCCATGTTTTTAATTATTTCACCTATTTCATTTTCTACGTTCTCTAATTTATTAACCAAAAGTTCTAATTTAGGTTTATTTTTTTTGTTATTCAATTTACCTTTATAAGACTTTTTTACATATATTAACATATCCCTTAATTCAGTTTTTTGTTTTTCACATCTGATTTCTAATTCCTTCCAGTTAAATCCTTTTGACATTTGATGTACTATTGATATTGCTTGTTCTATTTGTCTACAATGAAATAAAAACATACGAAACTTTTCAATAGTCTCTTTATCACTATTCCCTGTCTTTCCTGGCGCTCCACCTTTGAGTATTGTAAAGTCCGTCATTTGTTTATCCCTTTATACTTTTTTAATTTTTTGTTTTATTATTTCACTTTCTGATAATATGTATACATCCCAATCCTTATAATTAGGATGAAAAGATTCTGCTAAGATTCCTATATTTTTATTATTTTTGTATGAAAACCATATGTGACATTTAATACGTGTAGGTCCGTATATTGTAATATTATCTATATTAATATTAGGATCTAAGTTTCTTTTCTTTATTTCATTATTTACTTCTGTTATACAGTATTTATAATTATTATTTATTTCTTTAAGAACTTGCTTTGATTTGCTTTTATCGATATTAACATTTCTAATAGGGATAGTTTTATTTTGAAATTTTATTGTATAATCATTATATGGTTGTTCTTGTATGTAATCCAAATATTCAGTTAGCATATTAATATACTCCTTTCTTTATAATATGTTCTTACTATATATATTAATAACTAATATAAATACTACTTATTATGGAGATTAAAAATGACAAAAAAAAAGAAAAGTAAAAAAGTATTTCCTGCTAGTCGAGAATTAATTGATTTAAATTTAGAAGAGAATCATGATGTTGCAGGTGCATTGTATAATACTAAATATGGCAAATTTTGCGAAATGGAAAATAAAAAATGTAAAATAGTAGAATTAGTTGATAATCCTTATAAAAATGTAACATATCTATGTAGAAACTTTTTATCAATAGTAATAACAATGCCTGTTAGTTGGAGAATGTTATTAGATAATCAAGATATAGATAGTTGTTTTAAAATTTATAAATTAAAGAAAACTAAAAAATCATGTCCGTATCATATAATATATAAAGATAAACTTATCGGAGGTTTTAATAAAGATACTTTATTTGAGTTTCTAAGAGTTTGTAATTATTATTCTATAGAAGATATTGAAAAACTTGACATTATTAAAAATGATGTTCATAATGATGCAAAAAAATGTATATGTATTGATGATATACCATCAGTTTATGATATGTCTAAACATATAATTGATTCTTTATATAATATTAATATTTATGCAACTATTCAGACAGGTCTTTATTTACACAATAAATATCATTTTCAAAGTATTTATATTTATGGTAAGAGACCTGTTTTATTGATGATTCCTCCTAATAATGTAAATTATGAAGGTAAAGAATTATTCTATAAAAATAAATTAGTTAAACACTATCATATATTAAGATTATCTTTTTATATGACAAAATCAATGGAAGTACTATGTAGGGAAGTAGTATGTAGTATACATTATCTTGATGTAATAGAAATGATTAAGATTATTATATCTAGTAATATCAAAACAGTTAAGTCTATATTTAAAAAATGTATTAATACAAAATTCATAGACGATATGCATACATTACCATTTATAACATTAGATGATCATATAGAAAAATTAAATGAAGATGATAGCATATTACCTATTCCAAATAAAATAAAGAAAAGACAATCTTCTGATAGGTTTCTTAAAGGTAAGTTAAATGTTAAAATTATCTATCCTTCTGGTAAAGTCTATTCAGGAAGAATTATGGCTGAATCACATGGACTTATTATATTTGAACCAGCATTAAAGGGTAGATCTGCATGGTTATGTAATTTTAAAGATATTGAAGATTTAAAAGTTATTGATTTAAATACAATTAAGGCTGAAAAAGTATATCATACAGATAAGAATATAGAATGGTTAAAGTCATTAAAATTAGAATATATTAATGATAATGAATTGTAATTTTTAATACACAAGGAGAAAATTGTGATAAAATCAGAAGAAATAACTAATGCATTTTTAGAGGCTATGTTAAAAGAAAGTTGGGCAGCAAGGAATTATCCTAAAGGTAGAACTAATATAAACTAACTACTTATTATGGAGATTAAAAATGGCCAAAAAAAAGAAAAGTAAAAAAGTATTTCCTGCTAGTCTAGAATTAATTGATTTAAATTTAGAAGAGAATAATGATGTTGGTAATGTGTTATATAATACTAAGTATGGCGATATTTGTGGACTGAAAAATGGGAAATGGGAAAAGCTTAAAATAGATATTGATTTTAAAACCATATCATATCTACGTAAAGATTTTATTCCACTAGTAATAACAATACCTATTAGATGGGCAAAATTATTAAAGGTCCAAAAAGTTAGTAATTGTTTTAATATTTATAAATTAAAAAATTCCAAGTCAAAAAATTATGATAAAAAATACCCATATTATATAATATTTAAATCTAAAACTATTGGAGGTTTTAATAAGGAAGTTTTATTTAAATTTCTAAATATTTGTAATTATTTTGATATGGACGATATTGAAAAGTTTATAAATATAGATGTTCCAAAAGTTTATGATATGTCTAAAGAGATAATTGATTCTTTAGATAATCTTAATATTTATGGATTTGTTGATATAAATCAAAGTGTACAAGATGGTCGCAATTTCCAAAGGATCATTATTTATAAGTGTGATATATCATTAGTAATCCCACCTAATGATATAGATTATGGTACATATAAGAATGGTATGGATATAGAATTATTCTATAAAAATAAACTAATTAAATGTTGTCATATAATTGGTTTAGTTTTTCCCATATCAAAGACAATAAAAGTTGTATGTGATATACATTACTTTGATGTAATAGAAATGATTAAAATTATTATCTCTGGTGATAATAAAAAAATTAAATCTATATTTAAAAAATGTATCAATTTAAAACTTCATTCAAATAATAGCCATTTACCATTAATAACATTAGGTCCCATTACAAATTCAGAAAATGAAACAGTTATAGAAATTTATACTGATGACCAGAGTTTAAAGAAATTACCTATTCCAAATAAAATAAGGAAAAGAAATTTATTAAGAAAACCTACTAATCGATTCCTTCAAGGTAAATTAAATGTGAAAATTATTTATCCATCTGGTAGAGTATATCCTGGAAGACTTAGAGTCACATCAGATGGACTTGCTATAATTGAACCATCAAAAAAAGATAGAGGAGTATGGATATGTGATTTAAAAGATATTACTAATTTGAAAGTTATTGAATTAAATATGATTACTGTTAAAAGAGTTTATCATACAACAAAGAATGTAGAATGGCTGAAATCATTAAATTATATTAAATTATATTAATTAATATGATTATTAATTGTAACTGTAATAGCATATAGGAGAAAATTGTGATAAAAGAAAAAGAAGTGAAACATGTATTTTTAGAGGCTATGTTAAAAGAAAGTTGGGCAGCAAGGAATTATCCTAAAGGTAGAACTATTAATCAATTACCTGGTTCAATTGTAGCCACTGATGTTGTAATTAATAAGTTTAAAGTCCTTGATTATTTCTTTGTTAATAAAATTAATGGTAATTCAAATGGCACTACTCTTATCTTATATGATGATTGTATTATTTGGGAAATGAATTATTGGGGTAATTACAATGAGGAAGAATCAGAATTTATAAAAGATGTACTATTTAAAACTTATAGTGATAGAAAGTTTTATGGTGGTAGAGGTTATTCTTATTGGGATAAGAATAAAAAGTTAATGTATAATAATGAAATATGGCCAAATCTTGATTCAGATGTTGATGATAGTTTAACCTTACATGGTATAGAAACTATACATAATTTGAATGGAGTTGAAAGTAATGGGTTCCATAAATATAATGCTAGACTTTATTAACTAATTAATAAAAAGGAGATATATAATGTATCTCCTTTTTTATTGTATATAATTAATATTCCTCCTTAGTTTTATAATATGATCTAACTATATATATTAATAAACAATAGAATAATTTAAACTACTTATTGGAGGTTAAAAATGGTTAAGAAAAGGAAAAATACATATAGATCAGTATTTCCAGTTGATAATAGATTAGTAGATTTAAAGTTAGAAGATAAAGGTATTGGAAATATAGTATATAATACTAAACGTAATGATTTATGTATGTATAAGGATGGTAAATGGCAAATAATAAAACATAATAAAACATCATTGAAAACAATTAAAAAGGATAAAGGACTTGCATTAATAGAACCTAATGGATGGGTATCAAAATTTAACATACATGCAGATGAATGTATTTATATTAAGATAAATAAATCTAATAAGCTACTATATCATATTTATATTTCTAATCAATCATCGAATACATCAGTACCTTATAAGCAGATTACTGAAAGTTGTAATAAAGAAGCTTTATTTAAGTTTCTTAATGTTGTTAAATATTTTTGTCCTGAGTATTTTATTAAAGAAGATACTAGAGAATATATAGATAAAATAAATACAATGGTAATTAATAAATCATTTGGACCTTTTGATACTTCTAAAAATATTATTGATTCTTTAAATAAATCTAATATTTATGGCAATATAATTAAAGAAGATGATGAATTCCAAACAGTTAGTTTTGGAGATAAAATTGATATAGTAGTACCTAATAATATAGAACGTAATATATCCGTATTAGCTTTTCAACTTGAAAAACTTAAATGTTTTGATGTACATTATTCAAAAATTATTAAAACAATTAAAATATTATCTGGTAAACATAAATATAAATTATATTTTAAAGATCGTAAAGATGATAATGAAATTCTTTTACTAGATTATATAGATATAGAAAAAATAAATGTTGATGATAGTAATGATGTCGATGAAGAAGAAATTAAATTACAAAATGCTCTTAAATATGGATATAAGTCCACTCAAGAGAAAGTTATGTATTGGTTCTTTTATGATCAACCTTATCATCCTGATAGAGAAGTTTGGTCCGATAAACAAAGAAAAAATGAAACTGACATTCAGTCATCTCCTACCAAATCAAGAAAAAGAGATGTGTTAAGGAAACCTACTGATAGAGCTCTTCAAGGTAGATTAAATGTCGAAATTGTTTATCCTTCTGGTAAAGTCTATTCTGGAAGACTTAGAGCTACTATAGATGATATTGCAGTCATTGAACCTTCAGTTGGTGATAGAGTAGCATGGCTTTGTGATCTAAAAGATGTTAGAGACCTTAGAGTTATTGACCTTTCCAAAATACCTGCAGAAAGACTTTATCATACAGCTAAGAATATTGAATGGTTGAAGTCATTAAAATATATTAATTTATATGATTATTAAAATATAAATTTTATTACCTAATACATTATAGATGTAATTTGTATATATATTAATTGTTAAGATATAAATGTTGTACTTTATTAATTACTAATATATATAAAAGGAGTATATTATGTTATACATTACTGGAGAAAAACCTTTAGTTAACATCCTAGAACATTATAGACATACTTATAATGAAGATAAAAATTTATTACTTATAGATTGGATTAAACTTAATAACATTAAAATAACTGGCAAAGAAAGACAAGATCAAAACAAAGTGGTAGTTTTTTCAGATAATACATGTTCTCATTTATCATGGAGACAATGGGCAAATTTAATGGTTGAAGTATGGGAGCCTGAAAGAGTTAATGAAGAGTTTAGTTATTTAGATTATTATATGTAAGTAAATGATAAACAAAAGGAAAATATGATATGCTAAATAAAAATAATAAGATAGCAATAAATAATCATGCACTATTGGTTGTAGATGTTGTTAATGGTTGTTGTGATGAGAAATTTGAGAAATATGATAATAAGTTCA
>PJEL010003311.1_pt1 | contig 13916 bp, 12 predicted proteins | sample 1853271 | NCBI WGS metagenome assembly PJEL01 (sample SAMN08108733, study PRJNA415343) | Invertebrate metagenome, whole genome shotgun sequencing project. | host: Globobulimina | place: Sweden: Gullmar Fjord | collected 2015-08 | reverse complement strand
CACTGTAGACATAAAATACCTTAAGCCCAGCATGCTTAAACTCATTCTCGTAATAATAGCCTAACACGCCTCCGATTCTATAGGGTTTTAAGTCCTCAATTTTCTCCCATACTATTTTCTTCCCGGGGCGCTCCTTATAGTAAAAGAATTTTGTTGAAGAAACAAACAGAACATCTGAATATAAGAATTGTTTTGCACGTTCTTCTGTATGTCCATAAGGGAATGAAGCCCATACCTCCCCTTTTTTAGTTAGGGCTTCACACCGTGCCCAGGGAAAAAAACTATACTTAGGTTCGGCTCCCATTTCTTTAAGTGTTTCAGTAACTATTTCAGCCAACAGGCCATAGCCTTTCATCGCAGAAGAAGTGTAGGGTGGATAATCTCCTGTCGCTAATCGGACCGTTATAAAGTGTTTAGATTCCCGGGTACTACTTCCTGATTTTTGTTCTTGTTCAATCGTGATTTTGGGTTTCGGTTTATGCGATGAGAGTGTTTGTTCATACTCACGACTTCCTGTTAATTGTAGAGGGCTTTTTTTGATTTCTGAGCAGTACCCTGAGGAGAAGGTGAAAAATAGGATGGTTACTACCAAAAAGGAGGGCTTTGGAATCATGTTCATTTTCCTCACTCAAATTGGAATAAACGTGATATTGAATCGATCAGAAATATATAGTCGAAACAAAGCGAAGTATATGATTATATTCGTTTATCCTACGATAGTATAAGGTTTATAATAAAAAATCAACATAATCCTTCACCTAAAAATTGTATTATAGGTTAAGTCACTTTGTTTCATTTGTTCCAGAATATTTTGTTAGAGTTATACTTGCTCTGGTTAGATTTTTAAGGTTACCTTTCAGGCAAAAATTACCGTTTCTTCAAGGAAAAATTAGGATAGGCTGATAATACACTGTATTCTTGTCAACTTTGAATTTTTTATAAGGATAAATCAGAGTGAATCTGAATAGCGGTCTTGCTGATATATTTTTAGATTATTTTTCAATAAATCCGTTCATCAAAGTGTCAGTGATGTGATTAAAAATTTGTTGGACATCTGGTTCGCCTGTATCTTCATTTTTTTGTGTTAGGGCAGGCAAGCCCTTAAATGCATTCGCTGCCTGAATCTGGCCGTCATTGATTAAAGTTGATATTCCATGGGACATTGACCAGAGAGCATTGGCGATAATATACGGGTTTATTGGTCTTATCAGCTTTGCCTCCTGACACATTTCGATGGCATAAATAGTACCGTTAAAAGCTTCTTCTGCAAGTCTGATAAGCTCAGGTGTTTTCTTATGTTTCAGTATCTCATGACCAAACATTAATCTGTAATGAACCGGATTCGCAAGGGCAAACTCAAGGTATGAGAATCCAACATGTCTTAGTTTTTCTAATGGTGGAACACTTGTTTTTTTATTTAAAGCATTAATATTTTTTGTAAATGTCCTGTAACCTTCTTCTGCCAGAGCGCATAGGAGTTCGTTCTTATCGGCAAAATGTCTGTAAGGAGCTGTCCTTGAAACACCGAGCCGTTGACCGAGGCCTCTCATTGAAACTTTTTCAAGTCCCTGTTCAGAGATAATCTGCAAAGCTGTTTCAAGCAGTTGTTTGCGCAAGTCGCCATGGTGGTAATTTTTTTTCTGATTCAATTTTTAACTCCGGTATTCAATATATATTACCATAAAGGCATTATAGAGTTTTTTAACCCTGTTTTATTTTTAATAATCTTATAACACAGCTCTTATCTTATATCACTTTTAATAATTTATAATAAAATTTACCAGGTTGATGTTGACAGTGTCAATATTAACTTGTATGCTCTGTTTATGTTGACGGTGTCTACACCGTATAACATGCTTTAATTATATAATATTATGTTTTAGATAATCAGGAGGACGGCAATGAAGTTTACGATAATAAGTGGTAGTCCAAAAGGGAATGATAGTGTAACACTGCAATATCTTCTATATATTCAGAAACATTATCCTCAACATCAATATGAAACGTTTCATGTCGGTCAGAAAATTAAATCGATAGAAAAAAATAAGGACAGCTTTAATGCTATTATTGACAGCGTAAAAACCTCTGATGCTGTTTTCTGGGTTACGCCGATTTTTTATTTTCTTATACCATCACAATTAAAAAGGTTTATTGAACTGATTTCTGAAAGGGGTGTGGGTGAAGTCTTTAAGGGTAAATATGCTACTGCTGTTTCAACTTCTATAAGGTTTTTTGACACGACTGCTCATAACTATCTTCATGCTGTCAGCGATGATCTTGAAATGAACTATGTTGGATTTAACTCCCTTGATATGTGGGATATTTTTGTCTCTTCAAGACGAAAGCAGTTTCTTTATTTTGCAGAGAACTTTTTTTCAGCAGTAGAAAATAAAATACCTGTTTCTCTTCAATATAAACCATTGACGAAAACTAAACTGATTGATTACACCCCGGAAAAAGTTACTAAAAAGATAAATAGTTCGAATAAAAAGATCGTGGTGCTGACTGATGAATACAAAAGTGAAACAAATCTTGGGAAAATGATAAATCAATTTTCAGATTCTTTTAGCGGTGATGTCGAGGTTGTTGAAATCAAGAAACTTGATATAAACGGCGGCTGTCTAAGCTGTGTAAAGTGTGGATATGATAATCAATGTATCTATAAAGATGAGTTTACTGATTTCTGGAAAAATACCATGAAGAAGACAGATATAATAATATTTGCCGGAGAAATAGTTGATCGCTATCTTTCTTCTGACTTTAAGAAAGTTTTTGATCGAAGTTTTTATATGAATCATACACCATACCTGACTGGAAAACAGATGGGGTTTTTAATTTCCGGTCCATTAAGCCAGGTAGCCAATTTGAATTATCTTTTTTCTGCCTATGTTGAGAGTCAGAACTCAAATTTCCTCGATTTTGTAACGGACGAATATGAGGATTCTGCAACAATCGACAACCTGATTCACTCAATTGCAAAGCGTGCTATAACCTGTAGTGATCAAGGTTATATACGACCCCACACTTTTTACAAAGAGGGCGGGATGAAAATTTTCAGGGATGACGTTTATGGCCGTCTAAGATTTATCTGTCAGGCGGACCATCGCTGGTACAGGGATAACGGTATTTATGATACCTTCCCGCAGCGGAACAAATTCACAAAAAAGATGAATAGAAAATTTATGTTCCTGACAAAGTTTAAACCTATACGAGAGAAATTATATAAGACTATTAACAAAGAAATGGTTAGGCCAATTCATAATATTGCTGTAGATCCGAAAAAATAATATTTAATTTGAAATAGCAACCCACGCCTATTAGGTGTGGGTTGTTTCTTATCCATATTATATTGTCATTGATATAAAAAATTCATCAGAATAATAAAAGGTTAATTTTACAAAGCGATACAATATAACTATTCACATATTTTGTTTATTCAGCACTTCACGTATTTTTAGAGCAAGATCATTTATCAGAATAGGTTTCATCAAGAAGCCTTTAATACCCAGGGATGCTGCCTTTTCTTCAGACATGGCATCGCTAAATCCAGTACAAAGCAGTATCGGTATCTCCGGGCGTATTTTTAGTAATTCTACAGCCAGTTTATCACCAGTTAATCCTGGCATTTGTTTATCTGTGATAACAATATCAAATTTGGCGGGATCTGAACGAAAAACTTCAAGAGCCTCGATACTACTATCATATGAGCTAACATCATAGCCCAAACGGGACAATTGTTTTTTTCCCATTTTAAGTATCACTTTTTCATCATCCACAAGGAGAATATTTTCAGTACCAACCTGAATTGCGTCTTTTTCTTGAATAGTTTCATCTTTTAAAGAATCCTTTATAACCGGAAAATAGACCTTAAATTCAGTTCCTATATTCGGCGTACTATACACCTGAATAGTACCTCCCATTTGTTTAACAATACCATGTACCACAGCAAGCCCCATACCCGTTCCCTTGCTTTTTTCCTTAGTGGTAAAAAAAGGGTCAAAGATTTTTTGGGTTAAATCCTGATCCATGCCTATTCCTTCATCAGATATAGTTAAGAGAGCATAAACTCCTGGTTCTAAATCAGGAATGTTCAAATCCATTTTATTATGTTCAATTTCTTTAAGATTAACTTTCAGTTTGCCGCCGGATTCTTTCATTGAATGGTAAGCGTTGGTTGTAAGGTTCATAATGATCTGATGGATTTGGGTGGGAGCTGCATTAACTGGCCTGCAATCGGCCTGGAGATCTTGTTTGATATCAATGGTTGTCGGAATTGTAGATCTAATTAATTTCAATGCTTCTTTAATGATTGTTTGCATATACAAGTTTATTCGTTCACTATTTTCCTGCCGTGAAAATGTAAGAATCTGTTTTACCAGGTCCCTGGCCCTTAGAGAACCGGAATAAATCTCACGCAGTCCCTCTCTGAGCGGACTCTCTTCGGGTACATCATCTAATAACATCTCTGTATGGCCAAGAATAGGGTGCAGTATATTATTGAAATCATGGGCGATACCTCCGGCTAAAAAACCGACAGATTCCATTTTATGTCTTTGTAACAGCAGATCCTCCATGTGAACTTTTTCGGAAATATCATCAATCCTGATTACGGCAGCTTGTAGACCTGAATGCAAGGGGTAAAATGTGATTGCAAAATGGAGATCTACTCCATCTTTTCCCTGAATTTTACAGATATCACTATAATACCCCTGATCTTTAATGTTCTCTTTCATATAATTCAAAATCTTTTTAAATTCGGGAAATACATCTGCCATTGGCTGATGAAGAGCTTCTGATCTTAGTAAACTGGAATATTCAGTAGCTTTATCATTCCAAATAATAATTTTTTCATTATTATCGATGCAAACAAGGATAGAAGGCATTGAGTTTATAATACTGTCAAGCTGATCAAACAGATCTTTCCTGTCCTGTTCGGACTTAATAAGTTCTGCTGTCATTTTTTCAATAGAATACCCTACCGCTTCAATTTCTGCTACTGACCTGGAACTCATTTTAAAGATTTTTTTATTTTTGTGAAAGGCTTGCAGCCCCCTAATCAATTCATCCAATGGTCGTGAAAGGCTGCGACTGAAAAATAAGATCAGCCCTGTTAACAAAACAGATATGAAAGCAATAAGGATATAGCTAAGACGCATAAGTTTATCAATAGGAAGGGTAACGTCTTCAAGATATCCGGTTGCCACAATATACCAGTTAAAATTATCAAGTTTTTTTGCATATGCAAATTTTTTCCTGGCTTTTTTTTCCGAAGGATTTTTCCAGCGATAATAATAAAAAGATTCTGTGCTCTCAATCAATTCCCTAATAATAAATCTGCCGTCAATATTTTGTAGATCTTTACCGGAGATTCCATTTAATTCGGGATGAATCAATACTGTCAGTTTATCATCTATCAAAAAAAAATATCCCTGATCCAGGATGGTAAGAGAACTGACAAATCGTTTCAAATCATCTATTTTAATTAACTGGGTAAACTCATCTTTATACGATGTAGCCCCCACAACCCAGTCCCATGGCTCAAAATACATTATATAACTAACTTTTTTCCGAATTTGCTTGTCTTCTGGATTTTGCCAATCATATTCGCTGTAACCGTTTTTTTGAGCGATCCAATCCTGACAGCCCTTATTCGATGCGCAGTCTTTACCCTGGAGAAAAGGGTGGATATCCAGAATTATTTTGGGCCCTTGTGGTTTTAACGCAACAATATACCCACTTTCACCAATTTTTTGGCTCGCGACATTTTTCTGAAAGGCTTTTTTTGCCTGTTGTTCCGTCATGGTATTGTTAAGTACTTTATCTTGTAATTGCTTGAGAATGGCGATATCCTGTTCAACCAAACCTCGCAGATAGTTCTGAATAGCTGTGTCAAGCATGTTTTCAACAGCGGAATTAGTTGATTCTACAAGTTGATGCAGATCTTTACGAGCCCTTTGATGCAGTGACCGCTGTATTACATAATAATTAACCGTAACAAAAACCAGGATGATGAGAAAAGTAAAGGTGCCAAAGTACAGAAAAATTTTATTGCTTAACTTCATTAATGAAAATCCTTTATTCCTGTGAATAAGATACGGTAAGCTTGAAAACAATATCTATTTATCTGATGTAATTATCTTTAAAAATGAAATGTGCATAAATTGTAAGGATTAATACGCTTATAAAGCTCAGAATATCACGAATATTAATACTTGTCCTCAAAAACTTTGAAAAGCAATAGTATATTTATCCTGTGATTAGGATTCTTTCAAAAAAAACAGGGATCATCAGCAGTAGCAGGGAGAGATTCAGGTGAATAAATAACCATCTGTAACAGGTTTCATTTTTAAGAAACAGACCAATGGCAAATCCTGAAATAAGACCAATAGCATTGATAGCGATTATCCACCTGACAATATCAGTCAGCACAGCATTACAGAATGTCAGCAACAGCAGCAGCAATACTGCAAACGATGAAACCCATACAAATAGAATCCGCTTTAAAGAAGCCCGACTGAAATAATCGGAAAATCCGGGAATTGATGCATTGGCAGAATCGGTAAAATGCCGCAGAATAATAATCCATGTGTGGGGAATCTGCCAGATACCAAAAATCATCATAACAATCAGTATGGTCGCAGCAGATTGGTGCCCGCCGGATGCTGTCCAACCGATCAGTGGCGGCAGCATTCCACAAAGCGTTCCGGGAACCATTGCAAAAAGTGTTCGCTTTTTAAGCGGTGTATAACACCCATTGTAAAGTACAAGAGAGAGAAGACCAAGCAACGCAGGTAGCGGCGTTTCAATCGAATAAGTCAGAAGAGAGAATGCCGTCAATATTAGAAAGCAAAACTGTACTGATGCATATCTTATCGTTACCTCTTTTTTAGGGAAAGGACGGTTTCGGGTTCGTTTATGGAGGACATCGATATGCCTGTCCTGAATATTATTGAGTGTTGAACAGGCACAGGATAGAAAAAAGACACCCGACGCAACAATGAAGCCCCGGCTTTGTGGCAACAGGTTATTCAGTAAAAACCCGAAATATGAAGAAAACGCGACAAACAGGCTTAAATGTATCTTGGAAAGACTCAGTGAATTTTTTATGCACACCCCTGCATTGCCACGTTGTGGTACGTCTGCTGCCTGATCATTCATCGTCTTCGTCCTCCTCAAGCCATGTCAGATACTCCTGCTGAGAAACAACCTTTACCTTTCCCCGCATCAATGCATGGTCAAGCCCACAATATTCAGCACACAGAATGTCATATTCCCCTTTTTTATCTGCATAAAACCAAACATAGGTGGTCATTCCCTTTACGGCATCGACCTTTACCCTGAATGCCGGAATAAAAAGGCCGTGAATGACATCCATCGAGGTTATGTTAAGTTTAATTGCTTTTCCTTCAGGGACAACAAGCTCATCTTCACTCTCTTTGTCATCGGGATAATAAAAGAGCCATGAAAACATCTGGGCTTCGACGTCAATCTCTATGGCACCGGTTGGTACATTACGAAGACCGGTGTATGATGACCAGCCGAAGTAGAACATGGTCAGAACGATCAGCGTTGGAATCAGGGTCCAGACGACTTCAAGAACCCAGTTCTCACGGATATCGGATGGTTCCGGATTTTTGCTTCGCCGGTACTTTATAACAAAGGCGATCATGACAATTGTTATGATTAAAAGGAGAAGAAAGGAAACTCCCGTGATATAATAAAATGCCTGATCAACCTGTTGTACAGGGTTAACGATAGTATTCATTATCACCTCATCTGAATGCAACATCCCAGAAAGTAAAACTGATCATTACCGCAAGAACCATCACAGTACTGATAAACGAAATTTTAATCATCCGGCTCTCATACTTCAGGTGCATAAAAAAAAGCAGTACCAGACTCGCTTTTAATGATGCAATTAGAAGCGCGACCCAGACATTGAGTTTGCCAAGGTCGAGATATGACATACCGACCGTCACACCTGTCAGCACCAGAAGAAGCATAAGCACATACGCAAAGACCCGGTAGTTTAATATATGGGGTGTAGTTTCGTCATTCATTTTATTATCTCCATTTTAATCAACACCGCTAAAGAACCAGATAAAAAAGTGGAAATACAAAAATCCAGATCAGATCGACCAGGTGCCAGTAAAGGCCTGAGTTTTCAAGCACCACAGTATTCCCGGCTGTAATTTTCCCTTTTAGAATCATCCATAGACTGGCACACAAAAGAATCATACCGAGAATAATATGAAGCCCATGAAGCCCTGTGATTGTATAATACATACCGAAAAAGATATTTAAACCCGGCTCACCACCTGTGAGGGTTTCCGAATTGGGATAGATCCCGTCATGAAATTTATGCCCCCATTCAAAATACTTGTTCACCAGAAACACAACGCCGCAGACAATAGAAAAAAAAAGAAAGGAGACAGAAGCTTTAACCTGCTGTCGCCTGACGGCTGTAATGGAACAGGCAACGGTAAAACTGCTGGCGAGAAGAATAACTGTGTTGGCTGTCCCGATGATTCTGTCAAGCTTCATTCCCCCGTCAATAAAATCTGCCGTATATTTATTAAAATAGACCGCATAGAGGACGAATAAACCTCCAAACAATATAATTTCGGAATAGAGGAAAAGCCACATACCAATTATCTTTCCGGTTCTGTCATTCACAGGTTCTTTCATGGGTAAATCCTTAGACATCTATATAGTTTTTACGAGAGAATTAATTCTTCAATATTAACGCCATCCAGACTACACTCGAAATTTTTCAACCACCGGTCTGAAATCATAGGGGTAATCCGGCACAACCGGTTTGCCGGGGAAATTATGCACAGGTGGCGGTGACGGTATAGTCCATTCAAGTGTGGTCCCGCCCCAGGGGTCAGCATCTGCAACACGATTTTCCCTGAAACTTAAAAGCAGGTTAACAAAGGTAGTGACCAGACCAATAACCATCAGTATTGCACCAAAGCCTGCAAGGAAATTTCCGGTTTCATATTGCGGAAGGTAGTCGTAATACCGTCTCGGCATCCCCTGCACCCCCAGAATAAACATCGGTACATAATGAAAAACAAACCCTACACAGGTAAGAACAGCACCGACATAGGCTTTTTTAAAGTCATACATGATACCGAAAATCTTGGGCCACCAGAAATGGAGCGCTGCAAAAAAGGCAAAGCCCGTTCCACCAAACATCGTAAAATGGAAATGGGCAACCACAAACTGGGTGTCATGCACATGAATATCCGTACCCGCAGCGCCCAGAATAAGACCGGTCAGCCCCCCTACCGAAAAAAGGTAAATGAAAAAAAGAGCATACAAAAACGGTGGGGTTATTTCGATGGAGCCTTTATACATGGTTGAGACCCAGCTGAAGACCTTAATAGCTGATGGGATAGCAACCAGAAAGGTCAAAAGAGAAAAGACAAATACGGCAACATCACTCATACCACTGGTATACATATGGTGAGCCCAGACAACCGACCCGGCAATGGCAATGGCGAGACTCGAATAGACAATAGCTTTATAGCCAAAAATTGATTTACGGGAAAAGACGGGTATAATTTCAGAAATCACTCCCATGCCCGGAAGAATCATTATGTAGACCGCAGGGTGCGAATACATCCAGAAGAGATGCTGATATAAGAGAGGATCGCCCCCTTTATCGGGATCAAAGAGCCCGATCGAAAAAAGCCTTTCAGCAACCACAAGCAACAGTGTGATTGAAACAACGGGTGTTGCAAGGAGCTGCACCCATGCAGTTGCATATAAAGACCAGGTAAAGAGCGGAATCTGCATCCAGCCCATGGCCCGGTCTCTCAACCTGTGAATGGTTGTGATAAAATTTAGACCCGTCAGCATGGAAGACATGCCAAGAACAAATGCAGCCATAACAGTAAGAGACACATTGGATTTCGTCTCCACGCTGAACGGCACATAAAAGGTCCAACCCGTATCGGGAAACCCACCGGAAAATAGTGAGATCACGGCAAGAAGACCACCAAACATAAAAAGGTACCAGGAAAGCAGGTTCAACTTTGGGAAAAAAACATCATCGGCTCCGATTTGAATCGGGAGCAGAAAATTTCCAAAAATGGCTGGCAGACCCGGAATGACAAAAAGAAAGATCATGATAACCCCGTGTAATGTAAACAGGGAGTTATAAATTTCAGCGTCAATAATTGTTTTACCAGGCGACATCAGCTCTATCCTGAGCATCAGCCCAAAAAACATGGCAAGGATAAACCAGAAAAGAACCGACCAGAGATATAACAGGGCTATTCTTTTATGATCCATAGTAAAAATCCAGGATTTAATCCCTGTTTGACCGGGTGGCGAGGATGTTTCAAAAAAGGAATTCCGGTTACTCATAGTAATACCTCAAACCTGAAAATGCATAAAAATAGGATCTTAAGGAACGTAACTTTCATAAGTTCCTAATCCTTTTCCTGATTGCCTTTTTTTAAGAAAAAGATAAAAAACAGGGCCAGCCCGACCATCGTCAAAGCAGCACAAAATTTTAAAAAAATGACCACAACCTTACGGCCTTTCACATCATAATTAAGACAATACGAAAGAATTCGTTTAATCGATGTTCCCGGTGTACCCTTTTGTGCTTCTGATATAGCCATACCGATATCACCACCGAGAAATCCCGGACCATAGAAATACCTGATAATTGTGCCGTCTTCAGCAATCATGACCATCGCGTTGGGATGAACAAAATTATTATCCCCGGTTCGTTTAAACCTGTATCCGATTGCATCGGTAAAATCCTTAATCGCCTGTTTTTCTCCGATAAGAAATCTCCATGCTGATTCCGGAAATGAATCTGGCAGGAGGTTCATGTATCCGGCTTTTGAATCTTTTGCGATTTCATAAGTATCATCTTCATCAAAACTGAGAGCAATAACCCGGTAATCGGTCCCTGCTTCAAATGAAACCTCCCGAAGCGCCCCGGCAAGATTTGACAGGAGCATAGGACATGCTACAGGGCAATAGTAGAAAACCGGCAGCACAATCGTCGGTTTATCAATAAGCTCACTGAGCATTAAGGACTTTCCGTTTTCATTGGTAAAAACCGTTTCAAGAGAGATTTTAGTGCCTGCCTTTTCACTAACACCGACTGATTTAAGCAGTTCGACTCCCTCTTCTGTTCGCATCGCAGCTTCATGCGCCTTATGGTCATGCATATCGTGCTTAGACTCTTTTGCCGAGACAGAAGGCTTTGCAGATAGCAGAATAATAAGTAGAAATAAAAGAAATAATACTTGCCGTTGTCTGAACCGGTTCAGTCTCATGGCATTCACCTTGATGTTAAACCTTCTTTTAATTAATATTTGATGCTTTCAAAAAAAGTATTTAGATGGGACCTTATACGATGCCATTAATGTTTGTGAATATTTTTAAACACCCCGGACGACAGATTAACACTCAGAATTTCATGAACCTTGTGCCTTGATTTAAAGCTGTCCCTGCCGGCACCAAAAGCGAGCAGGACGGTTGTATCACCATTTATATCAAGTACCTTGTCTTTGGAATCACCTGAGTTGAGGGGAATCGTGAAGGAAATCGTTGTCACACCGTTTTCTTCACTGCCGGCAATACCAGTGACATCTTTTTTACCACCAGCTTTGGAGTCTTTTTGATGGGTTTTATTTGACTTTCCATAATCGTCTGTTACTTTTACCTTACCTTTTTTGACATAGCCAATGATAAAGTCTGCATCCTTCATTTGCTTTGAAGGATTGAAGCCGATACCAACCCAGCCAGTCGTAGGAGCTGAAAGTCTGATATCGATATTCGCTCCGTTTATTTTCCATTCAAAGGTAATTTTTTTCGATGTTACCTTGTGATCATAATCAGCAGCTGCAACCGGTGACAGGCCTGATATCAGAAGTGTTGCCAGAATTATAAACAGGGTTGGGGTTAAACGATATTTCATTTCTAATCTCTCCTTGAATGCGAATCAACCATATTGAAGTTCACCACCAGAAAAACCAAGTCCGACGGCACATAACAGACATAAAATATAAACTGCTAAAAGAATTTTTGGATCCGTTTCCTCTTTTCGTCCAAGCTGAAAAGCGATGCCCATAAGAACTGTGATCACAACGGCTAATACCATTTTTATAATGATCAGCATCTCCCATGTACCCTCATAAGTGTGTTGCCAGTCCAGATATCCGGCGAAAGCCGTTGGCAGTATAAACAGTAATCCCAGGCCGATACAATGTGTAGCCGATTTTAGAAGTTCAGGTTTTTTTAGACCAACGCCGGCCAGTCCGAAAAAGAAGGCACCCATAACCATTCCCATGGGAATATGCGTCAGAGCCGGATGAAGGGGATGGGTAAATCCCACCATTGCAAGAAGCTTAAATACCAGTTCGGTCATAATAGTTCCTCCTGATTTGAGTTTACCAAAAAAACGCTGTTAAAAGATTGAAGGCTATGCACTGCAGACTCTTTTTGTAAACAGATAACAATCCAAAAGAATTATCACTTTTGGATGCAAGACATTAAATTGAGACGAAATAACTTTGATGGCGTCGTCAAAAGTCCCATCTACATCGCTTTAGTGATTTGCCAGACTTTTGACGTACAACATGTACTACTGCAAGCCTGGCAAATCACTAAATCTTGTATATTGGCCCTTTTCCTTAGCCATCTATATACTTTTACGAGAGCATCAACTTTGATTCTTTAATGAACTGAATAGTATGTTATAAAAAAACGAACTAACTGATCATTGCACATTGTGCAGACAATGTCCACACTCCGATAAGTTAGATAGAGAGCTAATGCATTCAAGAAGTAAGCTTCCCCTTCAAGATCTCTGGAAATACAGTTTTTGAGGGAAGGATCAACCGCACCCCTGAACTATTTATGATAGAACAGAGGCGCGGTATGAGTTTATGCTACTTTGATATTTTTTTGATTTGCAAACTCTATTTTGCCATCTACCAGCCTGATACAGCGAGACGCCTGAGCACTTGCACCAGGGTCATGGGTAACCATAACAATGGTACGCCCCTCTGAATTGAGTTCCTTCAAAAAGTCAATCACCTGTTGACCTGTTTCAGGATCTAAAGAACCAGTCGGTTCATCTGCAAAAATAACTTTTGGATCATTAGCCAGCATTCTGGCCAGTGCCACCCGTTGTTGCTGTCCTGAGCTGAGTTCTGCAGGTTTATGATTCTGTCGATCCGTCAGCCCCACCTTGTCCAGTAATTTTGCTGCTATTTCCTCCTGTTTCTCAGGAGTCTCTTTGTTCAGCATAAGTGGGATTTGAACATTTTGCTTTGCAGTCAGGTAGGGTAATAGATTGAAGGTTTGAAACACAAAACCGACTTCTTTTTTACGTATCGCCGCCCGGTTGTCTGCACTCATATCGTAGAGTGAATTGTTGTCCATACGAACAGTGCCTGTGGTTGGTGACAACATCCCTCCCAGGGATTGGAGAAGGGTACTCTTCCCGCTTCCACTAGGTCCTACCACAGCAAGAAATTCTCCGGATTCTATTTTAATATTTATACCGTTTAAAGCATTAACGGTTTCGCCTCTCATATGATAATTTACATAAACATCATTCATTTCAAGCATATTCTATACCTCTCTAAATGCAATACATGGATCAATAAGCGCAGCCTTTCGCGCAGGAAGAAAACTCGCCAGAAGAGCAAGGCCGACAGAAATCATAATTGCCATCCATAACAGGTTGATTAAAGGGTAAACGGGGATATTAGCTATGTAGGGTCCTAACAGCATGGCCAGAATTGTTCCGACGACATAGCCTCCGATACCACCTGCCAGTCCCAGAATAAATGCTTTTACAAAAAAGAGTTTAATCACAAATTTAGAACCGGCGCCCATAGCCATAAGTGTTCCAATCTCTTTTTTTCTGTCATTCA
>PJEL010003310.1_pt1 | contig 13920 bp, 10 predicted proteins | sample 1853271 | NCBI WGS metagenome assembly PJEL01 (sample SAMN08108733, study PRJNA415343) | Invertebrate metagenome, whole genome shotgun sequencing project. | host: Globobulimina | place: Sweden: Gullmar Fjord | collected 2015-08 | reverse complement strand
TTTCCCCACATAATGATTAGTCCGGGAAATCCAATTGCTGCCCATGCAGAGCTTTCTAAAGACTGTTTTGCCTGCCACACTCTATTTATTGGCAGTACAACTGAGAAGTGCATTGCCTGCCATGAAATAGAAGAGATAGGCAAAAAAACCACCAAAGGTCGTCTCATTGCAATGGAGGACAAGAACGTTTCTTTTCACCAACAGCTGCTTGAAGAAGATTGCATGTCTTGTCATAGTGACCATAAGGGTGTGAGGCCTTTTCGCCCCATTAGTCGGTTTGCACACAATCTTCTCGATTTGGATTTGCAGAAGCAATGCGACAGTTGTCACACCAGTCCGGGCGATTCCATACATACGCAGACCAAGGGAAGTTGTGCCCAATGTCACTCCCAAAATGCCTGGACTCCGGCCACATTAGATCATGAAAAATATTTCCGTTTTGATCGGCATCACGATACGGAATGTGCAACATGTCATGTCAATAAAAACTACGCAACCTATACTTGCTACGGCTGTCACGAGCACTCCCGCTCCAAGATTCGGGAAGAGCATATAGAAGAAGGCATCTATAACTATGAAATTTGCAGTGATTGCCATCGCAGTGGTGACGAGGACGAAGCCAAAAAATTGTTTAAATCACACAAACGAAAAGATTCTCGCAAATACCGCAAACACAAAGATTCTCGCAAACACCGGCATAAATCTGATCATAAAGACGATCATGACGAAAAAGATGATGATGATTGAAGCTCGAAAAACTCTCTAGAAAACTAATCGAGGCGTTGGTGATTCATCCTCCATTCCAACCTGCATAGGGTCGGAAGGACGCTTCACAATAGGTTAAACCAACCATTAAAAAGTCATGTCAGACACCAATCTTTTAAAAAAGACACTCGTTGGAGATTTCTTTAATGAGTTGCTTCTTTTCTCCGGACAATATGCCCTGTTTTACATTTTGATGAATTTTACCTATGACAAGCTCGATTATTTTTTAAACTTTGGGCATTCAATGCTGATGCTTATCTTGCTGCTTCAGACAGCAATTCTGGTTAAATTTGGTCATAGACCGATCTACAGATTCCTGGGATCGCTGATAGCGCCATTTTGCTATTCGGTGTTGGAAGCCAGAGAGGGAATAAGCTTTCTTCTGAACACCGGGCATGTCTTTTTCTGGATTTTTTCGAGTATAACGGGGTTATTGCAGGCTTTAGAAATCCGGGCGGTGACTCAAAAGATGAAGTTAATCCTAGAGTTCCTGGTTACCACTATTAATGTGACGACATTCATATTTATCTATTTCTATTTTGATTTAAAGTTGTCCTTTGGCAAAAAGCTTGCGTCAGCCACTATTTCGGAGAGTCAATATCTGGAATCTCTGGAAATATTTCAAATAAAAGAAGGTCTCCTGGATTTTTTAAACGATCCGGCCCATATCTATATTATTCTGGGCGGATTAATTCTTGCCCTTTCCCTATCCATTGGCAGGATGAGGATTATTCTATTGAAGGATAAAATCAATGAGCTGTTTGGAACATATGTGGACAAAGGTATCAGGGATAAAATCCTGACCGTTGAGAGTGGGGTATCCGAAAGAAAAGAGATCGCTATCCTGTTTTCAGACATCCGAAGTTTTACATCAATCAGCGAAAACCATTCGCCCGATGAAATAACAAAGATGCTGAATTACTATTTCAGTCAATGGGACGAGTCGGTTACCAAATATAATGGCGTGATTGATAAGTATATCGGGGATGCGATCATGGTCCTGTTCGGCATAACGGACAATAAGACCGCTTGTGGAAGCGCTGTGTCTTGCGCCATTGACATGTTAAAGAAAATGGATTTGGTGAAAGCAGAATTAAAAGAGATGAAACTGCCAGTAATTGAAAATATTGGTATCGGTATCAACTATGGAAGTACCATCATTGGAGATATTGGGAGCCAACAAAGAAAGAACTATACCGTAATCGGGGATGCAGTCAATGTGGCAGCCCGATTAGAGTCTCTCTGCAAAACATACCAGATACCATTGATTCTGAGCAAAATCACTTATCGTCGATTGAGTACCTCGCTGCAGGCGTTTTTTAGACTTTTGGGTGAAACAGAACTTAAAGGCAAAGAGGAAAAAGTAGCGGTTTATGGGTTGAAAACCCATTACAAACCAGGAGTTAGTGAAGAGCGCAATGGTTGATTGCCCCCTTCTCACAACCTGGGCCTTGCAAAAGAGCAATCTACTTACCGTGCTCCGAAACGATATCTTTCATTGTGCCTGCGAAAAATTTCTTGCTTCCATCACGTACGGCTTCAATGTCCGCGGCGACAGTCTTTTCAAGTTTTTCAAGATCGTCCGGCACATACCAGTGCAACTTTCCACTTTTGTCGTGATAAGACGCCCAGACCACATCTGCCACAGCTTCAGCTGGCAGCACCCGCCACATACCTTTTTTTGGCGCGATTTCCTTCATCTCAGCCAACATCATGCCGGTATCTATTTGTCCGGGCAGCGTATCGGCCGCTCGCACACCAAACAGGGCCAGCTCTACCGACAGCGCTTCTGTCAGACCCTTGATAGCATGTTTAGTGGCAGAATAAGTAGCCAGTCCCGGCACACCTATGATCGCGGAAGACGAAGAAGTTGAAAAACAGAGGGAGTTTGGCGTATTTTTCAGCATTGGGTAAGCTGAGTGAATTCCGATGATAACCCCCATCAGGTTAACCTTGACCATTTCCTCCAGATCGGCAAAGTCCGTATCCCCAAATAGTGTCCCTTTGCCAACCCCTGCATTGTTAAACAGAAGATCCAGTTTTCCACCCGTCCTGTCACCGAAATTCTTCAGAGCGACCTGATAATTGTCCCGGTTTGCCACATCCAGTTTAGAGACCAGACAGTTCTCTGGTCCGATTTCGGATGCCAGAGCCTCAAGCCCCTGTTCATTTACATCATTTAAGCCAATATACCAACCATGGCTGGCAAAAAGTCTGGCAGTTGCCCGACCGATCCCGCTAGCGGCACCAGTGATAAAGATGGATTTTTGTTCTTTATTCATGAAATAAGACTCCTTGTATAGGTGAACTTAAAAGCGGCTTTTCCCTAGCCCAGCCTATTTATTATCATCATTTGTCAAATACGTCTATTGACCAGCGCCAGACCTTTCTCTATATCTCGGAGAAACAAGCCATTCAGGTAAGGGTCTACAGCAGGAAACAAAAAAGGGTTACAGAAGTGGAATTCGTCTGGGATTTGGGACAATATTTTGGTGTGTATTCGTTTGGAATGACAGCATACAAATCAATATTTACAAAGCATGGTCCAGTTTGCTAGAAATTAAGCCTAAGACACGATAGATGATCAATACCATGATACACCGGAATCCAGGAATGTGTTAGACTGGATCTCGCGAGCAACGTGTTTCGAAACGAAAAACTTGGATCGGCGTCCGGGAAGACATGACGTCACAACCGGCGGGGTATTAAACCCAGGCTACGCAATAAAACTGTATCGAGAATAGAAAGGACTAAAATGGAGGCATTTCGAAAGGCGTATGATGTGATTGTTGTCGGTTCCGGTCCAGGTGGGGCAACTGTCGCCAAAGAACTGTCCCTGAAAAACAAGAAGGTTCTTATTCTGGAGTGGGGCAGTAATGCACCGATGAAGGGAACCCTGCTGCAGGCCGTAAGAATGATCGGCATTCCGGGAAAGAATATTCTTTTTACCAATTGGAAAAAGTTGCAGGTATTGGTCAGGGGGACTGCCACCGGAGGGAGTTCTGTCTTCTATTGCGGCACCGCCTTTGACCCACCATTCGCGATGCTGGAATCCCATGGGATTAATCTTAGAAATGAGATAGAAGAGCTCAAAAATGAGATCCCCATCGAACCTCTGGCTGATGAGCTTATGGGTCCCATGGGAACTAGAATAATGTCCAGTGCCCAGGATCTGGGTTATGAATGGCAAAAGCTGAATAAGTTTATCTTCCAGGACAAATGCAGAGCCGGATGCTGGCGATGTGCATACGGCTGCCCCTATGAAGCCAAATGGACTGCACGGAATTTGGTCGAGGAAGCGGTTAAAAATGGCGCCACACTGGTCAATGGTGTCAAGGTCAAATCAGTCCTGACCGATGGGAAAAAGGCTACAGGAGTTGTTTTAAAGAAGAGAGGCCTGACCTATCAATTGGAGGCGCCAACAGTTGTTTTAGGGGCCGGTGGAATCGGCTCGGCTGAAATTTTACGACAAAGCGGTCTGGATAGAGTGGGAACCGACTTCTTTGTTGATCCCCTTGTAATTGCGACGGGCAAGGTGGCAGACATCAAAGAGGGTAAAGAGCTGCAAATGCAGGCGGGATGGCAAGTCAAAAATGAATATGTAATCACCGATCTGGCAATGCCGAAAAGCCCCAAGCTTTCAATGATGATCAAGATAAAGGATGAACTCGGGGGGCACATCACCCGCAAGGGAGGCTGCAAGAAGGTGTTGACTGCCGCTGATGATAAAAAACTGAAGGATGGATTCAACCACGCCAAAAAGATACTGAAAAATGCCGGTGTCAAACGTGTCTCAGGCAGCATGGTGTTTGCAGCCCATCCAGGTGGAACGGCTAAAATCGGTGATGTGGTCGATTCAAATTTAAAGACCGAGCTCGACAACCTCTATGTCTGCGACTGTTCTGTGATTCCGGAAGCCTGGGGCCTGCCGCCGACACTGACCGTTCTCGGCCTTGGAAAAAGACTCTCAAAACACCTGCTGAATGAGCAGGTCTGACTAAGGCGTAAATGACATATCAAATACGCCATCCCAGCTGGAAGAACCGGTGGGATAGACACTGCTTAAATAGCTTGGAGAGGTGATTGCGGTACTTCTGCTATCACCCGGGTCAGTTCCAGAGTTTTGCTCCTGGCCAAAATCCGAATTTGAGAACAAGGCCTCAATCATCGCAGAACAATCGGTAGTAGTGTCATTACAAGTATCTGTATAGTAGTCTGCTGATAAGCTTAGAGCTGCTTCAATAGTATCTAAATTTCCGGTGGTTGATGTTCTTGCCCCTTCGTATGTCGCAGATGAAATAACTTTGTTTACATACTCGGAAACACCACTGGCATTAAAGAAAAATGTATCCGTTTTTGTGAACAGGTAATACCCGATATGTCCCAATGAGGACCCACTCAAATCCAATCCCCAGCCAATGTCTGACATTTCAGCTAAAGCCGCGCCTGCCCCTGTTGAGTCGGCAACAGTAAACACCTGATACACGGGTGTTTCGGTAATTAGAGTATCCATGGTGGCATCACTTGAATACTGGGCTTTCATATCCATTTTAGCCCTGGCGATAAAAGAGTTGTCCGCCAGATCTTTTGTGACCTCGGTCCTGAATCCGGTGAAAGCGCTAGCTGCGTCAGGAAACGCCAGGAACATATCGGCGATCTGTTCGGTAGCACTAACGGTGAAATCCATTCTCATCTCATCAGGGGAATCGCTTGAGTCGTCATCGCCCATAAAAACACTTCCCAGTACCATTTTTCCGGTGGTTGTGCCGCTGTCAGTGTTCCAGGAAATGAACATGCCGGGTGTGGTTGTATCATCTTCCCAATACAATCTGATGGTGGTTTGAGTGTCTGAGTCCTGGGTAATGCTAATGCCCGTTGGAGAATCCGGATCGTCCGCATCTTCCGGAATCGTTTGAATGACTCCATCCACCGGCCACCCCATGGCCATGACATTGGTCATCATCCAATCCCCAAAACACATCCACGTGGCTGTCATCGAAATCAAAAACCGGCTCATATTTTGGCCGTTTTTGAAGGGATCGTTATCATCCCCATTCCCGTCAAAATTACAATTGGGACCGTCACTTTCAGCGTAATTGACTTCCCCTGGCGCGACCGATGCTGAAGATGTTGATCCTCCCGTCAAGGTATCTGGAAAACTCAATTCTAATGACGGTGTTGAAATACTGGTGGACGTGGTATCTGTTGTAGTCGTCAGCTCTGTTTCTTCCGATTTGCAGGCTTGTAAAAACAAAAGCAGCACTCCCAAACACACAACCCATGAAAATTTTATAAAAAAGAACGTCCCATTTCTCTCAGTTTTCATCTCTTTCCCTTCTCAAATAAAATTGAATAAGAATTTACGGGATTGTCGAAGCTATCTCAAAAAAACGACAAAATTTGGAACCGTTTTCTGCAACTGGTAAATTTAATCATCCACTCACAAGCTCTGCCAGATTTGGCTTGTACCCAAAAAAGTTACATAAAATAATTTATTTTCTTTGCTTGAATGGTACGCCAAATCTACCTTAAACACAAGTAAAAGCCAGAATTCCAGTACTATCGAAAATAACAAAAACATGTTCCATACTTTGTAATCCGGAACCTGTTTTTCAATTTAAACCCGGCACTTAAACCTACATTATTGCTATTTGTATACCATTTTAATCAAACAGAGGGTATTCCGACAGGACAGACCAAACAGTGTTAGATTTCCCGTTTTCTGAGTTTCAGAACAGTGTACAGACCCAGAACCACGCACCAGAGGTTGACGAATCCGTTGGAAACGATATCAATAATGGAAACGGCCACAACTGTCTGATCAAAAGGAATCCCAACATCAATAACGCCCAGGTAGGTCAGGTAAAGACCACAAACAAGGGACAGGAAACGTCCCCATTTCAGATTTTTTAAAAGCGCCACTCCTGACAGGCAAAGTCCTGTACAAAACGCAACATCCAGGGGGGGAAAGGGGGTATCGAACTGGAAGCGATAGACTGAGGACGGTTGAATCGTCTCAGGGAAGAGATAATAAGCCAACCAGCCGCATATCACACCGGCAGCAGTGATGCACTGCAGGGCTGCAATCAATTTATGTTCTTTGGGGATGTTCATATATTTCAGTCTTCAATTAACAGACATGCACTTGTTTTTCTACTTGGTTTTTAGATCTTTGGGATCCACAGTTTTGAGCCAGTCCATAGTACGCTGAAAGCCATCCTCGAAGGAGACGCCTGGTTGCCAGTCCAGCTCTTTCTGAGCCTTTTCAATGGAGAATCTGAGCCTCGACCCGAAATTCTTAACCAGATAAGTGGTCAGCAAAGGCCTCGATTTTTTTCGAGTGATTTTGAACAAGGTTTCGAGTAGCTTGGCGTACGCGTAGGCAGCAGAATATGGAATATGAAGTGTAATCGGGGCCACACTTAGCGTTTTTGCGATGTTCTCACAAAAACGCTGCAGCGTCGTGGATTCTCCATCATGCGCAAGGTATCCGTTGCCGACAGCCCGTTCATCCTCAGATATCTGGACGATCAGATCACCCAGATTATCTATATAAGTCGGCCAGATAAGGGCATTTTTACGCCAGAAGATCATCTCCTTTTTAAGGATGGCATCGGCCAGTTCTGCCACAAAGGTAAAGTCATTTTTTCCATACACCCAGCAGGGATAAACCATGGTGACTGGCAGCCTTTGTTCCTTGTGATACATCCAGCAGATCTCTTCAGCTTTGATTTTGTAATCTGGATAGGGCTCTTTCCAGGGTTTTAAGGGGTAAGATTCATCCATCACAAATTTTTCACTCCGACCAAAAACATCATTTGTACTGACATGAACCAGCCGCTCGATATCTTCTTTTGTGCCGGCCTTGCAGATATTGCGGGTACCGCCCACTGTGACTTCCAGGTACTCTTTTTTTGAAGCCCAGTCGGTCACAACAGCTGCACAATGAACAACAGTGTCGATACCGGACATCACCCTGACGATATGTTTATATTCCCGGACATCGCCTCGAATCACTTCCACCCCTTTCCGGTCCAGCTCTTTCACAAATTTATTCCCGGGCCTGACCAAAGCCCGAACGTTGTCACCTTTTGCTAGAAAACGGTCCACCAGGTGGCCGCCGATAAAACCCGTTGCACCAGTGATCAGTACATTTTTCATTTTTTCTCTATATTCATAATTCGTGCAGCATTCAAGCCGCAAATCGCTGTGATCTGCGCTGTTGTGAGACCAGCTACTTCCAGCTCTTTAAAATAGCGTTCCGGTTTCAGCAATGGAAAATCGCTGCCAAAGAGAATGTGATCAAGACCGACCATCTCTATAGCATATTTGTAAATACGGATTTCATAGAGAAAAGGAGAAGCCGCTGTATCGAAATAGACGTTTTTAAGCAGCCCTTGCATCTCTTTCTTCATCAGGCTGTAAAAAAAGAGACCGCCGCCCCAGTGTGCCAGAATGATTTTATTCTCCGGGAAACGTTTTATCAGCCCGGCAATCTGGCGTAGTGTCATCGGTGCTTTACCGGGATATTCATGTCCCACCGGCTCATTGGTATGAATCATGACGGGCAGATTCTTCTCAAGGCAGAACGACATCACCGGTGCCAACGCCTTCAGAACTTCGTCATCAAGTCCCCGATCATAAAAAGCCAGTTCGCCAACACCAGTGAGACCACCGGCAAGGCACCGTTCAATCTCGGATACCGGATCTTTCATGAATGGATCCAGACAACACAGACCGAGCAACCGGCCTGGGAAGCGTTTGACAGCCTCCATGATATAGCTGTTGTTCAAATGGGTTGTTTCAGATCGCTGCCAGGGAAAGCCAAAAACGACTGAGGTATCGACGCCCTGCTCATCCATGACTGAGACAAGCTCTTGCGCACCGACCATTTTTGATCTTTCAATGTCCTGATAAAGCAACTCGAATCCAGATTCACCCGAAAAAAAGTGTTGCCGCTGCAGGCGAATCTCTTTCGGAAAAATATGGGTATGACAATCGATAATCATTGAGTAGCGGCAGTATGAAATTGAATGAGAAGTAGACCCTGTAAACTAAGTCTCTATGAACCTCGTTCTGAATTCAACCTGTTTTTTGGAAATTTCATGCCCCCTGTGAAAGGAGGCGAGGGGGAGAGGTTTAAAGCCCGCCAAATTGAGCGCGCAGGTCTTTTTTCAGAATTTTTCCGGTAAGGGTACGGGGAAGCTCGTCCACGAAGGTGACTTTTTTGGGAACCTTATATTTTGCCAGTTTTTGCTTACAAAGCTCAATAATTTCTTCCTCTGTCACTTCTGTTTCAGGTGCCTTGACGAGAATGGCCATGCCGCTCTCTCCCCACTTCTCATCAGGGATACCGATCACGCCGGCGTCAGCCACCTGCGGCAGGCCCATCAACACATCCTCCACCTCAGCCGGATAGACATTTTCACCGCCACTGATAAACATATCTTTACGTCGGTCCATAATATAGAGATACCCATCCTCGTCCTCATACCCCATATCTCCAGTTAGGAGCCACCCATCAACGATATTTTTTGCCGTTTCTTCCGGTCGGCGCCAATACTCCTTAATCACATTGGGTCCCTTGACCAGAATTTCACCCGTTTCTCCCTGTTTGACCTCTTTTCCTTGCATGTCAACGATTTTCAATGCCAGGTGAAACAACGATTTGCCACAAGAACCGAGCTTGTCGAGGGCTTCTTCCGGCATCAGTGCAGAAATTCCGGGGGCAGTCTCTGTCATACCATAACCCTGTGCGAACTGGACATCTTTTTTCAGGTAGGTATCGATCAGAGGTTTGGGACAAGGTGATCCCCCAGCCAGAAAATAACGGACAGTTGAAAAATCGGTTTTCTCAAAATCGGGCATCTGACTCATAAACAAAAACATCACCGGGATTCCGAACATGGAACTGGCCTTGTTGTCTTCGATCAGGTTCAAGACTCCGATAGGATCGAACATCCGCTGGATAATAATTTTAGCCCCCCCATACAGATTAGGGATAGCTGAGACCGCCAGGGCACCAATATGAAATAGAGGCGCGCAACAAATGGCAATGTCTGCTTTGTCCATAGGATAGGCATGAATTGAGTTTACGGCATTCCACTGGGTATTGCCATGAGTCAGAACTGCACCTTTCGGCTTTCCTGTTGTACCGGATGTGTACATGATAAACTGTCCATCATCCAACGTCACTTCGGAATCCGGAACCGGTTCTGCATCAGATTTACCAGCGACCCAGGACTCAAATTCCATATGTGCCTCATTCCCGCCAGCCAACTCACAGATCTGATGTTTAACTGTGGGGAGTTTTCCATCCAGTTCGTTAATCACTGCCAGAAATTCAGGTGAGTATACCAGCGCCACCGGTTCTGCATCGTTGATGATATAATCCAACTCTGCCGCTGCCAGCCTGAAATTCAGGGGCACCATGATCACTCCGAGTTTGGAAGTGGCAAAGAGGATTTCCAGAAAAACATTACTGTTGGCCATCAGTGCGGCGACTCGATCTCCTTTTTTAATGCCCAGCTCCTGCAGGGCATTTGCAACCCGATTGACTCGCTGGTTAAACTCGAATTTGGTTAATTCCAGATCCTGATATTTCAGGCAGGGGCTATGCGGATCGAGCTTTGACCAACGCGTTGTCCATTCACCGATATTCATCTTTTTCTCCTATGTCGATCTGTTATCAGTGACATCCTTCCCGATGCGATTTTCCTGCACAGGGATCGTTCATAAATAACTTCACATAATCTATTTGCAAAAGTCCCTAAAACACTGGACATTTTGCAAACAGAATGTGAACTAATATATGAGCCGACCCATGGATGTCAGTGGAAAATGTGATCTGTTTCTTCAATCGAATCTGTTCTGGAAAGCCTCGTTCCCATCTCAGACAACGTTGTCATATTCCAGATATTGCTTAACTTCAATTACATGCTGCTCTTTAATTTGTAAAGTCTTCTTTTAAGATAGGGGGAACTGCTCGAAAATGATGATCCTCAGAAACATGGTCCTATCTTTGCAGAATAGTTCCAAGGTTCTGAATGAAAATGTTCGCTTAAACGAGAGAGACTATTCAGAAAACTTGTCGTTCCGTACTTAAAGATTGTGCCATGTATATCTGAGAGGCTAAAATCACCATTGTCATGCCGGACTTGATCCAAGTGTTTCGTTTCGAAACATGTTGCTCGCGGCATCCAGCGTAAAACATGCTTTTATCTCTATAGACTCCGGATCAAGTCCGGAGTGACAAGGCGAAAGTATAAGACGTTTCGCATCCGTTTTGCCTGGGGCGGCATGAAAGTTTGGTTGAAAGGGTATTCAGATAACATTTTGAAGAGTTTTGGTTTTAATGACAATTACCATGAAAAAGCGATGAAAAAACAGAATAATAGCCCGATAAAAAACAGCAAAATTACATCTGCCCGTGAGGCCGTATCTCAAATTAAAGATGGGGCTACTGTAGCAACCGGGGGTTTCGTGGGGACCGGTTTTCCTGAAGAGCTGGCGATTGCTATTGAAGAACGATTTCTTGAGACGAATAAACCGAGTGGTCTAACCTTAATGTATGCCGCCGGACAGGGAGACAGGGGGGACCGTGGCGTGAATCATTTTGGACATGAGGGAATGGTTAAAAGAGTCGTTGGAGGGCATTGGGGACTGGTTCCCAAGCTTCAAAAACTCGCGATTGATAACAAGATCGAAGCGTACAACCTGCCCCAGGGGGTGATCTCTCATTTATACAGGGATATCGCCGCCAAGAAGCCCCGCACGATCACAGCGGTCGGATTGGAGACATTTGTTGATCCGCGGAATGGCGGCGGAAAAATCAATTCACGTACGACAGAAGAACTGGTTGAACTGATTCAATTTGATGGAAAGGATTATCTGGCCTATAGAACATTTCCCATTGATGTGGCTTTTATCCGAGGGACTACCGCCGACACTGATGGCAATACTACTTTTGAAAAAGAAGCCCTGATCCTGGAATCTCTGGCCATTGCATCCGCTGTTAAAAACTCCGGCGGTATCGTAATTGTGCAAGTAGAGCGTATCGCTCAGAAAGGCACCTTGAATGCCAGAAGCGTCGTAATTCCAGGCATTATGGTAGACCATCTGGTAGTGTCCCGGCCTGAGAACCACTGGCAAACGTTTGGGGTTGAATACAACCCGTCATTCAGCTGTGAAACCAAGATTCCGATGGATTCCATTCCGCCTATGGAGATGAATGAACGTAAAATCATTTCCCGTCGCAGTGCTTTTGAACTCACCTCGAAGAGCATTGTCAACCTGGGGATTGGCCTTTCAGAAGGAATATCCAGTATAGCTGTTGAAGAGGAGATCAACGATTTTTTCACATTGACAGCCGAGCCTGGTGTTATCGGGGGTCTGCCTGCCGGCGGCTTGAATTTTGGAGCCGCTACCAATACCGATGCCCTGATCACTCAGCCCGAACAGTTTGATTTTTATCATGGCGGCGGTTTGGATCTGGCGTTTTTAGGAATGGCCCAGGTTGACAGGCAGGGCAATCTCAACGTCAGTAAATATGGATCAAAACTGACCGGAGCTGGCGGATTTATTGATATCAGCCAGAATGCCAAGAAAGTCATATTTATGGGCGCTTTCACCGCTGGTGGATTGAAAGTGGCACTTGAGGATGGAAAACTGATCATCGTCCAGGAAGGAAAAACCAAAAAATTTATGGCACATGTGGAGCACATCACATTCAGCGGCAAGTACGCCGTACGAAACAATCAGCCGGTTCTGTATGTGACTGAGCGGTGTGTATTTTCACTGACAGCAGAAGGAATGGAGTTGATCGAGATCGCACCCGGCATCGACCTGGAAAAAGATATTCTCTCCCAGATGGACTTCAAACCCCTGATAAAGGACGTGCAGTTGATGGATGAACGGATTTTCCGGTTGGAACCCATGGGTTTGCAACAAAATTTTCTCTAGATTGAATGTCGTGCCGTGCTTGACATGGAATCCAGAGCGACTCCTCCCTCCCGCTTACTGGATGCCGCGAGCAACATGTTTCGAAACGAAACACTTGGATCAAGTCCGGCATGACAAGAAGGTGAAATCGAGCGACCGAAACCCCACTGTATCAAATAAGATACACCCTGTTATCTCTGCTGCAAATTGATGCTGTATTTGCTCATTTTCTTGTACAGTAAAGTCCGATGTATCCCGAGAAGATCTGCAGTTTTAGCCTTGTTGTGACCTGTTTTTTTCAATGCATAAAGAATCGCCTCTTTTTCTGCCAAAGCCACCACATCCTTTAAATAGGTCTGATGGTTCAATATTGCCCGGCTTTTGTTTCTAAATGGATTAAAGGGCAGATTCTCCAGATGCAGCGTACTTCCTTCCAATGATGTGAGGGCTCGTTCCAGCACATTGGAGAGCTCGCGTACGTTTCCCGGCCAGCGATAATTGAGCAGGGCTGACTGTACATCGGCATCCATCGTAATTTCCAGCGGTGAAACCTCGTCTCCCATCTCGTCCAACAAGTGGCGGGCCAAAGGAATGATATCATCCCTTCGTTCCCGAATAGGTGTGATCGGCAGTTGGATAACATTCATCCGGTAGTACAAATCCTCACGAAACTGTTTGTTAACCATCATTTCTTCTAAATTTCGATTCGTGGCTGCAATCAACCTGAAATCCGATTTGATGACTTTATTGCCGCCGATTCTTTCAAACTCTTTCTCTTCCAGAACCCTCAACAATTTAGGTTGCATCTCAAGTGGCAGGTCCCCCACCTCATCCAGAAAAACGGTTCCGCGATGAGCCAGTTCGAATTTACCGGGTTTCCCCCGAGTGTTGGCTCCGGTAAAAGCCCCCTTGTCGTAACCAAAAAGTTCCGATTCCAGGAGGTCTCTGGGGATGGCCGCACAGTTAATTCTAACGAAAGGATACATGCCACGAGGGCTGCCATGGTGAATAGATTGCGCAAACAGTTCCTTCCCGGTACCGCTCTCTCCCAGAATCAAAACGGGAAATGAATTGGATGTGGCTTTCAACGCCTCATTTTTTAAAATGGCGATATCCTCACTCTTTCCAATAATGCTGTCAAAAGAATAACGTGTCGATCGAAAGAGACGCAGTTCCTGTTCGTAAAGCTGAACTTTGGATTCCAGCAGCGAGGCC
>PJEL010003309.1_pt1 | contig 13928 bp, 12 predicted proteins | sample 1853271 | NCBI WGS metagenome assembly PJEL01 (sample SAMN08108733, study PRJNA415343) | Invertebrate metagenome, whole genome shotgun sequencing project. | host: Globobulimina | place: Sweden: Gullmar Fjord | collected 2015-08 | reverse complement strand
CCGCCACCACGCGAACGTGTTGGAATTCAGCCCCTCCCGTCGGGCAAACGCCACACCCGTGAGTCCTGATGAGCGCCATCGCTCGATGATCTCACGCCAATCCTGTCGACACCGACGAGCTCGTGCCACGTCCCACCTCCCGGTCGACAAGTACCGGGGCTGCATCGGCGCGGAAACACGGCTCTATGCAGATGTTACGCAGCTGCTCGATGCATTGAAGGCTATCGAGGGCGATGAGTCCTATCGGGACGACAGTGACTAGGTTCGAAGAAGCCTCTGACGAGGCCTGGCTCTGACGAGGCCGGGCGGGTATCACGCAATGGACGCCGGACGACGAGGGGCTTGAGCAGCGTCAATTAGAATGGCGGGCGCATTGCCGCAGCGATTTTGCTACCGACCGCGGCCCGTTGCCTCATAGACCTGCTACCCGACGCCGTCGTCGGGAGGCACGGTGCGGAGGCGAATCAGTATGGCAACGCGGAACGAGCTGGTAGCAGCATTGAGGGATCGGTATCGGGAGTCTGGCCGGCATGAGAAATCGAGGATCTTAGACGAATTCTGTGCACTCACCGGCTATCACCGGAAGCATGCCGTCCGGGTGCTCAACGCCAACGCGGTCCGACGCGACGATGTGCGACACGGTCGTCGCGTGTACGACGAGGCGGTGAGGCTCGCCTTGGTCGAGATCTGGGAGGCGACAGATCGAATCTGCGGAAAGCGTCTGAAGGTCGCGTTGCCCAGCTTCATCGAGTCGATGGAATGTCACGGGCGTTGGCACCAACGCCCCACCTTCACGACCCCTCAAACCGACGATCAGAAAGCCACCAGCGGGGCAGAGGCACCGTACTCGTCGGTTTCGAAGGCGATCCAGACGCCACCGACCCAGTTTCCGTCGAGGTACTCGCCGTGCAGGAATGCGTCGGTCAGCTCTCCACCATCCAACGGGAAGTCGGTGATCATCGACCCGGTGAGCGGGCTCGGGTCGACCCAGAACGCACCGTCGATATCCCGGAGGTTGATCTCGGCGAACGAGTCGGATCGCACCCGCAGCGTGTTCTCGTACGGGAAGTCGAGGAGGCCGCCATCCAGGGTCAACGTGAGCCGGACGGGAATCAGGTACTCGTCCTCGCAGGTCTCCCACGGATTCAGATGATCGGTGTTGGCCGGTAACTCGAGGTCGCGAGCGACCACATCGCCGGGGATCAGCTCCACAGTGAACGTGCCGGGGAATGGACCGCTTGGGTCCTGTTCCTCCACTCCCATGGCCTGTACATCCCACTGGCCTAGCAGCAGTGCCATCAGGTCGTCGACGGCGTCGAGAGCGAACACCGGAGCGGAGAAGTCGGTGACGACCTGCTCGGCAGCCAGATCGCAGGGAGTCCATTCCTCCACCAGGATGGTGCTCGTGCTCTCCTGGTCTCCGGCCTGGGTGCAGCCGACGAGGGTGAGGGTGACGAGGGTGACGAGGGTGATGGCGATTGGCGTCCAGCGCATGAGTTCCTCCGACCGTGCCTATCACTGGAGTATTCGGCAATGACCGCTCCTACGCAACCGCAAATACCCCAGTTCTACACATTATCGGCCCCCAGAACCGCGAGTGGACGTGCAATAGTGCGGCAGTCGACGGGATCGGCAGAGACAGGACTGCCTACGCTGGCAGGTGGAATTGCAGAGGCTCTCACATCAGAACTGTAGAAACTCGCGCGACATTCCCGCCTCTTCGGAGTGGCTGAGGAGCGCGACTCCACCCGTCCAGACTCCTTCCACATAAGTGCCATACAGCACTGCATGAGTCGGTTCTGCGCCGTACGGGTCGGTGAGACTCATGGTGCCCGAGATGGGTGCCGCATCGACCCAGAATGCCCCGTCGAGGTCCCAGAGGTTGATCTCGGCGAAAGGCCCGGGGCGCACTCGCAGCACGTTCTCATAGGGGAAGTCGAAGTGGCCGCCGTCCAGGGACAGGGTGAGGCGAATGGGGATTCTGTACTCGTCCTCACAGGTCTCGGACGGATTCAGAAACTCGGTGTTGGCCGACAACTCGAGGTCGCGAGCCACCACCTCGCCCGGTCGGCGCTCCACCGTGAAGATGCCGGGGAACGGGCCTCCCGGGTCCTCTTCGTCGACGAGCATCGCCTGCACATCCCACTGGCCCACCAGCGGAGCCATCAAGACATCGACGGCTTCGAGGGTGAAGATCGGAGAGGAGAAGTCTGTGACGGCCTGCTCCGACGCCACGTCGCAAGGGGTCCGATCGTCGGCCAGCTCGGAGCCCTCTTGGGTTCCCGGGGCAATGCCGTCCGCGGATCCGCAGCCGATGACAGTGACCAAGAGAGGCATCCAGCGCATGAGTTTCTCCGACGATCCCGTGCCCCACGACTCGAGTATTCAGTCTCTTCGCCGATTTCGCAACCGGTAGCACCTCAAAACTACACATTCTCGGCCCCCAGAATCGCCGGGCCCTGTGCAATACTGCGGCAGTAGAGGTCGATGATGGAGCAGACAGCGCGGGAATTATTGAGGGCAATCCGAGGCAAGCGGTCACAGCTCCAGCTCGCGCGGCGGCTTGGCTACCGGAGCAACCCGATCGCCGAATGGGAGGGCGGGCGTCGCTTCCCCACCGCCGGCGAGCTCTTCCGCGCCTGCCGCGTGAGTGGCATCGACGTGGAGGCGGGGCTGAAGCGCTTTCACGAGGGGGCGGCGGCGGCGGCGGGCGCTGCGGACGACGACGGGATTGCCGCCTGGTTGTGTTCCCTCAAGGGAGACCTCGGTGTCGGCACCCTGGCGGAGCGGGCCGGATTGTCGCGGTTCGCGGTCTCCCGCTGGCTGAGCGGAAGGACGCGACCGCGGGTACCCGACTTCCTTCGCCTGGTCCAGGCGATCACCGGGCGACTCTCCGAGCTCGTCGGCGAGCTGGTGCCCATCGCCTCGGTGCCCTCGCTGGCGGCGATCCACCAACGAACCCAGCGGGCGCGGCGCCTGCTCTACGACGAGCCCTGGGCCGTGGCAGTCCTCACCTGGCTCGAGTCGGTCGGCGCCGCGAGAGTCCCCCATGACCCAGACCATATCGGAGCTGCCCTGGGACTCGATCCCGACGTGACCGCGCGATGCCTCGAGGGCCTGGTCGCCTCGGGGGTCGTGCACCTGGTCGGCGATCGGCTCGTGCCAACCGGAGGGGCGATCACCGTGGACACGGATGCCGTTCCGGGCGGGCCCGAGTCGCTGAAACGCCACTGGTCACGGGTCGGCATGGATCGCCTCGAGACCCGGGGGCGAAACGATGCATTTGGCTACAGCGTCTTCGGAGTCAGCAAGGCGGACTACGAGCGCATCCGCGAGCTCCACATCGCGCACTATCGGCGAGTGCGCGCCATCGTCGCCAACTCCGAGCCCACGGACATGGTCGCGCTCCTCAACCTCCAGCTCATCGATCTGACGGACCGCTCCGGCGAGTCGAAAATGTGAAGCGACGTCCCCAGCCAGGAAATCCCACTGCAGGGGCAGGCGAGGGGCGTCGGGCCCCAAAGACGTACGGCAGTGGGACCCGCGGGCAGTGGAGGACGACAAGACAATCTCTGCGCCTCGCGATGAATCTGCAGAACACGGCGAGTCCTTGTTTGTAGGGCGCCTCGCGAGCACTCCCGCCGCGCGCGCCAACCTGGAGGACAGATGCGAAGTGTCTTGTTGTGCATGCTCTTGCTGCCGGCGACCAGCCTTGCGGGCTCTGGCTTTGCGGAGGGATTCCCAAGGATCTCAGCAAATATCGACGTGATCCCCTACGTGACGAGGGGGCACGCGAACTGGCTCGGAGTGGGGGTGGCGCCTCACTGGAACATCCAGGTTGCCCATTTCTCCGGGGACGTGCCGTCGCTGGGCGTGGCAGAGGGGTGGAGCGCCCGCTTTCGTTCCGGCGACCTGATGTGCCTCGACTACTACTTCAACCCGGACAACCGGGGGTTCCACGTCAAGGCGATCTCAGCTCGAGTTGCTATCGAGATGCGTCGGAACAACGTGGGAAATACGCTAGTGGGCGAGGACCAGATCCTCCTGGGGGCAGGCCTCGGGTTCCGGTGGTTCCCGACGGACACCGGTCTATTTGCGGCGCCCTTCTTTGGTCTCGGCGCCCCCGTGTTCTCGGTTGGCGACCGCACCATCGGCGGACAGACCTACGATCCACCGCTGCCGATTGCCGTCTTCCCGGCGCTGTTCATCGGCTACGAGTTCGGCTGAGCTGCTACACTCCCTGGCGATGAGCCAGCTCGACGAGGACTTCCAAGCGAGGGTCGACCCGCTGCGGCCCGAGCTTCTCGCCCATTGCTACCGAATGACTGGGGCGCGGTCCGAGGCCGAAGAGCTGGTGCAAGAAGCCCTGCTGCGGGCCTGGCGTGGGCAGAAGGGCTTCACGGGTCGAGGCAGCTTCCGCGCCTGGATGTTCCGGATCGCGACAAACGTGTGTCTGACTGCCCTCAAGCGTCGAAGTGCCCGCCGCCTTCCCGTGCTGGAGACCGAACACCCCGACCCTGGCTTGCCGCTTGGGCAACCTCTGGCGTTGTCGACGTGGATCGAGCCTTTCGTACAGCAGATCGGCAGTCCGGAGGCGGCAATGCTGCGGCGGGAGCGGGTGTCACTGGCCTTTGTGTTCATGCTGCAGCACCTCACGCCTCGCCAGCGAGCCGCGCTGCTGCTCTGCGATGTGGCGGGTTTCGAGGCGAGTGAGGCGGCCGAGCTCCTGGAGGTGAGCACCGGCTCGGTCCAGAACGCGCGGGTCCGGGCGCGGGCCGCTGTCGACGCTGCGTCCGCAGACGTAGCCGATCCGCCCAGAGAGGCCTGGGATCGCGCCCAGGACTTCCGACGGGTGGTAGAGAGTGGGGACCTGCTCGGCCTCGCCGCAATGCTTCGCGACGATACCGTACTGCGCATGCCCCCTTTCCCGATCTGGTATCGCGGCGCGGACGAGATCCTCGCCTTCCTGGGCTCCAGAGACGGCTTCAGGCCTGGGAACCTGCGCTTGGAGCCAGTGTTCGCAAACGACGCCCCCGCGTTCGGGCTCTACGAGCGGGTGGCAACCGGCGGCTTCGAGGCAACCGGGCTGCAGATCATCACAATCGAGAACGGCCAGCTCGCAATGATCGATTGTTACCTCGACGGGAGCTACGCCACTGGGGCCGGCATGGAGGCGGTGCTGCGCTGACACCGGCGCACGGGTCAGATAGGGTGGGGCATGCTGATGCTCTGGTTCGGAATGGCCCTCGCCTTCGACGCCGACAGCGATGGGGTCGACGACGCCGTGGACAACTGCGGCAACGTGTCGAACCCCGGCCAGCTCGACAGCGACTCCGACCAGTTTGGCGATGCTTGCGACCCATGTCCCACCGCCGACGGCTCACAGTGACGATGATGGTCACGGCAGGACGGGTGGTGGAGGCCCACGCCGCAGACCTCGACAGTGACGGAGACCTGGACGTCCTTGCCCTGTCTGCGGATCCCGAGACTCTCGAGTGGCCTGGACGCGGTCGCTGCCTATCAATCCATGAGTGGCACCCAGTGGTTTCCCAACACCGCGGGGACCTTTGGCCCGGGTCGCCCATTCGGCTCGGATGCGTACGGTGTCGAACTGGCGGACGTGGACGAGGACGGCGACCTCGATGTGCTCGCCGCGGGCGCCGGGACCGTTTCGGTCTCCTGGTACGACAATCTCGGAGGTGGGTTCATCGGCCGGGAGCGCGTGATCCTGTCCCCGCCCGCTGCCGAGACCGGGTTCGCCGTCGAGGCCGCCGATCTCGACGGGGACGGGCACCTCGACGTCCTCGCCAGACACGGCTCCGAGCTCGTCTGGTTCCGCAACGACCTGTGTTGGCCTCCTCCTGCTACCGACACCGCGACCACCGACACCGTCACCCCCACGACGGACACCGCCACTCCGACGTCCACGGACTCAGCGACGACACAGGGTGGGCCTGCGGTCGACAAAGCCAAAGGAGACGGCGGCTGCGGTTGTTCCAGCAGTGGCTCGCTACCCTGGCAGGGGCTGTTGCTGCTGCTGGCTCTGGCTACCACCCGGGTTCGGGGCCTGGACCGCGACGAATAGGTTGTCGACGGGCCGCTTGGTTCCACCATGCCGCGGCCTCACCAGGGGATCGAGGCGATTCCCCCGGAACTCGACGCGCCCCGCACGGACACCCCGAAGTCAACCGGCGAACGCCCAGAATGGGATCACCGCCGCAGCACCGAGTCGTCACCGGTCTCGACCGCGGCGGGGCACTCCACCAGCGTTGGCGGCTCCGGAAGGTCGACGACGATGGATCCTACGGCCAGCTGAGTGCCCCAGCCGGTCACCCAGGCATGCACGTTCCAGCAGGCAGCTGCTGTCTCGAGCCGGTATGGGTTTGGCCACTCCCCGATGAACACCTCGTCCGAGACGGTCGTCCATCCAAAGTTCAGCTCCTCGACGATCACGGCGGGCTCCAGGGCCGAGTCGTCGGCGTTGGGCAAGTACAGGTCCGTGCTCAGCTCCATCGGTCCGCCCGGGGTCGTGGCGGTGCCGACGTGGATGTCCCATGGCTCGCCATACAGAGAGGTCTCGATGGTGAGCAGCTCGAAACCACATCCAGGGATGGCCGGCGGCATGCCGGGATAGATCGGCTCTTCACCGGACGTCTTGTCGCGCACCGGCTCTTCCTTCCCACCGTCGAGGGGCGGCAGGTCGATGTCGAGGGGTGCAATCGGGACCGGGCAAGCGTAGTAGTCCAGGCGCAGCGCCAGCTGCATCGACAGCTCTCCCATCAGGCAGGTCCACACCGGCTGCACCGCGTCGGCGATGACCAAGACGTCGGGTGCGGGCGGGGGGGGCTCGCCGACGATCACTGGCCTGCGTAGGTCTGCAGCACAGGTGGGGGTGCTGGCACAGTGAGGCAGCTGGGCGTTCACGCAGTCCTGGACGGCGTCGGCGTCGGGATACCACTCCAGCGGCCCGTCCATGAGGCACTGGCTGTAGGCCTCGTTGCAGTCCGACTGTGCCTGGGCCGAGAACAGAACCAACAGCATGAGCATTCGCTTCTCCGGTTTGCCGGACACAGAGCAAGAGTGATGCCAGGGGCCTCGCACGTGACAGTGTGCGCCTCGGCGTCACCAAAGTGAGGTTTCAGGCGGCCCACTCGGCGCTTGCGAGTGGGCCCCAGAGAATGGGCGCGCCCATGGGCGCGCCCAGGGCTCGCCCGCCCGCGGGAGGGCTCGGCGCACTGAACCGCCATTTGCTGCAATGGCGACACCGAGGAGCGTGACCAGTGCTCCGGATCCCAACTGTCGGCGCAGACCCGTCATACGGGCAGCCACTCAACGAGCAAACGAAACCCCTGCCCTCCCCAGCAGCCACTCTCCAAGCAAGCGGACGACCTACTGGGGTCCTCAGTGGCCACCTCGTGACGGGCTGCAACAGCGGCCTGGGTCTCGAGACCATGCGAGTGCTCGCCATGCGCGGGGGCACAAGGCCTGCGATGAGAGCTGCTGAGAGTCGCTGAGAGTTCGGCGCGGAATCAGATCTTGTGAACGGTGGGAACTATTTGTTGGGTGTCATCAAGGAGGCACCATGTATTTCGCCCTGTTCGCGCTGATGTCCACACCGGCCCTCGCCATGCCTCGCTACGCCCATCCGGGCGCCGCAGGGTGGGAGGATCCGATGCAATGCAAGCCCAAGGAGACCTTCGGTGGAGTGTGGACGAACTTCGCCCAGTACATCGACACCGACGTGCACGTGTACCTCTCCGATGGCTTCGCCGAGACCTACCAGGCCCACAACGGCATCGGCCTCACCCAAGACCAGGCACGTCAGATAGTGCAAGCGGCCATGGAGACCTGGAACCGGGAGAGCCGCGGACCGGTCCTGGTCTGGGGTGGCGAGGTGAGCACCCGCCTGCTCGACGACTACCGCATCGACAGCACCTGCCGGACCTTCGCTCTGAACGGCGGACCTGACGGTGGGCCGGTGACCCAGCCGGCGGTGCTCGTCGACGCAGTGGCGCTCAGCGGGTCTGCGGGGAACCGGATGATGCGCAACTCCTCCAACTCGTACTGCCACAACTTCACCGATCGCGAGGGGCTCGGCACCATCGTCGTCGCCCAGCAGGAGCTGAACCAGCTGCGCCCGACGATGGTGCACGAGTTCGGTCACGTGCTCGGACTGGCGCATTCTTTCGGCGACCGCACCGACCCGCCGTTTACGGGCCCGATGTCGGTGATGCAGTACTCGGCGGCGGACTTCGAAACGTTCGCTGACCCCCCCGGTAGCAGCTACTCCATGTCTCGCACCTTCCAAGGCCATCTGTGGCCCTACGACACCGACTGTGTGGACGATGACCTCGGCGACCAATCCCTCGGCTCGATGGACGCCCGCCGCCGGGATCTACGCCAGCACTGGCAGGTATATGAGCCGGCGAGCAACGACTGGAACGTGGAGCAGCGCGAGGCGATGTACGCGGTGTCCCGCAACTCTGGCGGCGCGGGCGCCACGGACGTGGAAGGGGAGCTGTCCTATCCGCTCGTGATGAACAGCCCCACGTCGGGCACCGCCTGGCTCCGCGGGGCCACCGACGACGACCTGCAAGCTGGTGCCGGCAGTGACGGCGTGGTGAACCTCTCCTCCACCTGGTGGGCGCTCGACGCTCCCTTCGCCGTCGATTCCCATCTGCCGATCACTCCGTTCTCCATCCGGAGCTGGGGAGTGTACGCCTTCAATGCGGCCATGGCCGAGCCCCTCGTCTCGGAGGCCTTCGAAAGCGTCCAGGCGATCGACCTCGAGCACCTCCTCGTCGACGACTACGACCCGCCGCCGTGGGTGGTCTCCGCGGGCTACTCGATGGGCGACGCGCTCTGGACAAACGACCTGATGGCCTGCCCCCTCGCGGGTGCTTGCAGCATCGGCACCGAGGGGGACCCAGTGCAGAGCCACGCCGCGATCCGCACGGCATGGGACCCCCAGGACGGTGACCAGATCTACGCCTCGGTCGCCACCCGCGACTGCTACCACGGGGGCGGCAACGACGACTCCTACGGGTTCGCGAACCCCTTCGTCCAGGGCCGCTGTGGCGGGATCACCGTCTACGCGGGGACCGTGGCGGCCGGGGTGTGGGGGGCGCTCACCGCGAAGCCCTCCACGCCCACCGCCTACGAGCTGGACGTGCCGTCCTATGGGGTGATGGGCGGGGACATGTCGAACGAGTACAAGCTCATCACCCATGTGGCGCCGGCCCTCACCTGCGGCCCGGCCGGTGAGGGCGTGGCGGCTACCGACGGCGGCAGCAACTACAACTGCCTGCTCGCCTGGACCGACCACGGCAGCCCCGACGGCCACGTGCTCACGGCGTGGTTCCGGGTGGTGGCGGACCGCGCCGAGTGGCATCGGAGCGTCGACCTGGTTCAGCCCTACCGCCGTGCGGAGATGGACTTCCTCGGGAACTGGTACGAACCCGGGGGCGAGCAGGTGACCCACGCGGTCCAGACGCAGTCCGATCTCTCGGCGGCGTTCTTCGACAACCGGTACTGGATCGCCTTCAAGAGCAGCGCCGCCGGGGACGAGGAGACCGTGAACCTGGTCCAGACAGACTACGGCGGGACCTCCTGGTATCGCCACTATGTGCTCGAGGACACCGCCGCGGTGGATGCGCCGACGTTCCTCTGGGATCCCGAGGACGACAGCCGCGAAGTAGCGCTGGCCTGGACGGAGCAGTAGCCCTCAGCTTTCGATGGGATGAGTGCACCTTGAGGGGCTAGGCCGGACGAAGTGCATTACTCGTTCCGAGTGTCGACTCACTGCCCCGCATCGCTCGGACTCGTAGGCCGCGACGACGAGTGGCGGCAGCTGGAGGCCGCCTGGGCACGAGGGGCACCGCTGGTCGAGCTCCTGGGTCCGGGCGGCATTGGCAAGACCCGCCTGGCCCGCGCCTGGTCGGGAGCTCGTGAGCCCTCCCTCCCGTTTGTCCCACTGGTGGCGGAGCGCACCACCGACGGGATGGTGCAGGCCATTGCGCTGGGCTGCGGCATCGAGCTTCCCGCCCACGCTACGCGCACCGAGACGTTGGTCGCGCTCTGCCGGCAGCTCGGCGGTCGGTCACTGGTGCTCGACAACCTCGCGCAGATCGACGGCGCATCCGCCGTGGTGCGGGCCCTCGTGGAGGCCGAGGTGCGGGTCATCGTCACCTCACGGGCCCACGTCGGAGTCGAGGGCTCCCGCGTGATCCGCCCGCGCCCCCTCACGCCCCCCGAGGCGACCACCCTGTTCGTCAGGCGCGCAGCCGCTTCTTGGCCAGACCTGTCGACCGATACCGGTGACCTGATCGAGCTCACGGAGCTCGTCGATGGGCTGCCCCTGGGCATCGAGATCGCGGCCTCACGCGCCGGTCTGATGACGCCGGCCCAGATCACCGATTCGCGCTGACCGCCTGGTCGACCACCGCGAAGGAGGACCGGGTTCAGGCCACTCAGGTGGCCTTCCGGGCCGTCGCTGCGCGAACCGGAGAGCAGCCCACGGTGCCCGAGCCAGCGCTCCAGTCAGCGCTGGTTGCCCTCGCAGCGCACGACGTCGAGGGAGCGCGTGCGTCCCTCCTCGTGGCCGCCGCGCGTCCGCTCTGTGCGGTGAGTATTCGGTTGGCAGCGCTGCTCATCGGGGCGGGGGGCGCGCGACTCCGCATCGGCCGAGACGGGTGCTGGTTCGAGCACGGATCGGAGCGTGTGGACCTGTCGAGGCGTGGCCCGGTCCGGCGGATCCTGGTGGCGCTAGCCCGTGGACACCAGGCCAAAACCGCGGTCGACGGCGGCGCATTGATTGCCGCGGGCTGGCCAGCCGAGGTCATGCGGCCGGAGTCAGCCAAGATGAGGCTGCACACCTCAGTGCGCCTGCTCCGCCAGCTCGGGCTGAACGAGCTCCTGCTTACGGTGGAGGGTGGCTACCAGCTGGCGCCCGACCTGGCCGTGGAGCTGGAGGGGCCGTTCTGATCAGCACGCGGCGGAGCGCCGAGAACGCAGATCGTGGACGAAGGTCAGACTGTTCCGTCCTCGGGGCGCCGAGGAAGGCAACGAACGCTGTGCGTGCGCCGGTAGGCCGCAGGGCTCAGGCCGGTGAAGTGCTGGAAGGCAGCGGCGAAGGTCTTGCGATCGGTGTATCCGACGTGGTGCATCACTTCGCTCACGCTCTGGTCCGTGCGCTCGAGTCGCAGGCGAGCGGCCTCGACCCGTGTGCGACGTAGGTAGTCCTGGGGAGACGTCCCGAGGGCGGCATGGAAGCGGCGCCGGACGCTGCGGGGGCTCAGGCCCACCAGACGGGCCAGGGTGGGGACGTCGAGGTATCGATAGCGGGCCTCGATGAGGTCCTGGCACTGGAGCACGGTCTCGTCGCCATGCCCGCGAGCCACGGAGAAAACCGTGAACGCGCCCTGGTGCTCGCGGAACCGATCGACCACGAACAGCTTCGAAAGAGCGATGCTGACGTCGGGTCCGAGGAGGCGCTCGATGACGAACAGCAGGCCATTGGTGAAGGCTAGCGCGCCTCCGGTCATCACCAAGCCATCTCCTTCGACGAGCATGGCGTCTTGGACCAGATCGACATCTGGGTAGCGGGCGCGGAACAGCGGCGCGAAGGCCCAGTGGGTGGCAGCGCGCCCACCGTCGAGCAGCCCGGCTTCGGCGAGGAGGAAGGAGCCGGTGCACAGGCTGCACAGGATGGCTCCAGAGGCATGCTGTGCGCTCAGCCAATCGACCGTCTCGGAGAGCTGCTCGATGTGTTCGGCGACATCGGCCTTGATGGGAGAGAGGATGACGAGGTCGTAGTGCCCAGCGTCGTCAAGGCTGGCCGTAGTGGAGAACGCAGCGCCAAGCCGAGCAGGCACCAAGCCCTCTGCGCTACCCAGCCGCTCGATGCGCAGGTGGCTGTCGGGGGGCAAGAAGCGCGCGCATTCGTCGAGCATCTCCAGAGCGCCTGCGGAGCCCATGAGACTGTACTGGGGTCCGACGAGGACACCAACTTTCATCGAATCGCTCCGTGTCCGGCTACTTCCTATATCTAGTTATCGGTCAGATCGCCCTTCGACTGTGACGCCTTCGCTTTGCGTGCAAATCTCTCGATGGCTGGCCGGTAGCGCTCTTTGGCATTTCCGATGACGGGAAGGCCATGGATGGGCAGGACGTGCTCGAAGGAGAGGTCGAGCAGGCCCAGGAGGTCTTCGCGAGAGGGCTTGGTCATCATCATCCACCCGACGCCGATGTTGCATTCACGGGCCAGGCCCAACACACGCATGCCGACGCCGGCCAATACGTTGGTGAACTCATCCGGCACAGGTGTGTTGTGGAAGTAGTCGCCGCTGAGCAGGATGCCCCCGTCTCGCGCCAGCAGGATGGAGGACTCCCGAAGGGACGGGCTCTCCATGATGTGCACCGTCGCGTCCGATATCGGCAGATCATTGCCGGTCTCGAAGCACACGTCGGGCGCGAAGTAGCTGTCTTCAGGCGAGGCCTGCGCGGTGAGGCCGGACGTGTAGGAGGTTTCCCGCAGAGCGTACACGGTCGCGCCGTATCGGTCTCGATAGAAGCCGTCGTCGGCACCGTGCATCGACGCCAGGCGGATGACGTGCTTGACAGGGCCGAGGTCCTCGAGCGCCCGTAGGCCCTCCTCGGACAGCCGCATGCTGCTGACCAGGGTCACGTCGCCAGTGGCCGGGTCGCGAAGAATCGTCATGGAGCGAGAGATACGCGGCTTGAGCGGCACCGGCATGATCCACCCGCCGCGAACGAACCAGATGTCGTCGAACACGGGAGTGAGCTTGCTGTGGGGGAAGGCGGGCGGCAGGTCGATCGGGTCGTACATGGGGGCCTCTTGCTGTTCTCCTCAGCTAAGGTCTCTCGTCTGCGCGTGTAGGGTGACCGCCGGACTATCTTCGGGGGGAAATCGGCCACGCCGGGCTGCGGGTCGCGGCCTCGTTCAACGACACCATCACGCTGATGGAGTGATCCCCCAACGCCGTGAAGCCATTCTTCGGCGAGGTTGTCGGCGATCACGGTGTCGCTCATGAGAGGAGCTAGTGGAGCACGGGCTGCTGAATAGGCAAGCTGCGCAGAAACCTTAGCCTCGGCGGAAAAATTTTCACCCATAGCGGAGGATTTCGGATAGGATCGACGTAGCGTCAGGATCAACTATGCCCACACTGCTCGACTTCATCGCGTAACCATGACTTTTGGGCGTGTCGTTGCCCTCCGGGAGCTGAACCTCCAGCTAGAGCCAGGGCGGATCTACGGCCTGCTGGGTCCAAACGGCTCTGGGAAGACGACGACCCTGGCGACAATGCTCGGCGTCATCGAGCCCGACGAGGGCCGTGTAGAGCTGCTCGGGGCGCCACCCGATGACATCGGTCGGGCGCGAGTAGGCTTTGTTCCTCAGTATTCTGGCCTACCGCACACCTCACGCGTCGAGGATCTGCTCGTCTTCATCGCCCGTCTGCGGGGCTTCGGACGCGACGATGCGCGCTGCGAGGCCCGCACGTGGATCGATCGGCTCCAGCTGCCCGGCCGGGCGCTCATCAACGACCTCTCAGCCGGCCAACAGCGCAAGGTCCAGGTGTCAGTGGCCCTGCTCTGTGAGCCGGATCTGATCGTCATGGACGAGCCCCTCACCTGGCTCGATCCGCAGCACCAGGAGCGGGTGGTGGCCTGGGTCCGCGAGGCGGCGGCCGGCGGTGCGACGGTGGTGCTGGCGACGCACCGCCTGCGAGAGGCCGAGGCCATGATCGAGCACGTGGTGATGCTGCATCGCGGCGACAAGGTGCTCGACAGCCCAATGGAGCAGGCCCTGGAGGATGCCTTCGAGAACGCCTGGCGGATCCGCATCTCGGGCGACGCCTCCTGGGTCGAGGGCCCGGAGGTCGTCTCGATCGAGGCGGTGGAGCGGGATC
>PJEL010003308.1_pt1 | contig 13930 bp, 15 predicted proteins | sample 1853271 | NCBI WGS metagenome assembly PJEL01 (sample SAMN08108733, study PRJNA415343) | Invertebrate metagenome, whole genome shotgun sequencing project. | host: Globobulimina | place: Sweden: Gullmar Fjord | collected 2015-08 | reverse complement strand
AATTACGATTTCTGGTATCAGGCGAGTAGACTGGTTATGAAACAGAAACAGAATGAAAACAGGAAGATGACTGAAAAAGCAGATGAACTTAAGAAATTTATACAGAGATTCAGCTCCAATGCATCAAAATCGAAACAGGCTACTTCCAGAAAAAAACTTCTCGAAAAACTGGATATTGAAGATCTTCCGGTCTCTACAAGAAAATATCCTTTTATCAGTTTCAAAGCGGAACGTCCGTGCGGAAATGTAATTCTTGAGGTTAAGGGACTTTCTAAAACTATTGATGGGGTTAAAGTGCTTGATAATTTTAATCTTACTCTTAATAAAGAAGATAAAGTCGCTTTTGTTGGTGGGAATACCCTGGCAAAAACTACTTTGTTCCAAATACTGGCGGGTGAGATTGAAGCTGATAGCGGAGAGTTTAGATGGGGACAGACTATCAGTCAATCATACTTTCCCAAAGATAACAGCGATTTCTTCAATAATGACATGTCAATAGTCCAGTGGATAGGCCAATATCACGAAGAAGGGGATACTTTCTCAAGGGGATTTTTAGGTAGAATGCTTTTCTCAGGCGAAGAGGCCCTAAAGAAAACCTCGGTCCTTTCCGGAGGTGAGAAGGTTCGTTGCATGCTTTCAAGAATGATGCTTTCGACTGCCAATTCTCTTATTCTGGATGAGCCCACAAACCATTTGGATCTTGAAGCAATAACTTCTCTTAATGAGTCTTTAATAGGATTTCCGGAAATAATTCTTTTCTCTTCCCACGATCATGAGTTTATATCAACTATTGCCAATCGAATTGTTGAATTTACTTCTCATGGTTATATTGATCGGGAGATGAATTTTGATGATTATCTTGAAAGCAAAGGCGTGATAGAAGAAAGAGCAATGAAGGCCGATGGAACATTTGCATTATGTGTTTAGAAAAAAATTTAATGAATACCCAAATGTCGTTTTGGGGTAAATCAAGCAGGTGATATATTGAAAATCAAAGCCATGAAGCTATCAGATATTACAGTTGCAGAACCTTTCGTTTCTCTTTTCCCGGTTGGGGAAGACCCTTTAGAATCGATAAAAATTGATATGAGTACCAATGGATTTGATGATGCTTTTCCAATCATTGTATGGGAAGAGAAAAACCTGATTGTAGATGGACATACGAGGTATAATGCGGCTATTAAACTTGAACTGCCTGAGATCCCGGTATTATTCAAGAGCTTTGAAGATGAAGATGATGCGATATTATACGCATTTCATCTTCAGAGAAACAGGAGAAATCTTGCAGATGAAGATATACTCCGTTGCCTTAATCTGCTCGATAATTTAAAAACACCTGATGTTAAAAAAGAGACCGAAGAAAAACCTGTAGTCTTAAAAAAAGAAAGCGCTGAAGTAAGGGCCAAAGAGCTTGGAACAAGCAAATCTAAAATCGAAAAGGCCCGTAAAGTTATAGAACATGCAAATGATGATATAAAAGACGCAGTTGGATCAGGTGAAAAATCGATCAACAAGGCATTTAATGAAATGCAGGATATTCGCCGTGGAAGCGGTGAACTTAAGACCGGCCGTATTACAACCGGATTGGCTTGTAGTTCTCGTTACAAGAAAGCTTTGGACAAATTTACAGAAGAGATCAAAAGAATTAAGGAAGAGGGCTGGGAACAGGTTACGACTGAGAAGGTACTTTCCGATCTTGAAATTATTAAAAACATGATTGAGTGAGGGCCTTTTCCCATAGCCATCTAATGCTTTATACGAAATTCTTCTTCCATTTTTTTGTTTGACAATATATTCCACGAGCTGTATTTTTTCACGAAAAGGAGTAGGGTGAAATTGATGAAAGAATTCGTTGATGTTATGAAAGCACTATCAGATAAAAACCGGATAAAGATTGTTAAGCTTTTACAGAGCAGATCTTTATGTGTTTGTGAAATGCAATGCCTTTTAGATATTTCACAACCAACTGTTTCAAAACATTTAAAAGTTCTTGAAAAAGCAGGATTAGTTTATTCTGAAAAAGAAGGTCAGTGGGTTAATTATTACCTTTCGGGAGGAGAAAAAAACCCCTATGTAGCTAACCTTATTGGCAATATGAAATATTGGCTTTCAGATGATTTAGAAATAAAAAAACTGATTTCAAAGGCACCGTTTGTTAACCGTGAAGATATATGTAAAAAATAAAGTACCTTTTTCCTTAGCCATAATAAGTACTTTTTATGAGAACATCAAAAAAAACAATATGTATTGACAACTTTCCCTTGCAACTCACAAAATAAACAATTATAGTATAATCAAGTAAAGGGCAAACCATTCGAAAGGGTGGGACGCAAAGCTGCTGGCCTAAACCTTATGGACTTTGATAAATTATTACCAGATGTTTTTTATTAATTTATGAGACGGTCAAGGAAAGAAAGTGAATTATGGCTTTACCATAATTAAGAAGAGCATGTTAAAAAGATTGATTGATAAATCTCATTGAATATTAATAAAAGTTGACCTGGTAATAAATATAATTGAAGGCAAGGTAGCAGGGCTGCCTTTATATCTGCCGTAGCCTTTTTAAGATTTTTTACGAGATCATAAAAGTTCAATTCTTTGACAAAAAACTCTCATTTTCATTCAGATACTACTTATGATAAGACTCATCTTCCTTTGGGATACAAACAAAAATATCTCTGCTGTCCCGTTGAAATGTACACTCTTTTTCTAAAATTTTTTTAAGTGCTTTTCTTGCTCTGTGCAATCTTGTTTTTGCTGTTTCAACTGATATATTAAGAACATCACTGATTTCTTTATGGGATAATCTTTCGATGTCATAAAGAGACAGCACCAGTTTTAATTTGGGGGATAATTGTTTTATTTTTTCCTGTACACAATTTCCCATTTCATCCTGTTCCACTTTTTGTTGAATATTAACCAATCCTGATTGAAAATCGACTTGCTCTGAATATGGTTCAGGTTCTTTTTTTATTTTTTTAAAATGATTAAGGCAAAGGTTCCATGAGATGGTGTAAATCCATGATTTTGCCTTAGTTTTGTCTTTTAATGTTGTAAATTTTTTATGTGCCTTCAAAAAGGTTTCCTGCACAATATCTTCTGCCACCCATTGATTTTTCACATGAAAATGAACAAAGCGTTTTATAGATAGGTAGTATTTATCCTGTAATTCAAGTAATTTCATAAAATTTTTTAATTTTAACCCTAATGCCTGTGTAAAAAGTATCTATATGGATACTGATTATCAAATTAAGCCAAATAGTAAGTAATAATATTAATATAAGGCCTAATAAGATAACGATCAAGAAATAATCAACACCCACATGCACATGGCGAATTTTGCCCAAGCTCTTCCTCTGGAATCTCTCCTCTTTGAATGACGTCTACAGTATTTCGAATAGCCATGGCAGCACCACTCTTGACTTTTTCACCTATGGCTATCGCTTCATTAAGATTTGTTTCACAAATGCCGGCTTTTTTTGCTTTCAACCAATAATGTTCGTAACAGGGAATACAATTACAGGCTATTGCAGATGCTATTGAAGCTAAAATAATTTGTTTTTCATCCATGATGATGTCTCCTTAGTAAAAAATTTAAAAAAAAAGGCTCATATTTTAAACCACTACTAATTAGACAATTTAGAGTTCTAAAAGGTTACATGTTTTTTATTTTATTACAATGGCTGCAATAGTATATGTGTGAGACGATTTAAACAGCCAGTTGCCGCTTATATTGAATGTTAAATTTTTTCATTCTATTCCATATAGTTACCCTTGACACGCCAAGAATTTCTGCAGCTTTGGCTTGATTGCCTCCCGTTTCTTTCAGGGTTCGGATAAGTTCATTTTTAATTTGTTCCTCCTTCGTATCCTGAGCTGTAAGATTAATTTGTTTATGACCAAACGCATTGGAGGAAGCGTCAATAATATTGGGGGTAAAATGCTCCGGTTGAATCATAGACTCATGACAGGTTACAAATGCATATTCAAATGCACTTTTCAACTCTCTGACATTGCCGGGCCAATCATAGCGCAACAATGACTCCATAGCTTCATTGCTGATCCCTTTGATACTCTTATCCGTCTTGAGCTTAATTCGTTTAAAAAACGCTTCCGCTAAAATGGGAACATCGCCAACCCTATCTCGTAGTGGGGGTAAATGTATCGGGATTACGTTTATTCGAAAATAAAGATCTTCCCTGAACTGTCCTTTTGCGATGAGCTGTCTCAGGTCTTTATTGGTTGCCGATATAATACGAACATCAACAGAAATCGGCTTACTGTCACCAACGCGTTCGACAACTTTTTCTTCTAACACCCGCAAGAGTTTTACCTGGGTTGATGGTGGTAGGTCTCCAATTTCATCAAGAAAAATATCACCGCCATTCGCACTTTCGAACCTTCCTTCTCTATCCTTGTAAGCTCCAGTATAAGCCCCTTTAACATGACCAAATAATTCACTTTCCAGCAAGGATTCTGTTAAAGCTGCACAATTAACTTTAACAAATGGTCTTTGCTTTCGAGAGCTTATATTATGAATAGATTGGGCTACAAGCTCTTTTCCGGTGCCGCTTTCACCAAATATAATAACAGGTGCATTAGATTGTGCTGCATTGCTAATGAGTTCAAATGTCTGGCGCATTGGAAAGGATGTTCCCAATAATCCATGAAAACCGTCTTCCGATTTTAACTCTCGTCTGAATTCTGCTATCTGATAGTCTTTTTGAGTAATTTCACTTATATCTGTCACGGATTCAACGGCACCTAGAACATTGCCTTCGCCATCTTGAAGTAATGCTGCATTTTTTAATACATGGATGCTGGTTCCATCTTTTTTTAGAATGGTACATTTTCTCCTATCCATTGTCCCGGTTTTAAATAAAACGCACCAGTGATTACCACAATTTTTTCGAGCATATTCATAAATACTACAGTTTAAAATTGAACATTTTTGACCGATAAGTTCGTCCCTTGAAAAGCCGGTAATACGTTCAAGGGCTTTATTCGCAGATACGATTGCTCCACGTGTATCGACAATCATTATGCCATCTTGGATCGTATTAACAACTGTCTTCCAGTATTTATCTAATGCGTCAGCATACATTCGTTATCTCCTGATAGTATAGCATTAATATATGCTTAATTAATGTTAACTTAAAATTTAATTAGCACTTTAACACATGTTAATCTATTTAGCAATATAATTTCTTTGCAACATTTTGATAACATACCGATATAACATTTTATCCAAAATTTAAACTGTAAACTTACAAATTGGCATCTTCTATGCATTTAAATCAGCACAACTTAACTATGAGGAATGAATTCATTGAACAATAATTCAACACAGCATTCTGATTTTACAATTGATTTTAGAGGATCAATCACCTCGATTGCGCTTTTGGAGTTAAGCCGATTGTTTACTGGCATGGAAATTGACAAAACAATCACCGTGATACTTCCTGATAAGGATATTATTACGGACATCTGTAAAGTACTTCCAGTGTCATCGCTTGAAATGACAATCACTGAAAAAGAAAGTTCAGAGATCGTGGTCTTTATAAAAAAAAATAATGACGTTGCAAAGGAATAAAACATGCGGAACAGATTTAAATTAAAAGCAATCTCTCTCTTCTTAGTGTTATTAATCTCTATTTCGTTATTCTGTTTTACAGCTTTTGGATCCAGGAATAAAATACTCATCTCATCACATTTAACAGAAACAAAGCCGGATTTGATTGTTATTGATAGCATGAGTCAATTGTGTGATTTAGAAAAGCCGGCTGTTCTTTTTCAACATGATAAACATACTGAAGCGCTTGCCAGGCAAAATAAAGACTGCACTACCTGCCATTTATTTAAAGAGGAAAAAATCTCTCCTGAATTCTTGAATACTACGCAGGCTGATTGCGAAGCACAAATGAATATATACCATAATAATTGTATAAACTGTCATAAAGAGCAACTAGAAACAGGTGACAAATCAGGTCCAATGGTCTGTGGTGAATGCCATATTGAAAAACCAGACATCACTTCTGAAAGACAACCTGTTGAAATGGATAAGTCTCTTCACTACCGTCACATCAAAAAATATGACAATAAATGTGAGACATGTCACCATTCCTACGATGAAAAAACAAAGAAGCTCTTCTATGCAAAAGGAAAAGAAGAATCTTGCCGTTACTGTCACAAGGAAAAAACGGTAGATAATCGAATTTCGATGAAACAGGCCTCACATACTGCCTGTGTTTCTTGTCACCTGAAGACCCAAGAGCAAAAGAAAGAAACCGGCCCGGTTAAATGCAGCGGTTGTCACGACATTGAGCAACAGAAGAAAATTAAAAAACTTACTCAGGTTCCCAGGATGCAGCGTAACCAACCAGATGTAGCCCTAATAAAAACAGGAGATAAGAAACTTGATGCACCTGGAAAAGTAAGGATGGATTTTGTACCGTTCAACCACAAATCACATGAACAATCTGAGAATAACTGCCGTGTTTGTCACCATGAAAGTTTGGAGAAATGTAGCAAGTGCCACACACAAGAGGGTGTAAAAGAAGGAAACTTTGTAACATTAGAACAAGCTATGCATAGTGAAAAAAATAACCAGAGTTGTAATGGGTGTCACCATATAAAACAAAAAGACACAAACTGTTCAGGTTGTCATTTCTTTCTGTCAAAACAAAATCAAAACAAGGATACATCATGTTTGCTGTGTCACATGAAACCACCTTCGGATTCAAGTGCATCAGACGAAAAAATACTGACTGAAAAGATGATCAATTCACGAGCTAAGAAAAATAAAACATATAATGAACAAGATATTCCAAAAACTGTTGTTATCAAACTAATGTCCAATAAATATGAACCTGCCGAATTTCCTCACAGACTGATCGTTAAAACCCTGTTGAAATCGATGAAAGGAAATACCTTGTCCGGGTATTTCCACTCAGAAGAGGGAACACTATGTCAAGGGTGCCATCATAATAGCCCGGCAGCAAATAAACCACCTGCCTGTGTCAGTTGCCATGGAGTGCGGGGCAATGAGAATGATTTATTCAAACCTGGCATAATGGGGGCTTATCATATTCAGTGTATAGGCTGTCACCGTGAAATAAAAATCGATAAAACAAGTTGTACTGATTGCCACAAAAAAAAAGCAAAATAAGTATAAAGGAATAGTATTATGTCAATTTCGCGAAGAACATTTTTGACCTGCCTGGGAACCGCTGGTATTACTGCAACAATAGGAAAACCAGCGGTTGCAGCACCTCAGGACGTAGAATTTGTTGGTACACTTGTGGACACAACCAGATGCATCGGTTGCAGAAGATGCGAAGAGGCATGCGCCACTGAACATGGACATCAGCTGCCGAAAATGGATGATGAGTCAGTGTTTAATAAAAGACGAACCACCCATACGGATGCCTGGACTGCTGTTAATCGGTTTAAAGCCAATGATGGCCCTATACACGTTAAGAGACAGTGCATGCATTGCAACCAGGCGGCATGTGTATCGGCTTGTCTTGTAAAGGCCATGCAAAAAGAAATGACAGGCCCTGTATCATACACGGCAAGCAGGTGTATGGGATGCAGATATTGTATGGTTTCATGCCCTTTTGATGTTCCCAGGTATGAGTATGACAGCATTACACCCAGGGTGCAAAAATGCACTTTCTGCGCCAACCGTCAAAAGGAAGGAAAACGTCCGGCATGTGTTGATGCCTGCCCGGTTGAAGCGTTAACCTTTGGAAGTCGCAGACAAATTGTGAAAATTGCCAAAGGCAGGATTGCTAATCGACCAGATACTTACTATCCGCACATTTATGGTGAACAGGAAGCCGGCGGCACTGGTTGGTTGTATCTTTCCAGCGTTCCTTTTGATCAAATTGGGTTTAATACCGGTATCAGTAAAAAACCTTACCCGGAATTTACCAAAGGCTTTCTCAATGCCGTTCCTATTGTCTTTGTACTTTGGCCTGCTTTTCTTGCTGGAATGAGTCAGCTGACGCGCAGAAAAAAACAAATAAGTCATCATCAGGAAAACACAAAAAAATAAACCTAACATGACAGGAAATACTACAAACGAGGTATAGAATGGAGAATGTAAAAACAACACATTCCAATGTGCAAATATTTATGCAGGAACTAAAAAGGTTTATAGCCTTTTTCATCGAAGAACTTAAACCTAAAGGAAAACTGCTTACGCCCTTTAATGTCATATCAGGAATAACGATTGTGATTGGAATCTTTCTTATTATTTATCGTTTTAGTGAAGGGTTAGGGGCCTCTACCAATTTATCTGATGAGTTTCCGTGGGGTATCTGGATCGGCTTTGATGTTGTTACCGGTGTTGCTTTTGCAGGCGGAGCTTACGTTCTTACCTGCGGAGTGTATGTCTTTGGAGCTGACAAATATCACCCAATTATTCGTGCCACTGTTTTAAACGGGTTTCTGGCCTACGTTTTTTATGCCGGAGCACTGTTACTTGATCTTGGGAGGCCCTGGAATGTTATTAATCCGATTATCGGAAACAAATTTGGTTCCAATTCAGTGCTTTTCCTGGTTGCCTGGCACTTTTTACTCTACATGCTTGCACAATTTATCGAATTTTCACCAGCTGTTGCAGAATGGGCCGGTTGGCGAAAACTGAGAAAGGTTTTAGGCTCTCTTACGATTGGGGCCGTTATCTTTGGCATTACCTTATCAACCCTGCATCAATCAGGTTTAGGTGCTCTGTTTTTAATGGCAAAAGATAAAATTCATCCACTTTGGTACACAGAGTATATTCCGATTCTTTTCTTTGTCTCCAGTGTTTTTGCCGGTCTTTCGCTGGTCATTATTGAAGGAGCAATCAGCCACAGAGTCTTTCGTGACCAGATTCCTCCCGATCATCATGCCAGTGAAAAAGATATTACAATCGGTCTGGCAAAGGGATGTGCAATTGCCATGTTTGCTTACCTCTTTCTTAAAATAACGGTATTTGTTCATGAACATCACTTGGTGTATCTCAACTCTAAAATGGGATACTGGTTTCTAATAGAAATAATCGGATTCACTGTTGTACCTCTCGCACTTTTTGTCGAAGGTGTAAGAACTAAAGAGGTTCTTCCTATCCGCATTGCGGCTGTTTTTACAGCCCTGGGCATTATTCTTAACCGGCTAAATATTTCGGTTATTGCTTACAAATGGTACGCTCCGGTTCACTATTACCCGTCATGGATAGAAATCGTTATTACAATGACGGTTATCTTTGTCGAAATATGGGTTTTCCGCTGGGTCGTATTAAGAATGCCGGTCCTAAGAAAATCACCAGACTGGGTGGAAGATGAGCATTAATTGACATACCAGGGAGGCAATTAAATATGGATAGTAATTATAGTTATATAGACATGTTTGCGACAAAAGACATTGAATACCTTATTATCTTAGGATTCTTCGTCGTACTAATCGTTTTCTGGCGTTATTTGCATATTAATGATGATTGACAACCTTATATGCAAATCAATGGTCGACGTTTTATTAGTGTTAATACATTTGGAGTGGTAGTGTTAAAACTTTTATGAAAAACAAAGATTGAGACAAAGTACCACTAAAACGCAGGTGTGCAACTTAAGCAAAAAAACAGGAGACTGTATGATAAATTCAGCAAACTGGGACTGGGAAACTCAGGAAAAATCTGTTTCAGATATAAACAGATGGAAGTCTGAGTATAATTGGGTGGAAGAACCCTACGTCAGCCCTGATGGTGAAAAAATCGCTGCGATTGTCAATATGGATGAGGCTGAATTTAATGTATGCGTAAATGGCAGCTTGTGGGAGATTGATGAGGCATTCGAAAAAGCTTGGTATTTAAGGTTTTCTCCTGATAATCGGGCCACTGCAATTGTGTCTGATGGAGTGGGCTGGACACTGGCTGTTGATGGTGAGCTATGGGACGAATCCTATGATTACGTGTGGGATACCCGTTTTAGTGATGGTGGGTTATCCATTGCTGCTTCCTTTCAACAGGAAGGCAGTTACGGAATGTTATTAAACGGTTTGCCATGGGAAGAAACCTACACAAACCTGAACTGTATGACACTAAGCCCCGACGGTAAGCATACTGCTGCAACCGTTCCGACAAGAAAGCTGGATGAAGGGGATATTTATGCGTTTCAGGAAGGGGTTTATTCTGCGGCTCAAAATGGAAAACCCTGGGGTAATACATTTGTCAATGTATGGAATAAAACATTTAATAAAGACGGGTCAAAACTCGCTGCAGAAGTCAGATTAAACCTTTATGAATACTCCATCGCAGTAAATGGTATTGCCTGGGATAAAACGTTTGGATCTGTTTGGGAACCCATTTTTCACCCAATAAAAGATTCTGTTATCGCACCTGTTAGAATCGCAGGTGCCTGGGCAATGGCTGAAGACGGCAACATTATCTGGGATCGTAAGTTTCCTCAGCTTTGGCACCAAATTGTCAGTCCTGATGGGAATAAGCTTGCCGCCATTGTTTCACCAGCATTTGGTAAATGGACTATCGCAGTTGATGGCACACCCTGGGATCTTTTGGTCAATGAGATGGTAACAGATATTGTTTTCAGCCCGGACAGTAATAATATCGCCTGCGTTGCCAAGCATAACGGTGAATTCACGATCGCTTTCAATGGAAAAACCTGGGACCAACGATATGATATGGCCTGGAAACCTGTTTTCAGCCCTGACAGTAAGCATATAGCCGCCAAGGTAGATATCGGAGGGAAATATACAATAGCTGTCAATGGTAAACCGATGGGAAGGATGTGCGATGCAGTCTGGGATCCGATTTTCAGCCCTGACAGCGACAGCATTCTTTGCCGGACTGTTGAAGACGGTAAGTATTACAGGCGTGTGATTCCTGTGAATAATATAGGTTAAATACTGGGGGAGCAATGAACTTTGAATTAATATATAATGTTGTTACAGGCCCACTTGTCTGGGTTGCGTTTCTTGTTTTTATCTGTGGATCCTTATATAGGCTCAATGGAATGATATCGCTTGTAAACAAAAAAGAGAAGTTTATTTGGTCATATATGAGCCTTAAATACAGCTTAATATCAATTGCTCATTGGATTATTCCGTTTGGTACGGCAAGCTGGAGAATGCGACCAGTTTTGACAATTATGACCTTTTCATTTCATATCTGCCTGCTCATCCTACCACTCTTTCTTTCAGCTCACGTTATAATGGTTAACGACGCCTGGGGAATCAGTTGGCCAACATTATCTGACGGGGCAGCAGATGCCATGACCATAATAGTGATTATCGGAGGCCTGTTTTTTCTATCTCGCAGATTATTACAAAGAGATGTACGTTATCTTTCATCTTTTTCAGATTATATACTAATCATTATTGCAGTTATGCCGTTTATTTCCGGTTTTATCGCTGATCAACAATTTGGGGATTACCGTTTCTGGTTAGTTCTCCATATTCTATCGGGTGAAATAATGTTGATGGCAATACCGTTCACGCGTCTTACACATATGATTTATGCAATTTTTACCAGGGCATATCTTGCAAGTGAATTCGGAAAAGTCCGCCATGCAAAAGACTGGTAGTTTTATAAAGGTGATGTCAAAACTTTTATGAAAAACAAAACTTGAGACTGAGTTCCACTAAAATGCAGGTGCGCAACTTAAGCAAAAAAGTAAGGAGTTAATTAAATGACTGATGTACCTACGGATGATAAAATAAAAAGCACCGTTGATGAAGGTATTGAAACAGGTGTTAACAAGTTGACCGAGGAAAGAATCGAGCAGGTAATCAACCAGGTGCTAACTAATGAAACCGGCGCACGTATGAAAACTAACATCGAAACATGTGTCCGTTGCGGCCTTTGTTCCGATGCCTGCCAACACTACTTGTCAAGGGACAGGGATCCTTTGATGGCACCTTCCGCCAAAGTCAAAAACACCATGGGTGAAATGATCAGGAAAAAAGGAAAAGTAAGTGCTGAATTTATCAAAAAGGCAGCAATCATCGCCGCAACCGAATGCAATTGTTGTAAACGCTGCTCAATGTATTGCCCCTTTGGCGTTGATACAGCTTATATCCTCTTAACCGTTAGACGAATCTGTCATAAACTCGGCGTAACCCCTCTTTATATTCAGGATACAGCACATAGTCATTCGGTTACCATGAACCAGATGTGGATTAAAGAGGATGAATGGATAGACACACTCCAATGGCAGGAAGAAGATGCGAGGGAAGAGGTTCCTGATATTCGAATCCCTTTGGATAAAGAAGGGGCAGACGTCATGTACTCGGTGATAGCACCGGAACCAAAATTTCAGCCAAACCTGATTTACTATGCTGCTATCATTATGAACGCAGCAGGGGTTGATTGGACCATGCCGTCTTTTCCAGGTTGGGACAACAGTGACATGGCCATGTTTACAGGTGATCTTGAACTAATGGGCCGAATTAAACGAGCACATTTTGATGCAGCTCAACGACTTAAAGTGAAAAAAATAGTTATGGGTGAATGTGGTCATGCCTTTCGATCTGTATATGATGTCGGAAACAGATGGTTATCCTGGGCTATGCCACCAGTACCAGTTATTCATGCCATCGAGTTTTATTATGACCTCCTTAAAGCCGGAAAAATCAAAATAACCAAAAAATATCAAAAATCAGTAACCCTTCATGACCCATGCAATGTTTCACGCGGAATGGGCTTACACGATAAGGCCAGGTGGGTTATCAAGGAGCTGTGCGAAGACTTTAGGGAAATGTATCCAAATCGTGAGCATAATTATTGTTGTAATGCCGGAGGTGGTGCTATTAACTGCGGCCCTTCATTTAAAAAGAAACGTGTTATAGGAAACAAAATAAAAGCCAAACAAATCGCTGATACCGGTGCAGAGATCCTCATAACACCTTGCCATAACTGCCATAGCGGTATGGAGGATATCATTTCTTACTATAAAATCAATATGCATACAAAATTTATTAGCGATATTTTGTACGAAGTAATGGAAAAACCTGAGTAAAGGAGGTATAAAAAATGGCGAATGCACCAAACTTAAGAGTTATTGAGGTCGGGGATGAAAATCCGCCAAATGCCATTTACCCAAAAAAAGATGTCAGGAAAACAGTAAAAGGAAAACATCAGGACTACGTTAAGCTCTTTAGCCACGCTATTACGAGCAAACTTGAAGTACCTTCGATGAAAGCCGTTTCCTGGAGCGCAGATGAAAAAAAAAGAATCGATAAAGGTCTTTGCGTTCTTTGTGGTGATAAGGCGTCTGAAGAAACGAGCTATATCTGTAGGTTATGTGCAGAAAAAGATACGTTGGAAGATATCAGAGAAGAAATCGATCAGATACGCGAGGAGATTCTTAACCAGGACAACTAAAGATCTACGTTTTGGGTGCCAAACTTTTTAATTGCTTTTGTAATCTTTTGGGCAATTTAATGTTATAGTGTTCAATCATGTATGTGGAAAGGTTTGTCAGGGCGTCCTGGCATCCCTTATCATAGTGAGACGTCGTCCCTTCGAAATTTTTTTCCAGCTCATCAGTACGTTTGTTTATATAGCTATATATTTCAAGTAGAAAGTTGTGTGACACGAATTATCACCCTAAATTTTTTTTGATTGTTAAAAATACACATTTTCACTCTCCCATCACTCTGCCTCAGGGGTAAGATTGCATAATCAAGTTGTAGTTTTCGCCGATAAAGGTTTTAAAGGCTTTCAGTTCATCAATCTGGCCCTCATAAAACAGTATATCATTTTCACTTGATCTCTTATCTTGTTCAGCAGTCCTAAGTTTTTTAAGGCATTGTTGTAGCTCTTTACTTATGTGATCGTGTATTTCTGTCAAGTATTGATTTGTCATTTTTTAAGGTCATGCATTCCTAATTTAGGTTCATCCGGTTTAAGCATACTTTAGCTTGAAAA
>PJEL010003307.1_pt1 | contig 13935 bp, 15 predicted proteins | sample 1853271 | NCBI WGS metagenome assembly PJEL01 (sample SAMN08108733, study PRJNA415343) | Invertebrate metagenome, whole genome shotgun sequencing project. | host: Globobulimina | place: Sweden: Gullmar Fjord | collected 2015-08 | reverse complement strand
ATATGAGATCACAAAAATCATTTTCAGGTTCACATCGCCGTCGCCAAATGCTCCGCCATCAACACAAAATGGTAAACCGTCGACATTTACAATTTGTTCAAAGTTTAGTTGAAGAGAAAAAAGAAGAAGTTTAACCCTTTAAAAATAACCACAAAAAATATTGGAACAATGTCATTAAGCTAGCATTTGTTTGCTACGAGTGTCTTAAATTATTATTGATTTTCTTGACGTGCTTTTTTCAACGCTTTTTTTTCTGCTCTACGACGTTTAAAAAAATTAGAGATTAACTCACTTGATGCTTGTTCCATCACCCCCTGCGTTACTGCTATTTTGTGATTCAACCTTTCACTATTAACCAAATTAAAAACACTTTCTGCCGCACCTGTTTTTAGATCTTTTGCCGCATAGACTAATCGCTTTATTCTACTATGCACCAAGAGGCCAGCACACATAGGGCATGGCTCTAAAGTTACATATAAGGTGCAATCTAACATTCGATAGTTTGCTAAATAATTACCTGCTGCTCTAATGGCTAGCATTTCTGCGTGAGCAGAAGGATCGTTTAAGGTAATTGATTGGTTAAAACCTTCACCAATAATTTTGCCATTGGCAACAACAACAGCGCCAACTGGAATTTCATTTTGCTGCTCTGCCAATTGAGCAAGTTCAAATGCTCTTGCCATAAACTTTTGATCATCTATGCTGCTTTTATCAGTATTCATAAAAACATCTCTAATAAATCATTTAAATAGCGATGACCTAATGGACTGACTTGCCAAGTTTCACCTTCATTTGTTGCTATAAGTAACTGTTTGTCGACAGCAAGTGATAGCTTTTTGATGATGCTGTCACGTTTTAAGCCTGTAGCATTTTCATAGCTTGTTAAAGTAAATGTTTGTCTAAGTCTTAGCTGGTTCATCATAAATTCGAACGGTAATTCATCGGCACTAACTTCATTGAGCTGATCGAGATAATCTCGGTCATGGTCTAAGTAGCCTTGCGGATGTTTTACTTTTACGGTGCGAAATATTTTCTGACTTGTTGTATCTGAAATTTTCCCATGTGCGCCGCAGCCAATGCCGAGGTAGTCGCCAAACTGCCAGTAATTAATATTGTGTTGGCATTGTTTATTAGGCTTACTATAGGCTGATATTTCATATTGCTGATAGCCTGCTTCAGCTAAAAGCTTGATACCTTGGTCTTGTATGTCCCAAAGTACTTCATCTTGCGGCAATGTTGGAGGTTTTGAATGAAAAGCGGTATTGGGTTCTATTGTGAGCTGATACCAGGAGATATGATCGGGGTTTAATGAAATAGCTGTTTTTAAATCATCTAATGCGTGTATTAGCGTTTGCTGTGGTAAACCATGCATTAAATCTAGGTTAAAACTATTAATGCCACACTTTGCCGCTAACTTTGCGGCACTTTTAGCTTGGTTACTGTCATGTATTCGGCCAAGTTTGATCAGCTTGTCTGAAGCAAAGCTTTGAATGCCGACAGAAAGTCGTGTAACACCAGCTGCTACAAACCCTTCGAATTTATTTGCTTCAACTGTTCCTGGATTTGCTTCAAGTGTTATTTCGATATCTTTTTCGTGGCTAAATCTACTAAGTACTTGTGAAAGTAATGATTGAATAGCTTCAGCAGAAAATAGGCTAGGTGTGCCACCACCAATAAAAATGGTTTGTAATTTACGATCAGACAAAGAGAAACGTTTGATGTCAGCATCTAAGTCATCGATAAGTGCTTTTACATAGTCACTTTCAGGAATGTTGTCTTTTAGCCTGTGAGAATTAAAGTCACAGTACGGACATTTTTGTACGCACCATGGAATGTGAATATATAAAGAAAGCGGCGGTTGTTTAAGCACAATGATTACCGAAAGTGTTTTATCAGTTCAGCCAAGGCTTTACCGCGATGACTTAATTTATTTTTGATATCTCGTGGCAATTGGGCAGAAGACTGTTGTAAGTCATCTTGCCAAAAGACGGGATCATAACCAAAACCTTGTTCGCCTTTTTTCTCAAAATCAATGCTACCTTCCCATACACCATGACAAATTATTGGAGTAGGGTCTAAGTGGTGTTTCATAAAGACTAAAACACAATGAAACCTTGCTGCTCTTTGTTCAACGGGCACACCTTTTAGCGCTTCAAGAAGTTTATTGGTATTGTCATCATCGCTTGCTGTTTCGCCGGCATATCTTGCTGAGTATATTCCCGGTGCGCCATTAAGCGCATCAACTGCTAAACCTGAATCATCGGCAATAGCTGGCAGACCCGTTATTTTAGCAGCATGTCTTGCTTTGATGATGGCATTTTCAACAAAAGTGGTGCCCGTTTCTGCAACATCAGGTACGTTGAAGTCACTTTGTGGCACAACTGTAATTTGATGATTCCCAAGCAGATGCGCAAGTTCGTTAACTTTACCTTTATTGCCTGTAGCAAGTACGATAGTAGACATTATTTTCTCGAAAAATTGAGGTTTGTAGATGCCGCGCATAATACCTTAAAGCAAAGGAAATGGCGAAGGGCTTTTACGATGAAAGTAGGGCGCTTTAGATCAAGCGCCCGATAATACAGAGGTCATTAATCGACGTAAAATTTTTGCTTAAATTTTAATGTATGGCTTTCGCTGCCATCGGTAATTTTCAAATCAAAATAAAAGGTTTCTTCGTCACTGTATTTAATCTGCGACAAGTAGTAAATGGCATTGCCTTCTTTAACTTCAACAAACTCTAATTGTTTAATTTGACCTAAGTCATTTCTGGCTGTGCCGGTAATACTCACTGTTTTAGCAGGGGTATTTTTTTGCGTATTGTCTAATACTGATATATTGATCAAACCGTTGTATCGACTACGCTCAATGTTATACGTTTTTGCAATTTCAGGTGTTAAAAAAGTGGCACCTAGTGCAATGTAGTGAACGTTCATTGAACCTAATTTTTTCATATTTTCAGCGGATGCTGCAAAAGTGAAACATAGGCTTAATATAAGTAATAAACCGTACTTTAATGAATTTTTCATTTTTAGCTCCTTTCTAAATTTTTGAGCGAGTACAAGCTAAGTATATGCGAAGCTAGGTATTTTGCACTCAAAGATAATAATCACTTCAGCTTAAATCATGCCCCAATATGGGATCCAACCTGACAGTAAAATATTTATAACGTTAAGTAATAAAAAGGCAATGATTATTGATAAGTCTAAACCGCCAATACTCGGTACAACCTTACGTATTGGGCGCAAGAATGGGTCGGTAAGTTGGTGAAAAATCATTTGCGTAGGATTATAGCCTTGAACTACCCAGCTCATTAATGCCATAACTAACATGATCATAAATAATAAGAGGCCTGATTGCTTTATCAGAAATATAATACCTAAAATCATCGCTGAAATAATATCTAATGAGCCACCATTTAATAAGGGTATGACGATGAATTTTAATGTCGCTACAATATAGGCTAATACCAATGTTGCAACGTCAAAACCGCCAAAGCCTGGAATAATACGGCGTAAAGGAATAACCACAGGGTTACTGATCTTTACAATAAACTGGCTGAGCGGATTGTAAAAATCAGCTCTTACAGCTTGTAGCCAGACACGTAATACTAAAATCATCAACAGTGCTTGAAATAAAAAGCCCAATAGATAGTTAATCGCTTCCATTTTTTTCTCCGAAGGATGTCTTATCACTCATTAGTTGTCGCGATAAAATCAATGTAAATATTTACTTAGTGCTATTTTGCGCTATTTCTTGCGCTCTATGCAATGCTGCATTTATCGCTTTTGTTACTAATTGTGGCAAACCCCCTTCATTAAACGCATTTAAAGCGGCTTGAGTTGTGCCACCTTTTGAAGTGACATTTTCTCGTAGAGTACCAATTTCAGTATTTGGATTTTCCACCACCATGTTGGCAGCACCTAAAGCAGTTTGTTGTACTATTTTTCGACTGGTTGCTTGATCAAAACCAAAGGCTTGTGCTTGCTTTTGCATCGCTTCCATGAAAAGAAAAAAATAAGCAGGGCCTGAGCCTGAAAGACTAGTGATGTAATCAATTTGCGCTTCTTCTGTTAACCAAACAATTTCTCCTGCGGCAGACATTATATTCTCGGCAATGTTTTTTTCTGCAACTTGAGTTTGCGCGCTAGCAAAAAGTCCGGTCATACCCAAACCAAGCTGAGCTGGCGTATTAGGCATGGTTCGAATAACGGAATATTCACCACCAAGTGCTTTTTGGATTTGTTCGATGGTAGTGCCGGCGGCAACTGAAACAATGCATTTGTCTTCAAGCGCAATCTTTGCCGTTATCTCTTGGCAAACTTGCTCAACAAAATGTGGTTTCACGCCAAGGACAATTATTTGAGCAAAATTTGCTGCTGCAATATTATCGGCACTTTGCTGAATACCAAAATCACAGGCAAGTTGTTCTCTTTTTGCTGGCGATGGGTTAGTGACCATTATATTTTCAGGCGCATAACCTTGCTGTATAAGACCTTTAATGATGCTGGCGTTCATGTTTCCTGCACCAATGAATGCTATTTTTGTCATAGGTATTTCTCTGTATTACTTAAGTTTTGTCAAATTTTACCAAATTGTTTTAAAAGGGAGCTATTTTTGCTTATTAGCTACTTTAGGCTCTTGCCCCAAATATTGCTGAGCCGATCCGCACTATAGTCGCACCACTTTTTATAGCAACTTCTAAGTCATTAGACATGCCCATAGAAAGAGTATCAACGCTGGGGTAGTGTGCTTTTAATAAATCACATAGCGCGTTCATCTCTTCGTATGTTGATTGTGGTGCTTGTTTTTCTGGTATCGCCATTAGGCCACGTAAGGTTAAATTTTTACAATCGTTGATGATTTGAGCAAGTGCTAAAACTTCGTCTTTTGAAACGCCTGATTTGGAGTCTTCACTGCTAATATTCACTTGTAAACAAACGTTTAGCGGAGTATCTTGATCCGACCTATGTTCATTTAGACGTATTGCTATTTTAGCTCGGTCGATAGTATGCACCCAGGAAAAATTTTCAGCAATTAACTTAGTTTTATTCGATTGAATGGGGCCAATAAAATGCCAACTAGCTTCGCTGAGATGAGCAAGTTGTGCTATTTTTTCAACGGACTCTTGTAGATAATTTTCGCCAAAGGCACGTTGCCCAGCTAAGTAGGCTTCTTCAATGGCTACGCAAGGTTTAGTTTTACTAACCGCGAGCAAATTAACGCTGTGGTGGTCGCGATTGGCTTTATTACAGGCCAGCTGTATTTGTTGCTGAACATGAGAAAGATTGTTTTTAATATGAGTCATTAGCTAATTTCGTTGTAAACTTAAAAAGAACCATAAAAGAATAATGGCTTATTCAACATTTTGATAAAGAGGTTTGTATGGATATTACAGAATTATTAGCGTTTAGTGTGCAAAATAATGCATCTGATTTACATTTATCTACCGGTGTACCACCTTCAATTCGTGTTGATGGTGATGTAAGAAAGTTAAACATACCTGCCTTTAATGCAACTGACGTAAACGCTTTAGTTTACGATATTATGAATGATAGACAGCGTAAAGAATATGAAGAAAACTTAGAAGTCGATTTTTCTTTTGAAGTGCCTAATTTGGCCCGTTTCAGGGTAAACGCTTTCAACCAAAATCGTGGCCCTGCCGCTGTATTTCGTACTATTCCAAGTAAAATTTTATCTCTTGATGATTTGGGTTGCCCTGACTCCTTTAGAGACATATCGGATAATCCTCGTGGTTTAGTTTTAGTTACTGGCCCGACAGGCTCGGGTAAATCAACAACCTTAGCGGCAATGGTCGATTATATTAACAGTAATAAATACCATCATATTTTAACCATTGAAGATCCGATTGAATTTGTTCACGATAATAAAATGTGTTTAATTAATCAGCGTGAGGTTCATCGGGATACTTTAAGTTTTAGCGCTGCACTTCGTTCTGCGCTTCGTGAAGATCCTGATGTTATTCTTGTTGGTGAAATGCGTGATTTAGAAACCATTCGATTAGCAATGACAGCAGCCGAAACCGGCCATTTAGTTTTTGGTACCTTACATACTACCTCTGCACCTAAAACGATTGATCGTATTATTGATGTATTTCCAGCAGAAGAAAAGTCGATGGTACGTTCAATGTTGTCTGAGTCTTTACGTGCGGTAATCTCTCAAACCTTAGTGAAAAAAGTGGGTGGCGGCCGTGTAGCTGCACATGAGATTATGATTGGTGTGCCAGCAATTCGTAACCTTATTAGAGAAGACAAAATCGCTCAAATGTATTCAGCCATTCAAACCGGTATGTCTCACGGTATGCAGACTATGGATCAGTGTTTGCAAAACTTAATCAATCGCGGGTTAATTACCAAGCAAGATGCGATAGAGAAAGCGTCAGACAAAAACCAATTTAACAATTACTAGTTTAATGAAAGCCCATTTTTAATCGGCTAAAGGTTTAAATCATGAATTTTCATCAGTTATTAGAAAAAATGGTGCAAGAAGATGCGTCAGATCTATTTGTTACGGCAAAGTTACCTGTTAGTGCCAAAATTAATGGTGAGCTTAGGCCTATTGACGAAGGTGCATTAACCGCAGAGCAATCACTTGGATTAGTTCATGACGCCATGAACGACAAGCAAAAGCGTGAATTTGAAGCAGATAAAGAATGTAATTTTGCTATTTCAATTGATGATATTGGACGGTTTCGTGTTTCTGCATTTTGGCAGCGCGACATGGCGGGCATGGTTGTGCGCCGTATTGTTACCGAAATACCTGACTCAGATGAGCTTGGCCTACCGTCAGTATTAAAAGATGTTGTTATGTCTAAGCGCGGCTTAGTGCTGTTTGTTGGTGGTACAGGTACGGGTAAGTCAACATCGATGGCATCACTTATTGGCTATCGAAATAAAAATTCTCGTGGTCATATTCTCACTATTGAAGATCCTGTTGAATTTGTCCATGAACACGGTAAAAGCATGATCACACAACGTGAAGTTGGCTTGGATACTGAATCGTTTGATGCCGCACTTAAAAGCTCATTACGACAAGCCCCTGACGTTATTCTTATTGGTGAAATTCGCAGTAAAGAAATTATGGAACATGCGTTAAGCTTTGCTGAAACAGGGCATTTATGTATTGCTACACTGCATGCCAACAATGCTAACCAAGCCATTGACCGTATTATGCATTTAGTGCCTGCTGAACAGCATGGTAAATTACTCTTTGATTTGGCTCTAAACCTACGTGGCGTAATCGCGCAGCAACTTATACCAACCAAAGATGGACATGGTCGTGTGGCTGCGATTGAAATTTTGCTTAACTCGCCTTATATCGCAGAGCTTATTAAAAAAGGTGAAGTAGGTAGTATTAAAGAGGTGATGGAGAAGTCAACAGAGCAAGGTATGCAGACCTTTGATCAAGCACTGTTTAATCTCTATAACCAAGGGTTAATTAACTACGCTGATGCTATTCATCATGCTGACTCGCCAAATGATCTGCGCTTAATGATCAAACTCAGAAGTAATGATCAAACCGGAACGGGAGCACTTCATGGTGTAACGCTTGATGGCATGGATGATAAAGAGTTTTAGCAAAGTATTAAACAAGAGCAAAGCATTAAATAAGAAAGGGCGCACATTGTACGCCCTTTCTTATTTTTAATTTAATCTAAGCTAATCGCTGTTTAAAGCAGCCGTTTCTTGTGAGTCACTCTGTTTAGTTTCAACTAAGGTAAATGACGCATTGTCTTCGCCATAAACGTAAATAGAACAATCTTGCCAGGTTTTGGGTATTTTCCACGTTGATTGATCATTAATGGTATAAACATGGCGTTTGTTACTGCAGCGAACATCCATTTTATGTAACTTGCCACTAATGTTCGTAAAGCTAAATTCGTTTCTTAGTAGTTGATGGTGCCAAAAGTCATGCTTGCCAATGTCTGCTGCGGTAATTATGGCTGTTGAAGTGTTAATAAAGTCGTCTATTGCTATTTTTTGCTTCTTATAGTGAACATGAACATCTTTATTAATTGATAGCAAAAGTAACTTGTTAATTGTATCGCTCGCATCAACAATTTTATTTAAGTCTAATTCAAGTACAAGTATGTTATGGAGAATGGGCGCATACATTTTCTCTTGGTTTTCATCGTACTCAGCTTTACGTTTTTTAAGTTCCTCTTCCTGACTTTCACCCGCTTTGTATTTCATGCCAACGCTGGAAATAATATCTTGGTTTCGTAAGGTTTTGAAATAGTTACTGCTTCCTGAAAACCTCATTGCTTTGTTTAAATATTGTAGCTGTAAAGCTTTATTGTTTTTTTTATCTGCATATTGCGCTAAAAGAGAGTATTGAAAAAAGCTTTCACGGTGTGCATAAAGTTCATAATCACGAATTTTAGGATAAAGCTCTTCAATTCTCTTGGTATCATCACTTGTTAACGCATTTGAAAATTGAGTATATAAACGTTTAAACTTTTTTGTCACCCCTTCTCTTTTGCGCATCATCTTAAAGTCTAATTGCACACTATTATTACATTGCTGAATGGCTTCACCATTCTCAATTGCTGGCGTATATTGCCACTTTTTCATAGCTTTTTTGGCTTCTTTTTCAAAACCTCTACTACCGGATGAATCTTCGATAATTATGTTACTGGTAGAGCCATCTGGTTCAACAACATAACTTAATACTACCCAACCATCACGACCTGATCTTGCTTCATTAATAGGGAATTTAGGCGGTACTCTTTTTAGCGGTTTCGCATCAATAATTGTGCGTAGTTTGGCGGCTAATACTTGCTCTTGGGGTTGAGGGGAGGTTGTTTTCGTTTTAAAAGTAGTGCTATCGCTTTCTTGTGCAATACAGCTTGCTGCTACCAAAACACTAACAAGCCCAAGTAATCTAGTGGGTTTTAACATTTGGTGTCCTTTCCAGTATTCTTAAGTTTGTAAATACTAACAATTTTTCTCTAAAGATAATACATTGAAATGTCTGTTCATTTGCTATCTTTATCTTGTCTATAAAATAGCAAAAAGTAATTGTTTTATAGTAATATAGTGTTGCTTGGCCTTTTATTGTTAAGCATTTACTTTGTTTTACTAGGAATAATATAGCGCAAATATGACTTTACTCATTACTTACCTTTTAGTTGCAATCGGTGTCTCTTTTATATGTTCAATTTTAGAGGCGGTATTATTGTCTGTTACGCCAACTTTTGTTGCACAAAAACTTGCAGAAAATACTAAAGGTGCGAAAAAACTAGCGCAGGTAAGAGAAAAGTTAGACCATTCAATTTCTAGTATTTTAATTATTAATACTTTTGCTCATACTATGGGCGCGGCTGGTGTTGGCGCTCAAGCAATACGAATATTTGGTGAGCAAAAAGAAACCCTGATTGCCTTTTTACTGACCTTAGCTATTTTATACTTTTCAGAAATTATTCCTAAGACACTGGGGGCAACATTTTGGCGCAATTTAGCCGTGCCATCAGCTTATGTTATTTCATTTTTAGTTAAACTGGTTTATCCCTTTGTTTGGTTTTCGTCTTTACTTACTCGTTTATTTAGCAAAGGAAACCCCGAAGTTATTACCCGAGAAGAGCTTCTAACCGTTGCGGCACTTAGCCACAAGGGCGGTACTTTGGATAAGCAAGAAAGTCAGTTAGTTGAAAATATTTTAAAATTAAGAGACGTTAAAACAGAAGACATTTTAACGCCACGTAGTGTTGTACATGCGCTTGCCAAAGACATTATTGTTGCTGAAGCGCTAATCAGTGAAAAAACAGCAAATTTTACTCGCATACCTATTTATGACGATACCATTGATAATATTACGGGTGTCGTTATTAAAGCACACTTGTATGAAAATGAGCGGCAGGGCAATGGAGCAGCAGCTATCGAAGATATTGCGACGCCTATTTGGCGAGTTTCTGAAAGCTTGCCAGTGCTAAATTTATTAGACCTCTTTATTAAACGTAATGAACATCTCTTTATTGTGGAAGATCACTTTGGTCAAACGGCAGGGGTAGTTTCACTTGAAGATGCGATTGAAACCTTTTTAGGGCGAGAAATTGTTGATGAAAGCGACCAAGTTGAAGATTTGCAACAGCTAGCAAAAGCTAATTATCGTCAACGGTTGAAGCGAAAATTAACTTCAAAAAGCAATGCCAAAAAGTAAACCGTTATTATTAGTTTGATATCAAGGCATTGCTAAAAAATTTAATACCAGACTAAGAATATAAAGATTCGAAATAACTTTCGATGATCAATCTTGCTGACTCAGCGTCGATATTATCTTTTTTGAGATTTTTGTAGCCGCCACGAGCAAACAGTTGTTCTTTGGCGTCTGCGGTGGTAAGTCGCTCATCTTGAAAAGCCACCTTTACGCCAAATCGACCAGCAATACGATTGCCAAACTTTTTTGCGTCTAAAGTGAGTTGCTGTTCACTACCATCCATGTTTAAAGGCAAGCCGACAACGACGAGATCGGGCTGCCATTCTTTTAGGTATTTTTCAAGATTGTCCCAATGTGGAATACCATCGTTGGCTTTAATAGAGCCTAGTGCGGTTGCTAAGCCTGTTAATTCTTGCCCAACGGCAACACCAATGTATTTCTTACCAAAATCAAAGCCGATTAATGTGCGTTGGCCACTGTTTTTCTCTTTACTCATTAAGCATGACCTATATCTGATGACAGGTGTGTTATATCAAACCCCAGCCTATCGGTTGCCTTTTTCCAGCGTAACTCTGCTGGCGTATTAAAGACAATATCGGTATCGGCAGGGGTAGTAAGCCAAGAGTTTTCTCTTATCTCTTGCTCAAGTTGGCCAGGCCCCCAGCCTGCATAGCCGAGGGTAACGATAAATTCATTGGGTGCTTTTTCGGTGCCTAATGCCATTAAAATATCTTTTGAAGTGGTGATCATTATATTGTCAGTTAAGGCAAGCGAGCTATGCCAGCAGTTTTGGGGGCTATGCAGTACAAAACCTCTATCTTGTGATACAGGCCCGCCACTGAGCACAAGCTCTTTTAATTTAGGTACTTCTTCAACGTTTTCATTTATTTGGCTTAATAGCTCATTTAAGGTTAAGTTTACCGGTAAATTAATAATCAGGCCCATTGCGCCTTCTTTATTATGCTCACATATGTAAGTGACTGTTTTATCGAAAAAAGAGTCATTCAAAGAGGGCATGGCGATTAACAGTTGATTCTCTAAATTTTCCATAAGTTACCTCTTAATATTTGCTATTAATGATAGTGCTTAATGTTAAGTGCATTTAAGTCAAATAAATTACTTTTCTAATGCTTCTTCAATGGCGTCCATCAACTTACCGCTGATATTGATTGGGTAGGCCGCTTCAATTTCTCGTATACAGGTAGGGCTAGTTACGTTTATTTCGGTTACTCTGTCGCCAATAACATCTAAACCAACAAAATATAAGCCACGCTTTTTAAGCTCTGGTGCTATGGCTTCTGCAATTGCTTTATCTGTTGCACTTAGTGGTCTTGCCTCACCTCTACCACCAGCAGCTAAGTTGCCACGTGTTTCACCTTGCGCTGGAATACGGGCAAGGCAATAAGGCATCGGTTCACCATTGACGATTAATATACGTTTGTCGCCATCTTTAATTGCCGGCATAAACTCTTGTACCATGGCATATTGCTCGCCATGATTGGTCAGTGTTTCTAAAATAACACCGACATTAGGATCGTTTTCGTTGATTCTGAAAATTGATGAACCGCCCATACCATCGAGTGGTTTGATGATGACATCTTTATTTTCTTGGTGAAATGCTCTTATCTTGTCGTTATTGCGTGTTACTAAGGTTTTCGGTGTTAACTCTGGGAACCAAGCGGTAAAAAGTTTTTCGTTACAGTCACGCAGGCTTTGCGGCTTGTTGACAATTAAAGTACCGGCAATTTCAGCTCGCTCTAGCATGTAGGTGGCGTAAATGAATTCGGTATCAAACGGTGGATCTTTACGCATAAGTACCGCATCAAGTTCAGCTAAGTTGATGTCTTGGCTTTCTTCAAGTTCGTACCATTTTTCTGCATCGTTAAATACTTCAACTTTTTGTGTGATCGCACGACAAATACCTTGTTCTAGGTATAGATCTTTCATTTCCATATAAAAAAGTTCATAGCCACGTTGCTGAGCTTCTAACAACATCGCCATTGATGAGTCTTTTTTAATGTTAACTTGTGAAATAGGGTCCATCACAATGCCAAGTTTAATTGTCATTTCTTAATCCTAAAATTGATAAATAAAAGCAAGGGTTATTGCTTATTAAGCTAAATCGCCAAATCGACACTGTAAAGCGGTAATCGCTGTCAACGCTGCCGTTTCTGTTCTTAATACGCGTGGCCCAAGTAAAACATCATGAAAGCCACTACTGTTTGCGCTGGATATTTCTTCATCACTGAGACCCCCTTCAGGGCCAATTAATAAACGTACGCGCTGATTTTCCAGTGGTAAGCTCATAATTGAATGTTCAGCTCTTGGGTGTAAATTTAATTTTAGTGCTTGTGTTTCTTGAACCAGCCATTGTGATAATAAAATTGGCTCATTTACTAATGGGACCATGCAACGGCCAGATTGTTCACAAGCACTTATTACTATTTTTTGCCACTGCTCACGTTTTTTTGCTAAACGCTCTCCTTGCAGTTTTACGCCACAACGCTCAGTAAATAAAGGGGTAATGCTATTAACACCTAATTCAACTGATTTTTGTAGGGTAAAATCCATACGGTCACCACGTGAAATGCCTTGGCCTAAATGAATATTCAAACAAGATTCATTATCAACTAATGCTTCAGAAGTTATATTTATATCGGCTTTTTTCTTGCCAACATTAACTAATATCCCGACATATTCTTTATTTGTTATGCCGTTGAATAGTGTAATGCTATCGCCGTCTTTTAGCCGTAATACCCGAACGACATGACCAAATGCATCATTGCTTAGCGTGCATTGTTGGCCGAGGTTAATGGGTGAATTTTGATAGATTCTTGGATTTGTCATAATCAACTATTTATTAGAATTAAAAAAGGGCGGTTTACTTGCTAAATACTATTCAATTGGTATTACTCAAGATAGTGGCGACAATAGCAAATTTCAACATTAAGCTAACGAAATATCTCACTATTATTACAGCATAGCAGGATAAATATGTGATAGTTTCTTGATCTATGTTAATAATTCATTAACAATTATCGCAACAGAATTTGTTAACACCTAATGGGTGTTAACGCGGCTACAAGGTAAATATATGACCCCGTTATTGAAAAATGAATATTCTCGAAAAATTGCATTCTCTACCTGTGCAATAGCCTTGCTTACGTTAGCGTCATGTGGAAAAAACGAGGCGCCTAAAATAGCAGCACCTGCACCAGCTGTTTCAGTATATGAGGTCTCTAAAACAGAAGTTGGACGATATAAAGAATTTGTTGCTCGTACTGAAGCTTCTAAAGCCGCTGAATTAACTGCTCGTATTGAAGGTGAGTTAATTGAGCGTCATTTTGAAGAGGGCATGGGCGTTAAAAAAGATCAGCTACTGTTAAAAATTGACCCTGCTGCTTATCAAGCCTCATTGGAGCAAGCAAAGGCTGATTTAGCAAGCAAACTCTCTGGTGCCGACAACGCCGACCGTAATTTAAAACGAGCGAAAGAACTTATTGGCGACGGTTACATTTCTCAATCTGATTTTGACCGCCTAACGACAGAAGAGTCACAAGCAAAAGCTGCGGTAGCAAATGCAAAAGCGTCTTTAGAAAAAGCAGAGTTAAACGTAAGTTATACCGAAATAAGTGCGCCTTTTTCTGGACGTATAGGCAAAGTAAATTACGATGTTGGTAATATTGTTGGGCCAACAAGTAAAAGCTTAGCAACATTAACCGTTACCGATCCCATCTATGTTAATTTTCAAGTACAAGAAAG
>PJEL010003306.1_pt1 | contig 13941 bp, 14 predicted proteins | sample 1853271 | NCBI WGS metagenome assembly PJEL01 (sample SAMN08108733, study PRJNA415343) | Invertebrate metagenome, whole genome shotgun sequencing project. | host: Globobulimina | place: Sweden: Gullmar Fjord | collected 2015-08 | reverse complement strand
AATCGCTCTGTTTGGCGCAGTATTTACCCTTTAAGGTTTACTGAAAAAGACAATAGTCAAAAACAAAATGAAATAATAACGGAAGCCGTCAATATCATGCTCTTGCAATACCCAGTAAACTAAAAGTGAGCTTCCATTAATTTTATTTACGCTAACACCTATTAAAGTCGCTTTTCCCGCTTTATAATGCCCGATTAAAATTGCCTAAGAATATACCTATATGAATTTTCCAGATGACGAAACAGGCCAAGTATTAGCCGAAATGCACCAAGCAGGTATCGACTTGAGCCAACCACATGACGTGGTATTTTTTCATTTGTTTGAGCAAGAAAGTAATGCTCAAGCAATGGCTGAACATATAAAAGAGCACATGCCAGAAGTGACATGTAATTTACATCCCGATGAAACACCTAATGTTTGGGATCTTGATTGCACCGTGGTTATGACTCCTTCTCACGAGGCCGTCGTTGCACAGGAAGAAGCCTTTGAAACAGTTGCTACTAAATTTTCAGGTTATAACGATGGCTGGGGGATTGAAGCCTAGTCTTTGCTTCCAAACTTTATGCTTGCTTTCTATATAAAAAAATATGCCATGTATGTCAACATTGCCGCTCAATCAGTTGCACTGTACCTTTGTAAAAGACATGGTGGTGTATTTAACCGTTATCGTCGTTTTTTTACTGCTCGCATTGTACAAAGTGTTGGGGCTCGCATAAACCTCATCGGTACTATCGATACAGATACTGATATTTTAATCGTTAATCACCAAAGTATGTTCGATATCTTCTCGCTTGAACAAGCCATAGGTAATGATGTTCGCTTTATTGGTCGCACTGGCATTATGGATAAATGGCCAGTTTCTCGTATTGTTGATCGTGTCGGTCATATTACCGTGGATCAGAAAGATCGCCGTGCCATCATTAAACTTCTTAAAGATGTTAAAGTCTGCAAAGGAAAAAAAGTCGTTATATTCCCTGAAGGTACTCGCTCACAATCTGGAAAGGTTGAAGCATTTGAAGGTGGTGCAAAGCTATTGATTGAAAAGCTTAAACTTAAAGCACAGCCTGTAGTTATTAAAAACATCCTAGATGTCTATAACGAGTCTGATAAAACAGCAACGTCCGGTACCATTGAACTTGAAGCTTTACCTGCCATTACCATTACTGATGATTGGTACGAACAAGCTCATCAACAAATGAATAAAACCTTTAGCCAATAACGTCTGTCTTGGCTAAATCGTCAGCAACAAGAGAAATCGCGACAATTTGTCACACTTCCAAACAATTTGTAACTGATAAAATACCACTACCTTTTTAACCCATTACAACAATGGGTTGTAGTATTTTGTGGTATTCCTCAATGAAAAAAACCTTATTATTTACCGCCATACTTATGGCATTCAACAGCCCTTACTCTTACGCCAATGCCATTGAGCATCATAGTGATGAAGAGATTGAAAAAATCACTATTACTGGCTCTCATATCAAACGCCAAGATTTTGAAACCGCTAGCCCTATAAGCGTTATTACCGCCGAACAAATTGCCTTAACAGGTATTGTTAATGTTGAAGACTTATTACAGCGAATGCCCTTTTCTGCTGGTGTTGCTGGTAACGCCACAAATGCTTACTGGACCAATGGTGGCTACGGTACTGCACAAGTAAATTTACGCGGTATGGGTATTAAGCGCACCCTTGTTTTGCTCAATGGTCGACGTATGGTCAATGGTGGTACAGGTGCAAATAGTTCCGTCGATTTAAATACTATTCCAACCGGCCTCATTGAGCGCATTGATATTTTAAAAGATGGTGCATCAGCTATTTATGGTGCTGATGCTGTTGCTGGCGTGGTAAACATAATCACAAAACAGAACCTTGAAGGCGCAACATTTACTGCAAAAGCAGGAGCCTCTGATAAAGGTGATGGTGAGCACCAAGAACTAAGTTTAAACATAGGCTCTTCCTTTGACCGTGGACATTTTGTTTTTAGTGCTAACTATGTCAATACCGAAGCAGTTCGCCAATCAGATAGGATTGACTGTGCAAAATCTGAGGTGGTTAATAGTGATGGTACAAGTCAGCTAGCGTGTTTTGGTAGTTCATCGACAGAAGGTGGTCGCGCATTATTAGCGGATGGTCAAAGTGTGCAGTTTAATCAAAACCCGCAAGGTGATGGTAATGCTTTTGAGACTTATAACAATGCTAAACATGCATTTACGTGGATTCCCTACTTAAATGCCGTTAATCCAAGCAAGCGTATTAACTTAGCAACAACCGTTAATTATCAGCTTAGCGATGAGATAAATTTATTTACTGAAGCTATGTATAGTAATCGTCAATCAGAACAAATTGTCACCCCCCGTAGCCTCAGTAGTATAATGGTTTCGAAAGATTTTGATTATAACCCAACAGGACAAGATCTTGAGCTAACCAAGCGTCGAAATACCGAACTTGGTGCGCCATTCTTTTTTCAAGAAACTAATACTACACGCCTAGTATTAGGGCTAAATGGTGAGTTTAGTAATAGCTGGCAATGGGATATGGCTTATAATTACAGCCGCAATACAGGTAACGATGGCTGGACCTTTGACTTGGACAAAGAAAGAGCCAGCCAAACCCTTGATGAAGAGGTTTGTAGTTATGATGCCGGCGCAAGTATTCCTTGTGGTGATTGGTTCGGTGTTGGTGAGTTAAGCCCTGAAGTTATTAATTATGTAAAATATCGCCGTGAGGGTAATGGTGGTAATGAACTCAAATCATTTACCTTAAACCTAGCTGGTGACGTTATCGAGCTACCTGCAGGCACTATGGCTTTTGCTACAGGGCTTGAACACAGATATGAAAGCGGTTGGCGTAATCCCGACTCAACGGTACTACGCAATGGCGGTGAAGATAGTATTAATGGCCATTATGATGTTGATGAAGTATTTGCTGAGTTATCCATTCCTCTGCTTGCTGATTTACCTTTGATAGAATCATTAAATGCAGAAGTCGCTATCCGCTATTCTGATTACAGTACTTTTGGGGATGAAACGACTTATAAGCTTGGCTTAACTTGGCAAGTCCTTGATAATTTAATGTTACGTGGTGTTAAATCAACAGCCTTTAGAATACCTATGTTAACAGAACAGTTTGGTGGTACAAACTCTGAAAATCTACGCACAATAGACCCATGTGAAAACGCCAGTGGTGTAATTGCATCAAATTGTTTAGCGGATGGAATAACCGCTGATTTTGTCCAAGATGGTACCACTGTATTGACCGCTGTGGGCGGAAATCCAGATGTTGAACCTGAATCTGCAGAAACACTTACCTTAGGCCTTGTTTGGCAAGCGAGTTTTGTTGATGGTTTATCTGCTACAGTAGATTACTTCAATATAGAAGTTGAAGATGCTATAACATCAGTAAACGGCTCAGATGTACTTAAATTGTGTTATAGCGACCCTGTTGCCTACAGCAATTATTGTAATAGCTTTGACCGTCATATCGTGAGTAGACAAGTTACTTCACTTAATCAACGTCCAGTTAATGCCGCATGGGAAAAGGTCAGTGGTCTTGACTTTAATATGCAATATCAAAGTACCTTTAATCAGCTAACCACCAAGATAGACCTAGATGCGACTCACCTGCTTAATCATGAAAATAAGCCTTTGCCAGGGCAAGAAACCCATGAATTATTAGGTTTGATTACTGAAGATCAAGGCAGTTATACTGAATGGCGTGCCAATTTAAGTTTTACAGTACAAGCACAAGATTGGGCAACTTATTACGCTATTCGCTACATTGGTACAGCCAATGATGCCAACGACGGTGGTCCAATTGGTAGCTCTGTGCCGAGTATTTTTTATCATGATATCCAAGGAAGCTACTTCATCACTGAAGATGTAATCCTGTCTGCTGGCATTGATAATATTTTTGATAAAAAAGCGCCATTTTTAACATCATGGAATGACGCTAATACTGATGTAATGACCTACGACTTACACGGCAGGCGCGGCTATGTGAAGGTATCTGTTAACTTCTAATAAACACATTACTAATATAAGGGTAATACCAAGTCCATTAAGTTATTTCCTACTCAGAGCTTGTCAGCGGTTTGAGAATAAATAGCATTTTTTTGTATATAGTCATTCTATATTAAAGAAGTTCTGTGTGATTATCATATTGCTGACAAGCTCCCAAAGGGCTAGTTTAAAAGGCTCAGAGTCTTCGTTATTGATTTTAACAAGGGAATAACCATTCTCCTCAATCAATGCCTTGCCTCTAAGCCTTTTAATTCTCACTGAGTGTGAAGAAACTTATTGGAATTGGTATAAACAAGCGATCTTTTAACTCGCGTTTGTTTACTCGCTTAGTGCCTACCAGTTTATTTGTTGCAAGCTGCTGTATTTTACAGAAACTTACATTCTTACTACAATTGCCAAACAGTAATTGTGCTTGAAACACTGAATAATTACCTCAAGTTACTTCTCACTACCTAATACATGCAAAGGATGCCACTTATGAAATTATCTACGCTAGCTACTGTTTCCTTACTCTCTTTATCATTACTGAGTACCTTTTCCCACGCCCAAGATCGCCAGCATAGCATTGGTTTAGTAACTGGTGCTGCTAGTGGTGAATATAAAAATTCAAGCCAAGACGGTGACGGTTTTGCTCAAGCCTACTTATTTTATAACTACCAAGTCTTAGAGAATTTCTCAGTTGAATTGGCTTATAACACCGCTACTGAGCTTGATAGCTGGGATTGTGAAGAAACAAGCGATGACAGATGGACTTGTGGTACTAACAATAAACCCATGTTTGGCTTACTCGCTAATGAAATGGAATTAGACGGTTTTGTTGTAGCCATTAAAGGACAAGCGCCACTTTCAAAGAATAATAGCTTATATGCTAAGTTAGGCGCTCAATATTACGATTACAAATTCAGCCGTAATGATCATTTTGTTGAAGGCGAAACTGGCACTGGTGTTTTCTTCGAAGCGGGTTGGCAATATCGCTGGAACTGCGGCATTGGCATGAATGTAGGTCTACGTTACCAAGATATGGGTGAATTAACTCTTAAGTCACCCAATGTCGGTATTAGTTACTCGTTTTAGCTAGTAACTCCAAGCTAGCCTTTATTTTTGTTCTTCTCTTTATTCGGCTTTTCAACAATGTGGAAAGCCGGTAAAGAGACATGCCAATAAATAGCCGCTAATCGCAACAGTAGTGCTGCCGATATTGAAGCCACTATCGCTTGGGTCTCTGACCAATTTAACCAATGCAATAAAATAAATAAACCGCCACCTAATATGGCTGCCAGCGCATATATTTCTTGACGTAAAATCATCGGAATAACGTTACACAGTACATCACGAATCATACCTCCCGCTACCCCCGTAATAGTACCCATTATAATAGCGACAGGAACAGGTGCGCCTAAATACAACGCTTTTTGCGTACCCAAGACAGCAAACAGCGCTAAACCTAGGGCATCGGCAATCAATAAAAAGCGTTTCGGGATCCGCTTAGGTTGCCTGATCAACACTATGGTTAATAGCGCAGTAGCTAAAATCACATAAAGGTAATACGGTTTTTCTACCCAAAACACGGGTACTTGTAGGATAACATCTCGAATAGTTCCGCCACCAACGGCAGTAACCGAAGCCAGCACCACTACGCCAAACGGATCAAGTTGATACCGTCCAGCCATTAATGCACCCGATAGCGCAAAAACAATAATGCCGAAAATATCTAAATAAAATAAAAATTCATTCATAGGTAGCGCTCAAAAGGGTATTGGTTTAACTTATTTAAACAGTGAAAATATTAATGTACTACAGCGAATTGCCAGCCTATTGCTAACATAATAAGTAAAAGCAAACTGCTATAAATCGCAAAATTAATTTTATTGCTCGCTTTAATAATATCTCGTGCCTCAGGTTGTTTAGCCAAATCATTAAACGCTGCTTTACGGAGTTTATCTTTATTATACATAGCTACTCCGCCGAGCCTTATCGCAAGTGAAAAAGCATGTACACCAATAATAAAGTTATTGTTTAATTTAAAAAAGTGCCCTCGCATTAATCGCCAAGATAATGCGCCGCCTCGCCCTAATGTGCTAAATAATATCAACAAAGCCATTAAGCGATTAGGTAACCATTGTATTAGTTGCACAAATATCTGGCTATAAAAACCAAAGTGTTTAAATTTTGGTAACTTACTATTCCAGCAGTAATGCATCTCTAGTATTAATCGATAGCTAAGTGCTGCTAATGGACCAAAGCCAATAAATAAGAAACCAACCACATAGACTTGTTGTGCACTACGCAGTAATTGCATTTCAATCGCCGCTTTACTTAAGCCAACGGATGACAGTTGTTCAGTTTCTCTTAATAGCCAGGGTTTAAGTGTTTGCTTTGCTAAGTAACTTTGCTTAGCAACTATGGCTTGAGCAATACTTTTATTTATCTGCGCTAGATTTAAGCTACCGAGAGCAATATAAAGTAGTAGTGCTTGCCATAAATAGTCAACCGCAACAAAGTCAGCAAATAGCCATAAAATAATAGCAATGGGTACTAAGGTAACTAATAAGGCAACTAAACCAGCAATGGTTTGTTGCTGAGTACTGTTTTGGCTTTTATTAACCTTATTGCCTAGCTGTAAACAATAAAACTGAAAAAAACGTAACGGTTCATGGGCAACAAAGTGGCTTATAGCCGACTTAATGACAAACACAGCCATCAGGATTAATACCTGAATACTAAACGGTGTTAGTTCACTGAGTACTGTCATTGTTTGCCCCTTTGCATTGCCACATAATGTCCTAAGCAGCGCTTAGTGTTTTACCTTTGAGCTGTACTAGCATGTTAAGTACTAACTGTGATGAGTTTACTGCAGCTGTTTCTAGATACTCTTCAAAAGTATGCGGAGATTCTTTACCGGCAATATCAGAAAGAGAGCGAATAACAACAAATGGCGTTTTAAGCTGCAAGCAAGCTTGAGCGATAGCTGCACCTTCCATTTCAACGGCTGCCATTGTAGGGAAGTTAGCGCGTGCTTTAGCAACATCTTCTTCTTTAGTCATAAAGGTATCACCCGTCGTGATTAAACCTGTAATAGCCTGAATACTTTGCTCGCCAGATTGAGTTAATTGCTCAATACCTTTTTTAGCTGCTGAAACTAAGTCAGTATGTGGCATAAAGGCTGCTGGATTCGCGGGTAGTTGCCCGACTTCATAACCAAACGCAGTTAAGTCTACATCGTGATAACGAACTTCAGAGCTAACAACAATATCGCCAACTTTTAATGCTGCATCAAAACCGCCAGCAGAACCAGTATTAACCACATAATCAACGCTAAAACGGTCAATTAAAACAGCGGTTGCTAATGCTGCCGCTACTTTTCCAATACCTGATTGCACAATAACAACATCGCTACCATCTAACTGTCCTTGATGAAAAGTATAACCCGCATGTTCCGTTGTTTTTGCATCAGTTAATTTTGCTTTTAAAATAGCAACTTCTGGCTCCATTGCGCCAATAATTCCTGCTTTCATGATAATTCCTACATAGGTTTAATAAGTGTGTTTAATAAAGTTAATATTCTTTTACTATAGCGTTATAAGAAGGTTTATCGCTGCTTATTCGCAGTATTCTTGTAGACCATAGAAAATAAGGTTGTCGATAAATTGAATGTCTTTTACTGGAATGCTTTTTTCGCTTGTATCTGCTACTAATAACTCAGCTAATGCCAAACCGTTACCGCCAGTTAATACAATATGCTCGATATTGCTCAGTTGTTGTGCCTGACTAATGGCTTGATTAATCATGCCTAAGGTTGCTGCCCAACAAGCATTGTTAACATTATCAGTGGTATTGCTGCCAAAAGCTAAGCTCGGCGCTGTTTTACTTTCTGCATGCACTAAGGTGCTATGACTTAAAATACTATTAAATAGTGCTTTAATTCCCGCTAAAATCCAACCGCCTTGGTGCTGACCATTACTCGCCACTAAATCTACTGTGGTGGCAGTACCTGCATCTATAATTAATACACTTTGCTTAGGATAAAGATGTGACGCAGCGAGTAGTGCTAACCAACGATCAATGCCTAACTGTGTTGGCTTTTCATAAGCCGAAATCAATGAATTTTTCTGCTGTTCACTGTGTACTTGCGTAAAGCCAATTTTTTTTGACTGACACCATGTTGCTAACTCAGAAGTTAATGCAGAATTGGCAACATTGGCTACCACCACTTTACTGGCGTGACTATAGTGCTTAGCAAAATAAGTAGTGTTGAAGTCTTTATTATCAAGCTGTGACGTTATTGATAATTTATCATCAATAAGCTCAGCATATTTTGTTCGACTATTGCCAATATCTATTAATACGATCATTCATCCATCCTAAGGCTCACTTCACCGCCATAGACAGGTTTCACTTGTCCATCAACCTCTAAGAGTAACGCACCTTGATTATTGACACCTCGGCATACGCCATGACTTGCCCGCTCTCCAGTAATTAGTTTTACCCGTTTATTTAAAAAGGCATCATGGGCATGCCATTCATCTAGCATAGGTGTAAGACCAGTTTGCTGGTGCTGATTTAATCTTTTGCGTAAAGCGCTGATAAGCTCTGCACTGAGCGCATTTCTATCAATTTTCACTTCACTGTGGGACTGCAAGTCAGTCCATTTTTGCTCTATTAATTTTCCAGCTTCTTCTGGCATATGAAGATTGAGTCCAATACCGATAACACAATGGCTTGGCTCTAATGCTTGGCCTTCAAGATCAATTAATATCCCTGCAAGCTTTACCCCATCAAGGTAAATATCATTTGGCCATTTAAGCTGAACTTGTACACCACTATGGGCTTTTACCGCATCACTAACCGCAAGTGCCGTGACTAAACTTAGCCCCATGGCAGCCGACAAACCTTGTTCTAAATACCAATACATAGATAAATAGATTTGTGAGCCAAAAGGTGAAATCCACTGGCGGCCTCTACGGCCACGCCCTGCACTTTGGTATTCGGCTAAACATACTTGTCCAGTAGATACTTGATTGGGCAAACGACGCATTAAATAATCATTAGTTGAGTCAATCAAACTATGCACTTCAATAAGTGGCACACTACTTTGGCTGCTAGCTTCATCATCTAGATCATTTGCCAATAGGCCTATAATTCTTTCTTTCTCTAATAAATACAGCGGTTGCGCCAGCTTATAGCCCTTGCCTGTTACGCTATAAATATCTAAGCCCATTTCTGTTAGTGCTTTAATATGTTTAGCGATAGCTGTTCGGCTAATACCTAGCTGCTCACCTAACAATTGCCCAGAGACAAACTGTCCTAAAGCTAATGACTTAATTAAATGTTCTTTCACTGTTTTAGTCATTACTGTGATTCTCGATAGGTCTAGTATCTGCTAATGTTGAAAATGCTCTTTCGCCTTGGCTGGTTATCATACGAACTTCAGGCGTAATGGCTACAGAGAATTTTTCAGCCACTCTTTGCTGAATATATTTAGCTAAACCAATAATATCAGCGCCAAAGTCACTGTCATAGTTAACCAGTACTAATGCTTGCTTTTCATGCACACCAACACCTTGATGACGAAAGCCTTTTAATCCTGTTTGATCAATTAACCAACCAGCCGCTAGTTTAAAGCTACCATCTTGCTGTGGGTAATTTGGAATATTTGGATATTGCTGCTGCAATTCTTTGAAGTCATCCGCGCTTACAATAGGATTTTTAAAAAAACTACCCGCATTAGGTAACTCTTTAGGATCTGGTAACTTGCTACTGCGTAGTTTTATCACTTGTGCCATAACCTGTTTTGCTGTGCTGTCTTTTGTCAACACATCCAATCCAGCATAGGAGAGATTCGCTTGCCATTGCTTAGGAAATTTAAAAGTTACTTGGGTAATTAAGCCTTTGTTATAAAGCGCTTGTTTAAAAATACTATCACGATAAGCAAAAAGACAAGCCTGCTTATCCAATGATTTTATGGTTTTACTGGTAAATTCAAACCAATGTATTTCTTGGCAATAGTCTGCAAAATCAACGCCGTAAGCACCAATATTTTGCACAGGTGCAGCACCAACACAACCAGGAATAAGCGCTAAATTCTCCAAGCCGTTAATACCTTGCTCAAGACAAAAACACACCAAATTGTGCCAGTTTTCAGCTGCACCAGCCGTAACGATAAAGTGATCATCCTGTTCAAATATATCGATACCGGTAAATTTCGGTTGAATAATAATAGGCGCTGTAGACTCGACAAATAGCGTATTACTACCTTCGCCGAGAATATAGAAATTAGCAGCCGTTAAATCGGGTAATTGTTGTAATTCGGCCAATGAACTGGGGAAATATATGCGTGAGCAACTCGCCTTAATATTAAAGCTGTTACTGCTTTGCAGGGAGTAATTTAGATTTGAGTGCATAGCCATGAAAATGAAAAACGGAAAGAATCATTATTGTACTTAAAAATGAGCTTAATACCAATTCCATTAAATTATTGCCCACTTGTGCTGGTTAAAATACTCCAAAGCTACGTTGCTCTCAATCCCAATAGCCAGCTATTGGTCAATCGAGCGCCTTGCTTTGATTTATTTTTCCTGCGTACAACAAGATTACAAACTTAGTGGAATTTCTAAATATATTATTTGGGGACTAACTCATCAGTTATGCCACTTTATTCTGAACAATAACATCACTAGATTCTTGTTAAAATTTCACTCAATGCACGACGAGATTTTGGTAACTTAGCGTTGAAGTCATCTTCTGGATGGTGATAACCGATTGCCAATGCGACATCACATTGATAACCATCCAACTCTTTTGCAAATTCTTTATTTACCAACTCAATATCAATCCCTTCCATTGGTGTGGCATCAATTTTAAGGCGCGCCAGTACATGCAAAGTATTACCTAAAGCAAGGTAAGCTTGAGCTTTGGTCCAAGTACTAGTATCACCGTTTTCATCGGTATTAAGCTCAGCGAAAGAATAAACCGCAAAGGCTGCTTCTCTATTTTCTGGCAAGGTACGTTTATCTTCAATGCCTTTATCAACCACCTTGGCATAATCTTCACGGGTATATTTTGGGTTATGAGCAAAAAGAATTACCTGCGAGCTATCAAAAACATGTTTCTTATTATACTCATGCATATTGGCAAAAGTATTACTCAAGCGCTGCTTGGCTACATCACTTTCTACAACAATAAACTTCCACGGTTGAGAATTAATAGATGACGCTGAAAGGCGCATTGCTTCAAATAATATTTTTAGGTCAACTTCAGGAATTTTACGGCTGGCATCATATTTTTTGGCCGTATGACGATTCAATAAGTCATTAATAATTTGGTGAGTCATGGGATTTCATCTAGAGGTATTATATAAATATAGAATAATGGCTAAGCAAGTGAGATTCAATGCAGATAAGATTAATTTTATCTGCATTTCGTTATCAATAAAAAAAACTATTGTTATAAGCTACTTATTTACATCTACTACGACACGACCCGTTACTTCACCTTTAAGTAACTTATCTGCCACTTCAATAGAAGCCTCTAAGCCGACCACTTGTGCAATAGATTGCATTTCATTCTCAGGTAACAGCTCTGATAATTTTTCCCATGCCGCCACGCGATCTGCTTTTGGACGCATAACACTATCAATACCTAATAAAGAAACACCACGTAAGATAAAGGGTGCCACTGAGGCAGGTAAATCCATGCCTTGTGCTAGCCCACACGCAGCAACTGCACCGCCATATTGAATACTGGCACAGACATTAGCAAGGGTGTGACTACCAATAGAATCCACCGCGCCAGCCCATTGCTCTTTCATTAATGGTTTGCCTGGCGATGACAACTCGGCTCGGTCAATAATCTCGCTCGCACCTAAATCAGTTAAATAGTCATGTTGCTCTTTACTACCTGTGGAGGCAACTACCGTATAGCCCATTAAAGAAAGCAACTTAACGGCAAAACTACCCACACCACCGGTAGCACCTGTTACTAAAATTTTACCTTGACCTGGTGTTATGCCATTTTTCTCTAATGCCAAAATACATAACATAGCGGTGTAACCTGCTGTGCCAATTGACATAGCTTGCAGTGGTGAAATATTTTTAGGTAAAGGAATTAACCAATCACTGTTTACTTTTGCTTTTTGTGACAAGCCACCTTTATGTTTCTCACCAACACCAAAGCCATTAAGAAGTACTTGATCGCTTGCGTTGTAATCATCGCTGTCACTGTGTTCAACAGTGCCAACAAAGTCTATGCCTGGGATCATAGGAAAGCTTCTGATCACCGGCGCTTTACCAGTAATAGCGAGCGCATCTTTATAATTGAGCGTGCTATATAAAACATTCACCAAGACATTACCTTGTGACAAGTTATCGTCAGGTAATTCAGTGACCGTTGTTCGATAACCATTATCGTCTTTTTCTATTAATAAGCAGTTAAACATAGTAACCTCCAAATATAGACCGATCGTCTAATTAACAATAAAAAATTATTTTTTAATTAACTTCATAAATTGAGCAATAAAAAGATCAACAGGCTGTGTTGCTCTAACCAACTTGCAGCGACTTACGGCTCCTTCCCAACCAATCCAAAAGAACTCTGCTAGTGAGTCACAATCGTCTTGCTTAGCATCCGGAAGAATACTTTTTAAGTACGCTGAAATCTTGCTTTGCCAACCTTGCATCACGAAGGACAGCTTTTCACGATGGCTATCAGGTAACACCGCGACTTCTTGCTCAAGATTGCCGACTAGACATCCTCGATTAAAGTCATATCTTTCAATGCCTGCTTTTGCATCATTAACAAAGCTCATTAGCCTTTGCTGTACTGGTAACTGCTCGTTATTTAAATGACTATCCAGTTTACGCGAGAAGTAAGCATCATAATGGGTAATAACTGCCAAACCAAAAACCTCTTTATTAGCAAAGTAATAATAGAAAGAGCCTTTGGGCACAGAGACTTTTTTTAATATCTGATCTAAACCCGATGAAGCAAAACCAAATTGAGTGAAGTGTTCAACGCCACTAGTGATGAGTGCTGCTTTAGTTTGAGTGGTATCTCGACCTGACTTTGCAGGCCTGCCTCTCTGTTTTTTATCATGTGTGATTTGCATAGTAATATATTAGACCGATCGTCTATTTAATTACAAGTCTTATTTTGTACAAATAACAATCAAGATAATTGTTTAATAAAAGCACCAGTGGCCAAATTAACCACCAAGGTAGTCAATTAAACCAATAAATGGTTTCACCTTAGCAATCATGATCTACAACACAACTACACGAAATCATTATAAGCTTTAGATATCAACAACTTAAAATATTACCAATCATTGGCACAACACTTGTAATACTCAATACAAGCAAGACGAGGTTTAACAAAAATAACAACGACATCAAAAAATATCACGACAACATAATCAACAAAGACTAAGAGAAGAAGGAATTTATTATGAGCACATTTAACATGACTACAAATACTAGCAGCAAAATTAAAGACGTAAGTCTTGCGTTAGTGTTCATCGGATCTTTAATTGGCGCTACCGTTAGCACCAGTGTTAATGCAGCACCTGCAACGAGTATTGAAGACACTGTTAGCGAATTTGTTGTCATCCAAGGAAAAAATATGATTGCTGAGTTAAATGTGCAATTACAGCAATCAATAGATAAGGAAATTAATGCATTCTCAAGCAACTTCTCACTTAACAATGCTTCAGCATGGCTAAACGCAGAACAACAAGTGAAGAAAGCAACGCCATCAATGAATGAGGCTGCAGGGAAGTTAGATAATAAAATTAATACCAGTACCAATACCAACAAAAATCAAACTAAGTAGGAGATAAATTATGGGATTATTCAGCCGTTTTACCGACATTGTTAATGCAAATTTAAATAGCATGTTAGACAAAGCCGAGCATCCAGAGAAAAT
>PJEL010003305.1_pt1 | contig 13941 bp, 11 predicted proteins | sample 1853271 | NCBI WGS metagenome assembly PJEL01 (sample SAMN08108733, study PRJNA415343) | Invertebrate metagenome, whole genome shotgun sequencing project. | host: Globobulimina | place: Sweden: Gullmar Fjord | collected 2015-08 | reverse complement strand
ATTTCGTCACCGATAGCGATGTGGCCCGCAAGCGATGAGCCGCCCATTTCTTCCAGGGCTCCAGATATTATCCCATTGTCAATAATCAGATAAACCGTGCGCGGCTCATCCGCATTCAGAAAGGTCGCCTTTTCGAGAAACGGGCGTGCCAGGGCCAGACCGAGCGCCGCCGGAATCAGACATCGAACCGCCAGCAGTAGAAGTTGCTCTAATTGAAGCCGCCTGTTGTGCTTGCGGTACGCTTCGACAAGAAAGCGCATGGCCGCCCATTCGATCGGCGTGCGACGTTGCCGCCAAAGAAGATGGATGATGATCGGGATCGCCACTGCGATTAAACCGGCAATCGCCAGAGACGCGGTTACGAGCGTCATGACCGGGTCCCCGGACAAAAGAATCGTGCGCAAATCAAAAACGATCGGCACACAGTATTGCGTGGACTGCGCGCGGCATCCGGATTGATGCGCGATTGCCGCGTCATCCCAGTTTCCTCCGCTTCAGCAGCGAGTTCCTCCTCGCGAGCATGTGTGCCAGGGGTGGTCCGACAGACTCGTGAGTGTCCACACGGTGATAATCAAAGCCGAATTCGCGGGCCATCGAGGCGGTCGAGGCAAGGTGCTCGGAGAGCGATTCCAGGTAGGCTTCGCGCAAGGCGCGCGGGTCAATCCTCAGCCGTCCTTCGCCTTCCAAGCCCTCGAAGGGCGCGGCTTGCGTGAAGTCAAACCGCATTTCCGTTCGGTCGAGGGTGTTCAACAGGATCACATCCTGCCTTTGATGCTTGAATCGCGCAAGCGCGCTGCGAATCGAAGAAGCATCATCGAAAAAATCTGAGATGATCACGAACAGGACCCTGTTGCCCACCTCGCTCAACACATGGTTCGTGGTACCGGCCAGATCGGTCACGGTCTCCACCGGCTCGATTGACAGAGCCTCGATGATCTGGCTCCATTGCATCTGGGCGCTCGACCGGACCACGGTCCTGATAACATCATCTGCGAAGGTCACCAGCCCCACTCTATCCTGCTGGTGAAGACAGAGGTACGCAATTGCCGCCGCCATCGCCGCCGCATGATCGAACTTCGACCAGGGCTGTTTCCTACCATCCGTTTCGATCTTGCCGTAGCTCATGGAAGCGGAAGCATCCACGAGCAGAATCACATCGAGGTTGGTTTCCTGTTGATACTGTTTGATGTACAGCCGATCCGTTCGCCCCAGGACTTTCCAATCCAGGTGCTTTGGGTCATCGCCGGCGACATACTGCCGATGTTCCGCAAATTCGACGGCCATTCCCTGATAGGGCGAACGATGGGCCCCGCTCATCACGCCCTCGACGATCATTTTCGCTCTCAGCTCGAAGGGCGCCAGTTGAGCCAAGGTCTGCGGGACGAGATGTCGTTCGGTCTGGACCGCTTTGCCATCTGGCATCCGGTTCCCTCCGATAGCTCCAAACGTACCCGGGGGAGTCCGATCGTCAACGCATCACTTCATCCAGCCGCTGCCTGTCTGCGGGCTCGGCGCCGTCAATCGGCATCGACGCCAGCAGTGAGTGGATGATGTCATCCGCACTCACCCGGTCCGCTTCCGCATTGAAGTTCGTAATTATCCGATGTCTCATCACCGGCGTGGCGACCGCCTTCACGTGCTCCGGGGTGACGTGGGAGAACCCGCTGAGCAGGGCTTTGGCCTTTGCCGCCAGAATCAGGTATTGGCTTGCCCGTGGTCCCGCGCCCCAGGCAACGTATTGCTTGACCATCTCCGGCACATCGCTCCCCGCATCAACCCGTGTTGATCTAGCTATCCGAAGCGCGTATCGCACGACGTGATCCGCCACCGGCACCTGGCGCACAAGCTTCTGAATTCGAAGCACTTCATCGCCCGAGATCGCCTCGGTCACATCCGGTTCATCGAGCGCGGTAGTCTGCCTCACGATCTCCAGCTCATCATCTTCGCTTGGGTAATCGATCAGGATGTTGAACATGAAGCGGTCGAGCTGGGCCTCAGGCAGCGGGTACGTGCCTTCCTGCTCGATAGGGTTCTGGGTCGCCAGGACAAAGAACGGATGCGGCAGGGGGTGACGAACGCCTCCTGTGGTCACCTGGCGCTCCTGCATCGACTCCAGCAATGCCGCCTGCGTCTTGGGCGGTGTTCGGTTGATCTCATCCGCCAGAATCACGTTGGCAAAGATCGGCCCCTTGACAAACCTGAGTGAGCGCTCACCGGTGGCTTTGTTCTCTTCCATTACCTCCGTGCCGGTCATATCCGAGGGCATCAGGTCCGGGGTGAACTGGATACGCGAGAAATCGAGACTTAGTGTTCTGGATATCGTTGAAATCAGAAGCGTTTTCGCCAGACCGGGTACTCCGATTACCAGCGCGTGGCCTCCGCAGAACAAAACCGTGAGCAGTTCCTCCAATACACGATCCTGGCCCACGATCGCCTTGCGCACTTCTGTCGCGATCCGGTCGTATGCAGACTCGACCTCGCGGACAGCTTCATCTGGGTCGATGTGACGAAATTCGGAATCCGGTCGAGTCGAGTCGGGCATACAAGTCACCTAGACCTGAACAAACATGTAACAATCATGCCTATATCTCGGGTAGAGCCAACACAGGCAGTATACCCCGGCTCTTGATCAGCCCGTTGCGCCGCGCGGATCCGCACTCAGGTGGTTTTCAAAATACCCACCAGTTATCCACAGGCCACAATGGTGTGTCGCAAGGACCCATTCGAATGGCTCAACGGTGCAGCGGGTCTGATTTGGATGGGACGGTGCTCAGAGCTACTAATAGAGAGAGATGAGAAAAGACTCATCATCTTAGTAGTAGTCCCTGGCGCATTGTGGATAAATCAATCAAACTACCATAAGCCCCTTTGGTGCAAGAGGTTACCGCAATGGAGCCACGGGGGTAACATGTCAACCACCGTTCGCCTTGCCCATGTGTGATGGCGCTTCCATTCTTCTTCATGTCGCAGGGTGTTTTATGTTAAAGAAAACCGATATGAATACACGCAGGTTTGGTGTCGCTTCCCGGGACAGGAGAGAAAAGTTACTCACATGAATCAACAGGCTGAACAGGCCCAGGCTTAAGGGGCAACCGGACCGGTTAGCCGTAAGGCTTGTTCCTATAATGAGTTACGGGGATCACGGGAGCCGGATAGAACCTTTAAATACACGCAGACCGATTTGTTCTGGTAATTGGGATGTGTATTTCCGATTGGTTTCACACCGCGGCTTGATCTGGGACCTGCGGATCGGCCTGGTGAGCAGGGAAGCGGGAGAGGAGTTGTTGCTCCAATCGAGCCACATCGTGGTTCACGGTGGAGTCATCACTGCGCTTCGAATTTACCGCTTTGATGGCGTGCATGACGGTGGTGTGATCCCGACCACCGAAGTAGCCGCCGATTTCTTCGAGGCTGTAGCGGGTATGCCTCCGGGCGAGCCACATTCCAATTTGTCGGGGCAGGGCGATCGATTTGTGTCGGCGTTTGGACAACAGATCGGTCAGTTTCACATCGTAGAAGCGGGTGATCGCATCGATTATCTGCTGGATGCTCGGGTGCTGTGCGGTACCAGGCGTGATCTGATCACCCACGGCTTGCTTGGCCAGCGTAAGGTCGATGGGTGTGTTGTTGAGCAGCGAAATGCTCTGGATCTTGGTGATTGCGCCTTCCAGCTCCCGGATATTGGAGTCTATTCTTGCCGCGATGTATCCCGCGGCGTCATCCGGAAGGTCGATGTTGCGCAGTCCCGCCTTGCTCTTGACTATCTCCACGCGAGTTTCGTAGCAGGGCTTGTCAATACGGGCGACCAGGCCGCAGTTGAATCTGCTGGTGAGGCGTTCCTCAAGATCCGGAATCTCGTTCGGCGGAGCATCCGAGCTGAGCACGATTTGCCGACCAGCCTGATAGAGGCAATTAAACGTGTGGAAGAACTCTTCCTGGGTTCGGTCTCGGCGTGACAGGTCGTGGATGTCGTCGACGACCAGCATGTCTACATTCCGGAACCGGTGTCGGAACGAGCTCATCTGGCCTGCCTGTACTGATTCCAGGAATTGCGTCATAAACCCGTCACAGGAGGTGTAATAGACCCTCATCGACGGGTTGTTCCGCATCGCGGTCTGGCAGACTGCCTGCAGCAGGTGGGTCTTACCCAGCCCCACACCAGCGTGGATGAAGAACGGGTTGTATGCCTTCCCCGGCTTACGGGCCACGGCGATAGCCGCCGCATGCGCCAGGCGGTTATCCGGTCCGATGATGAAGTTCTCGAAGGAATAATCAGGGCTCAGGAGCATGTCATCATCGAGCAAGCCGGCCAGATCACCTGACGCCATGGTGTTGGGTGATGGTTCTTTCACCGGAATCTTGACGGGTTGTTCCACGAGTTCGCCTTCCCCGACGAACTTGACGGCAAGCAATCGATTTGTGACCGCCTGGGCCGCATCCTGGAATTGGTCGACACAGCACCGCCTGAGGTACTTCAGTTGCACCGCTTCCCGCACCAGGAGCCTCAGCGTCCCGCCGGAGACCTCCAGCGGCTCGATATCGTCGAACCAATGCCGGCACATACCGGGGTGGTTCTCTTTCAGGTGCGCAAGGATCGCGTCTCTGAGATGTGGATCTGGTCGCACCATCAACGTCGCCTCAACACGCGCTTTGATGGGAAATGAGATACTGTTGCCAAGCGCCCGGCGCCCACCAATTGTCCACCGAGTTTTCTACAGATTCGCCTGTGCAACAAGATTGAACACAACGTACGGCACACTGCTGGCAGCGTCAAGCTTTTGGTTGTCGAACACTGGGACATGTCAATGTGAAGCCTGCTGGGAAAGCACTCTTGACTGGTTCTCGTAACGCAGCCGATTCGTGCGATGATCCATCAGGAAGTGGATCCGGTCCGCCTCATCCATCCCCACCATTTCCGTCAGATGCTCACGCGCGATTGACAGATTTGTCCGCCGGGAGAGGTGACAAAGAACGATTGCCTCAGCTTCCCAGACTTTCAATAGCGCGAGAATGTCTTCCAGATGCAGATGTTTGCCCACTGAGGCCCGGGAACGGTGATCCGGCTCCAGGAAAGTGCATTCAGTGATGATTATCTTGGCGTGTACGAACTCATCGCGGTACAGGGACGGGGTTAGTTCGGTATCCCCGGTATACGCCACAAGGGGTATTTCCAGCGTTTTTGTGATCTCAACGCCGCTAGTCTTCAATTCACGCAGCTTTTCCTGGGGGAGCTCCCGGAATTCGTCCTTCAGCTTGCTGCGATGTTCAACAAGGGCGAAACCCAGGGCGGGCACCGTGTGCCTCATCTCGATCGCCTTGAGTTGGATGTTGTTCTTGACCTCGATCTGCTCTTCTGGTTCCAGAGGCACGATGTTATACTGTGTCTGCTGCTCTTCGAGGTCGACCCAGCTTTTCATCATCTTGTGCAGCGGTTCCTCCAGGGCGGCGTGGCAAATACATGTGCCGACACCCATGCGCTGGAACATGCGCTGGCTGAAGTAGTAGGGCAGACCCCCTATGTGGTCCATGTGTCCGTGACTGAGCGCAATATATGGTGAGCTGAGTGCTACCCTGGGGCACATACCGATGTCAAATGCGACATCCAGTTCAGGTATCTGCACCACGGTCTGTTCGCCGGCCACACTGATGCCCTGCACCCGATAGGGGGGCAGATAGAGAAAACCGACCTGCCCCGATCGGGGCGGCGCCTTTGGAAGCATTGTGAAATCTCCTTCGGCCGCGCTTTCGCGCAACCGGGCAAAGGACGAAGTCTGACGGACTCATGCTAGAGCAGGTTGTACCGGAGTCAACCCGCCGCGGATGAACGCATCAGCTAAAAAAGATGGGTACCAAGCCACGATCTCAGGGCGGGGGTCAATCTTCGTTTGCAGGGGAGATTGACCGATGTCGGGATTGGGCTATCCTCTGTGCAATCCGCCCCGTTCGTCTAGTGGCCTAGGACGCCGGGTTCTCATCCCGGTAACAGGGGTTCGAGTCCCCTACGGGGTACTTTTCCGTTTTTGGAAACATCCACCAACAGCCGCCTTCGCCGATCCCGTCGGCAGAGCGAGGAGCTTATCTCTTCTGCACTGGGTCTTTGTGTCCAACGCCACCCTGTCCTCCCAGGCGGTTTCGCACACATGATCCGGGTCTCCGGCTGCGATCCACTATGCTGGCAGGAGATTCACAGGGAGCGAGCTCATGTATCGATCTGCGAAGGTAGTGGCGTTTCTCACCCTCCTCTGTGCCGTGGTGCTCTGGGGAGTGATCTACCAAGTCCGCCCCAAACCGGCCCGCGTCTACGACGGTGTCCGGCAGATGGCTGTCGAGAGCATCGATGACGCGATGCAGACCGTCGACGCCGAAACCGAGACTGGGGTTCACCTCGCATTGGCGGGAAGATTCATCAACTCAGCCAACGAGGATGCAAAAGCGCTGCATCGGCTCGGCCAGCTAACCGCCTTCTGTATGGCTGTGTCATCGGTCCTCATGATATGGATGCTCAGCAGCAGTCACCAGAAGGACCATCTGAGCGATCAGCCGAAAGCTTGATAGGGCGGACATCATCGTTGTGTAGAGTACGAACAATGACAAAGAACCAGCCCAACACACCGATGTAGCCGGACGACTCATCGAACCGCCGGTAATCGGATCGATATAAGCCTCAGCGCCTATTCCTACGGCGATCCCAGTCCCAGCGGGTCATAGCCCTCGATTACGAACGGCGACGGCCGCCAGAAGTTCGCATCGGCATCGAAATACGGCTCCACGATCGCATCCTTGATCAACTGCTCATCCGCCATCGACGGATCATAAAGCACGCGGGCCTGCGCCACACCCGGTCCGGGCCATGCCTCGACCCTCAAATAACCGGGTACGGCAGTGAAGTCATCTCGTTCAAGGAAATACCATAGCGAAGTTGCTTTTCCCCGACATGTCAGGTTATGTATGCGCAACTCCACCTGCGCTACCTCCGCCGGCGCTTCGCCCCGGATCTTCACGAACGATGGCATGGGAAACGCATAGACCGCCACCACCGCCGCCGTCAACGGGAAGAGCATGATCGCGATCAACGCTCCCTGCGACCATGAGCGGCCGAACATCCTCGGCGGTCCCCACACCAGGGCGCCCTTCTTCTTCGTCGGGCATACCTGCACACAGTTCATACAGGAAATGCACCTTGCCTCGGTCACCTGTTCGACTTTGTCGACCGGGATCGCCATGGGGCAGGACTTTGCGCACAAGCCGCAATCCACACAAGCCTCGCCATCGCGCTTGATACGGGTGAAACCGAACTTCGAGAACAAGTGCATGACCGCTGCCAGCGGGCAGAACCAGCGACAGAACGGCATCACCACCAGCAGCGACAACACCACGATCGATCCTGAGACGGTGTAGGACCACACCGTGATATCCTCACCATGCCGGCTGAGCAGGGCGTAGCACGGATCGAATCCACGGAAGATCAACTCGCTGGTCTTGTAAGTGAAGTAGAGAATCACCGCCAGAACCGGGTATTTAAGCCATCTCAACACCCAGTCAAGCCGACCGGGGATGGGAATACCCGGCACCCCGACCCTCTTTGCCCCACTGCGCAGCCACTCGGAAACAGTCCCGATCGGGCACATGTATCCGCAGAATGCTCTGCGGAGAAGGATGGTGATCACAATCACCGCCGCGAGAATGTAGAAGTTGCTCACCCCCAGCGAACAGAGCATGTTTCCTTCGTTGATATAGCCGTAGATCGCTTCCACCCCGCCGAACGGGCACCACCGCTCGGCGTTGCCGCGCAGGGTGAACACTCCGATGAGCGTCAGGAGCAGGAAAGCGAGCTGCACGATACGCCGGGTTGTCTTCACGGTATCGGTTTTCCGCTACGATCAGCGCTGATCTTTGAAATCATCAGAGCATGGATGAGTTCACGCCACGGATCGCAGATGACTACTTCTTCTTGTGGTCATGCTCTTCCTCGCTGCAGCCCTTGGCCCCTCCGGTGGCGCAGCCTTTGGCATCTCCACCACTGCCGCAGGTTCCACGGCTGGGGCAGCTTCCGCAGCTTGTTCCGCCGGAGCAACCGGATTCCTTAATCGCGGATTGCGTGCTCCACACCTTCTCTGATAGATCAGAGGCGACCAGCTTCGACAGATCACCGCATTCCTCGGCGGATGTCTTCATGGCGCCCAACTGGCTCGGAACGGTCTGCTCAAAGCAACAGACGAGCATTTTCGCCGCCGGCTCCTGGTCTCCAATCAGAGAACTCAGACGAGCCAGGTCGAAGCACAATGCGGGATCTGGTTTAACGCCTTCGGGGCAACACTCACCGGCGAGCATCTTCGCAGCATCCATCTTGCCCATCCGGGCCAGTGCGATGCCTTTGAGCGCGGCGGCGCGAGGAGTCTGGTCATCTCCCAGCTCGTCGAGCAGTTCCACCGTTTCCTCGTTCAGGTCAAGCCTGAGCTGGCTTTCCGCAAGCAAGACCGCGGTTTCCGGCGTGCCAGTGCGCTCGTGGCGCTGCCAGTCGACTTCCATAGCTTCGCCGTAGATCTTGTTAGCCTCGTAGTAGGCACGCAGCGCGATGGCGGTGCGATCCCATACCACCGGGTTCTTCTGCTGCTCAAAACCCGCGCGGACCTTCATTACCCGGCTCAACAGCGAGTACTGCTGGCGGTACACCTGATTATCCGGCTCCGCCTTGGCTGCGGCGGCATACGCCTCCAGAGCGCCGTCGAAATCAGCATCGGCAAGAAGGGCAGCGCCGTGCTCGTAGGACTTCGAGGCGTTTGCCGTCTCGGCGGCATTTGCCGATGGTGCGGGTATCGCGAAAAGGGCGGCGGCGGCCAGGACCAGACTCAGGGAAGCGGTTCGGATCGACATGGCTTTCTCCATGGAGGATCAATTCTCAAACAGGGCGGTCCGGCCTCGCGACCGGACACCGCCGCAACACCGTCCGCCGATGCTGCCGATAGATCTCCGTTGATGCATAATCTTATCAGTGCCGACGGCCTCGGCAACAATCAGGCAGACCACTGCGGAATCGGTCGGTCGGGCCTTGGATTGCAGAAACCAACGGGGTTTTGCCGGGAGCATACTGCGATTCAAGGTTATCGGCCCACAACAGGGCCGGAATCGGCGTGCCGGGCATGGCGATGATTGGCGCAGAAAAACCATCGGACGCATCTAACCTCGAGGATTGGTCATGATCACGCGAACTGCTTCTGCCTCTGCTGCTTCATAGACCGTGCGCACCGGGACCGCATGTTCCTTGGCGAGCCGGCGGCAGTCCTCGTACTCTGGGGTCCCGCCGATGATCTTGGCGCCCACACGCTTGCACTTGATTCCCACCCGGCCGAATGGAGTATCCACCGCCCGCATCTCGCGTGCCGCCTCATGTCGGTGTACTTGATGAACGCGCATTCCCAGCGTTGTCGTCTCCCGAAGTATCACCTCCGCCAATTCTGATTCGCGCGCTGCCGGCGCCAGCGCGCTGAGCAGTACCGCGGGCCGGCCCTTCTTCATCTGGATCGGCGTGAGCCAGACATCGACCGCCCCGGCATCGAACAGATGGCCGGTGACGCTCTCATAGAACTCCGGGTTCATATCATCGATGTTGACATCGATCTGAATCATCGGTCCTTCCGCGATCGGTTCACCCAGCCAGAGGCGCGCGATGTTGGGCCAGTCGAATTCCTTCGACCCCGCTCCGATCGCTATGTGGCTGATGTTCATTGCCGGCTGGTTGAACCGGGCGAAGTGCGCCAGCAGCGCCGCGCCGGTGGGGGTGACCAGTTCGCCTGGTCCGGGTGCGGGTTTCGTCGCGGCCCCTGCGGCTGCGAGCAGCTCAAGAGTCGCCGGCGCGGGCATTGGCAGCCGACCATGTTCGGTGTCGGCCCAGCCTTCTCCGAGCGGTAACGGCGAAGCGTACAACTCGCGGATATCCAAAGCATGCAGACCCGCGGCAGCGCCGACAATGTCGATTATGGCATCGACCGCGCCGACCTCATGGAAATGAATCTTCTCCACTGTCGTGCCGTGTACTTTTGCTTCGGCTTCGGCGAGGCGCTCAAACACCGCGATTGCGCCTTCCTTAACCTTGCCGGGAAGATCCGCATCATTGATGATATTCACGATCGTCCCGAGGTGACGGTGCTTCGCATCGGGTTCGTGCGCACGAACATCAACGAACGTCGCCCGTAACGGGCCGCGCATTACTGTTTCCGTCGAGATCTCCCACGCGCCTTCTGGCAGGCCCAATCGTTTGATGGTGTTGCGCAATTCATCCGGGGGCCAACCGGCGTCGATGAGGCAGCCGAGGAACATGTCGCCGGAGATGCCCGACGGAGTGTCGAGGTAGCCGATCAAGAATTCGCCCCTTCCTCAGTAGTATTAAGTGAGCCGCTGCGAAAACCTGATAGATCCAAGGCTATGAAGCGGTACCCGAGTTTACGGATGGGCTCGATCAGCCGATCGCGCAACTGTATGGCCCGGGGCAGATCTTCTTCGGGCAGTTCGATCCGCGCCACATCGCCGTGGTGCCGAACTCTGAACTGCGTGAACCCTTCCGCGGCGAGGATGTCTTCGGCTTTCTCGATTTTCTGGAGCAGCTCAGGCTGTACCATTGTGCCGCGTGGAACGCGCGAGGAGAGGCATGCCATGGAGGGCTTGTCCCACACGGGTACGCCAAGGTGCTGCGCCAGTTCGCGCACGAGCGCCTTTGTGATACCAGCCTCCATCAAAGGGGACCGCACTCCACGCTCATGTCCCGCGGTGATCCCCGGCCGATCATCACCGACATCATCCGCGTTGGAGCCGTCCACGATCACCGCGAGCCCTTCCTCCTCGGCGATCTTTCGCAGGCTGCCGAACAAGTGTGATTTACAGTGATAACAACGATCAGCCTCGTTGGCGATATAACAAGGGTCGAGGTGTTCATCTGTTTCAACGACGCGGCATCTGATACCGAGTTCTTGCGCAAGTTCGATCGCATCGCGCATCTCGCGCTTCGGGAAGCTCGGTGATGCGCCGATGCAAGCCAGGGCATTTTCGCCGAGCTGTTCAGCCGCCACCGCGGCCAGAAATGCGGAATCCACGCCCCCGGAGTAGGCGACGACAACCGAGGAGCACTCCCTGAGGATTGATCGCAGGTGATCAAGCTTCTGTTGCGCTTCGTTGTTCATCGATTGTCAGCGCTCTCGGTGGATGAAGATACGGAGTTGTCGGCGTCGCGGATCTTGTCGTTGATGATCGCCGCGAGGTGGGCAGCGCCGTAACCGTTATCGATGTTGACCACACCGACGCCGGATGCGCAACTGTTGAGCATGGCCAGCAGCGCGGTGACCCCGCCGAAGCTCGCTCCGTAACCGACCGAAGTAGGTACAGCGATCACCGGCGCGCCGACGAGCCCCGCGACCACGCTGGGCAGAGCACCTTCCATCCCGGCGATCGCGATGATCACGTTCGCATTTTGAAGCGCCGGCAGGTGGTGCAACAGACGATGAAGACCCGCCACGCCGACATCGCAGATCGTTTCCGCGGCGTGCCCCATTACATCAAGCGTTATCGCCGCCTCACGGGCCACGGCAAGATCACTGGTTCCCGCGGCGACGATGACCACGCCGCCGCGGCGGACTCGCCGCGGCTCTCGGTCATACCACAGGACCCGCGCCAAGTCATCGTATTGCAGCTCCGGAACTCTCGCATGGGCGGCGTCATACTGATCGCGTCCGGCGCGGGTACCCAACACCTGGGGGCTGGTTGCCGCCAGCTTCGCGATGATATCCGCGGATTGCTCGGGTGTTTTCCCTTCGCAATACACGACTTCCGCAAAGCCTCTGCGCAACTGGCGGTGATGATCCAGCTTTGCGAACCCGAGATCCTCGAAGGGCAATGTGCGCAGAGACGCGAGAGCGTCATCGACACTGAGTTCGCCCGCGGCGATGCGTTCGAGCAGTTCCTTGATCGATTCGGGATCAACCATACAGGGGCATTCTATCTCGCCCGGGCCTCACAGGCAGGGCCCCCATGCCGCGAGAACGCTGATGAGATCCATCACATCGACGACTCCATCGCAGTTCAGGTCCTGAGGCGACCCGCCCCCGGCGTCTCCCCATGCTGATAGAACCTCGATCAGATCCAGCACGTTCACGAACCCATCGCCGTCGAAATCCATCAGGCACTCGCACTCATCGGGAATTCCGTTCTCATCGCAATCCAGGCTTAATCCTTCCGCAATCGCGCACAGGTCGCCGATGCCATCCTCATCGCAATCCAACTGGGGCGGGTTGTAATGGTAGGGGCAGTTGTCCTCGCCATCGATGACGCCGTCCTCATCAATATCGCCCGTGCCGCTGAAGGTGTACATGTCGATTTGATCCAGATCATTCGTCGCGTCATATCCCGCGGCGAGGATCCAGGCCATCGAGTTGTCGAGGTATTGACGGAACATACTCGTGGGATCATCAGGATCCGCGCTCGGGTACGGCCACGGCGGGGAGTAGCCGGTCTCGATGAACGCGGGAATGAGAATGTTCTTGACGGCCCATATGTCGATGGCGACAGGGTCCAGGCTGGCGATGAGTTGGTCGCGCCTGGTTGCCCCTTCGTAGGTGGTCCACGGTCCGTCATAGGGATTGGCGTTGATCCAGATGCAATCCAGAATGTTCAGATCCGCCAGTTGAATCTCGGCCATCTGGGCGCCGAGGATGCCGTATCGGATCGCGCTGTGAGAGCTTGTTCCCAGTGAATCGGTGACGACCCCCATGTAGTGCTTGACGCAGCAGGTGGCGCCGTAGGTCGCGTGGTGAGATTTAAGCAGGGGCGCGTTGATGAACTTGAGGTGATCGCGATCGTAGGTCTCCGCATCCGGGTCCCACAAGCCGTATTTCAGGCTGATGAACGTGCCGTACTCCGTTTCAAACTTCGGATATGAGATTTTGCCGTGCAGATCCGGGTCGTAATCGTACGTGACATAGCCATCCTTCGAGCTGCCTTCCGAGTATTCCGATACGCCGACTGCTTTGATCGCGGTCCACGAGTAATGCGAGACTCTGTGCCCGTCGCCCTGGAACGCGACCACCACATCATGCGGCGAAAGCGAGTGATCTTCCGCATTGTTTTCGCTGCGGTCGAAATTCTGGATCGCCGCGAACTGGGTGTTTTCGCATACCACGACCTCGCCCGTGAATCCATCCGGATGATCGAAGATGCGCCTGAGCATGCCGCGGAGAAGATCGGTATTGGTGCCTCCCCGTTCCGGCCACTGGTAATTTATTTTGACCACGATGACATCATCGGTTGCGACTACGCCATCGGGTCCGGCGTCCAGCGTCGTATGCCCGGACTGGAAGAACTTGAGTCCGTGGTAACCCATAAGGCTGACGAGATGGTCGAACCCCGTGAAGTGATCTCCAACCGGGGCCTGCGGGCACTCGGTCATGCGGAAGAGCTCCGCTCGATAATCCACCCTGGGGGCTAGCGGTGGCGTACAGATCGGTTCTTCCGGCGGGGCGAAACCCCAGATCATGCCGTAGCACCCCGCATCGATAAGTTGCAGCAGTGGGCTCTCGTGCGCGGCCGACTGCGAACCGCCGTGCCCGCCTCTTGCGCTTGGACAATCGCTCCGCTCTTCAACCATCGGCAGCAACTGCATCGCCTTGTGATGCTTCATAGTCGGGCATTCACTGGAATCCGAACTGCAGTGGTCTGCACTGGCCGTGACGCCGACAGCGCCGATCAATACGCCGGCGGCAACAATCGCAAGAGCACCGTTGAAGGCAACACACTTCGTCTTCTTGCCTGACATGATCCCATCTCCTTTAGAGGCGTCTGCGCCGGATCTCAGCATACCGGACACACAGGTCGTCGGTCAGACTCCTCACTCCACCGCCAGAGTCTCGACCAAAACGCGGAAGAAAACCAACACCACCCTACAAAAGAAACAGCCGG